>OLRV01001713.1_pt1 | contig 18154 bp, 10 predicted proteins | sample 1672421 | NCBI WGS metagenome assembly OLRV01 (sample SAMEA3136684, study PRJEB25190) | human gut metagenome | biome: human gut; feature: human-associated habitat; material: faeces | place: Austria | collected 2013
CTTTACTAAGGATTACGATGAAAAGACGGATCGTCTTGTATTCACAGTAAACGGCAAGGCGGCATTGAACACGTTGTCGCTAAAGCTTGCGAGCATGCAAGTCAACTCTGCAAGCTATGTGCTGCCCATCACCAATAACATCACCATCGATATCCAGTCCGGAAATGTGACCATCAATCAGGATGCCGCTCTGCTGGCAGGCGTTGAGGTCAACATTGCCGAAGGCGCTGGCCTGACGGTTGCAAACGGCAAAAATGTATATATTTACGACAGCGATGAGTGGAACTCCGACAACTTTGTCTGGGGCCCCTGCAAGTTTAAGTCCGTGGCCTATGCGCCGGGTAAGGTGTACAACCGTACAAATGCAGACCTTAAAGACACTAAGATTGATGTAAACGGCAGCGTAACGGCTATTGGCGCCATCTACACCACCAAGGGCGGTGCGGACATCTGCTCCAGCAACGGCACCGGCAAGTACATTCAGAAGGGCACACCCGGCAGGGAGACCGCAACCTATCAGTATAATGCAAATGGCAATAATGCGGTGACTATCCCCATTACTCCCGCCAAGCTGCACAACCTTGACGGCACCTACACCGAGACGAAGACCGCCAAGGCTGGCGACACCATCAACTATGTCAACGGCGTTTGGGGCGGCGAAGCTTGCACACATGAGAACACGGAAGTGAGAAATGCCAAGGAGGCCACCTGCACTGAGGATGGCTACACCGGCGATACCTACTGCACCGTCTGCAACGAGAAGGTGAAGGATGGCGAGAAAATCCCCGCCAAGGGACACACCGAGGAGACGATCCCCGGCAAGGCACCCACCTGCACCGAGCCCGGCAAGACCGAAGGCAAGCACTGCTCCGTCTGCAACGCGGTCATCGTTGAACAGAAAGTGATCCCTGCCAAGGGCCATACCGAGGTCATTGATCCGGCTGTTGAGCCGGCTTGCACCGAGCCCGGCAAGACCGAGGGTAAGCACTGCTCCGTCTGCAACGCAATCATCGTTGCGCAGACTGAGATTCCTGCGACCGGCCACACCGAGAAGACCGTTGCGGGCAAGCCTGCGACCTGCACCGAAACGGGTCTGACGGATGGCATCAGCTGCTCTGTCTGCGGAACGGTTATCAAAGCGCAGGAAGTGATCCCCGCCAAGGGCCACACGGAAGAGATTCGTGACGCCAAGGAAGCTACGCTTACCGCGGACGGTTACACCGGCGACACCTACTGCTCTGTCTGCAATAAGCTGATCAAGAAGGGTACAGTGATCCTCAAGACCGGCGTGACCATTACCTGGATCATCGTGGACGGCGAGACTCGCACCGAAACCTCTGCAATTTATGCAAAGGGTACAATCCCTGCCTATGGTGGCGAGACCACAAAGGAAGAAACCCCTCGTTACACTTATTCCTTTGCTTGGGATAGGGAAATCGTTGAAGCCACTGAGGACACTACATACACGGGAACCTTCACAGCTAATGGTAAGGACGGCCTGTGCATTGAGGGCGACGATACCTTCTGGATCAAGGATGGCCAAAATGTCGAATTCCCCGGCCTGATCCGTATCAATGTAGGCACTGGTAGGGCGACGCACTATCATTACTATTACTTCGGTGAGGATGGCAAGGCTGTCAAGGGTGGCAACTACAAGGTGGACAAGAACAATGGACTGCCTTTGCCGTGCTATCAGTATCGCTTCGACGCCAACGGCATTATCGAGCACGATGCGGATACCAGTAAGAATGGCATCTGCGAGGGCGACGGCTCCAAGTTCAACTACATCGACGGCGTCAAGGTCGGTGAAGGCCTGATCCGTGGTGAAGATGAAAAGCTTTACTATGCCAGAACCTCTACCGGTGAGATCGTCATGGGTAAAAGCTACTGGGTCGCCAAGACCAATGGAATTTACTCCCTTGAACCCGGCTGGTACTCCTTCGATGCCAATGGTGTGCTGCAGATCAACGGCTTCGTTGAAGTGAATGGTGATATGTATTACTACTACTACGAGGACTGCACACTGGCCAAGGGCTTCACGAAGATCGGTAACGACTACTACCTGTTCAATGCCGGCAGCGGCAAGATGTACAAGGACGCCACCATGTGGGTGCTTGCCAACAGCTACGGCATTGAGCCGGGTATGTACTACTTCGGCGTAGGAGGCAAGATGGTCGTTCCCGATCTGGAGAAGGGCGTCAAGAAAATTGTTGAAGTGGACGGCAAGCTGTACTTCACCATTGACGGCGCTCGCATGAAAAACGGCCTGTACGAACTGGATGGCGAGTACTACTATGTGAATTATGACGGCACATTGGCGGTCAAATGCTCTGCCTATGTAAGTGTAAGCGAAAGCATTGAATCGCTGGACAAGGACGGCTGGTATGGCTTTGACGCAGACGGCAAGCTGATCATGACCGGCTTCGTTACCGGCGGTGACGACTACACCTATTACTACAATAACGGCAAACGCGCTAAAGGCTTTACGAAGATCGGTGATGACTTCTACCTGTTCAATGGCAACAGCGGCAAGATGTACAAGAATGCCAACATGTGGGTTGCCGGTAACAACGACTACGGCTTCGTGGGCGGTATGTACTACTTCGATGCCAACGGCAAGATGAGCAACCAGTGAACTGACCCGAGACTTCAGGTCTCGGCAAAGGATGCTGAACCGCGCATGCAGTCCCTTACGGGGGACTGCATGTGCGGTTCAGCCGGACACAAAGAGACGCGGAAATAATGAGAGAAAGGGATGGCTTATGAACAGAGCGAGAAGATCAAAGCTGCTGGCGCTGGTCATGGCAGCGGTCATGCTGCTCAGTCTGCTTCCAATCTCCGCCTTTGCGGAGGAGCTGACAGACGAAGGCAGCACGGCAGGTACGACGGCAGGCATAACTGCCGAACAGACGGGGGAAGAGCCTGCGGCGCCTCAGGAGGGCGAGCAGGACAAGGTGGAGCCCGCGGCTCCTCAGGAGGGTGAGCAGCAGGAGAAGGACGCCTCTCCGGCGGACGGCGCGGAGGGGGATCCGGCAGAATCTGCTCCGGAACCGATTACGGCATACAAGGATTTTATCGATTCACTGACAACACTTGAAGCATACGCAAGCGCCTTTGTGCGGGAACATCCCGAAGAGGAAGCCGTGGCGCTTGTGATCAACTATATCCGCTGCGGCGTTGAGAAGTATACCTCCGGTACATGGACGACGTTCTGCGGCCCGGAGAAGACGGCGTTTACCAGCTATGTGGCGGAAAAGGACGCAGAGAACAACACCAGCGCCGGCCACCTCCGCAGCTTGGGCGAGTTTACACTGCCTAACGGCAATACCGTGGAATTCGCCCATATGTTCGGCGCTATGGATATGTCGTATCACACCAAGATCCAGAGCACGGCGGATCTGGGAAGCTGGGCCGGCGACATTTGCGATCTGGTGCAGCTGACCACCAATGGCGGCGTTACCGGCACGGTGGAGGAGATGGCGGAGGAGATCCGCACCAACAATGACGAGTACTTCCTCCATGACGTGCCGGACGTACATTCCTTCGGCATTCTGGACCTGTACGGCGACCTGGATGCGTTCTATATCCTGAAGAAGCTGGACGGCAGCACGACCATCAGCGCCATCATGAAGAGCTACTATACCCAGTACCTGACAGATGAGATCCGGGTCAAGTTCTTCCTGGAGAATCGCTTTAATGGCGTGTCCACAAAGGAGGACATCCGTGCGGCAATCTATGACACCTACTTTGGCAATGAGGGTATTCGCACACTGGAGCGCAGCTATGTCCCGGATGGCGTAGATCCCAATCTGCGGAAGGCCTGCTGCTACGCGTTTGCGGATTATCTGTTCCTTACGGCAGGCGCCCAGATGACGAACCCCTACTACCAGGTCTTCTCCAGCAAGACCTCCATGCTGGTGCCCGGCGTCACGCAGGAGATCAAGATGGCGCAGACGCAGGACGATCGGCAGATCGTGTACTATATCGCCACAGCGGACGTCTCCCGCGATGATGTGGATGTCTATGCGAACTACGGCGACAACGACGGCTCTCAGATCAAGATGGTCCGCGTGACGGATCAGATGAAGGCGGCGGAGAAGAACCACTCCGATCCCAACAGCGACCGCTACATCCCCAATTACAGCGCCGTGGTGGGTATCAACGGCGACTTCTACAATATGAGCAACGGCTGGCCCTCCGGCGCCCTTGTGATGGAGGGTGTCGAGTATAACGGCGTGGGTAGCGAGAACTTCTTCGGCATCCTCAAGAATGGAACGCCGATCATCGGCGGCAAAGAGGAGTGGAATGCCCACAAGGGCGAGATCAAGGAGGCAATTGGCACCAATATTTGGCTGGTCAAGGACGGTAAGATCGTCGTTACCAACACCTCGAACTACTATACCCAGCGCGCACCTCGCAGCTGCGTGGGCATCACCTATGACGGACGTGTTGTCCTGATGGCGCTGGATGGCCGGCAGGATCCCTTCTCCGCAGGCGGCAGCAACATTGAGATTGCACAGATCATGCTGGATGCCGGCTGTGTCTCGGCGGTCAATCTGGACGGCGGCGGCTCTACGACCTTTGCAACAAAGGCGGAGGGCTCTGATGAGATCACCGTGACCAACCGCCCGTCTGACGGCTACGAGCGCTCTGTCAGCTCGTCTCTGATGGTTGTGTCTACTGCCAAGCCCTCCAACGTGTTTGACCATGCTGTCATCGCTGCGGACTACGATTATCTGACCGTCGGGACGGAGCTGGAGATGCGGGTTTCCGGCGTTACGGCGACCGGCGGCGCCATCGCCCTGCCGGAGGGCACCAAGCTGACAGTATCCGATGAAAGCATTGGCACGCTGCAGGACAACGTGTTTACCGCAGCGGGGCTGGGCGACGTGCAGATCAAGCTGGAGGCTGCGGACGGCAGCGTGCTGGGTACCAAGAGCCTGCACGTTGTGGAGGCAACGGAGCTGAGATTCACCAGAGACACGGTGAACATGATCTACGGTGAACCGACGGAGCTGCCTCTAGAGGCCTCCTACAACGGGAATCTGGTCAAGATCAACCCCGCGGATGTGACGTTTGGCTATCTGAAGATCACGCTGACCTCCATCGGTGAGCTGGAGGGTGGTCAGGTCAACACCACCAAGACGGAGCTTGTGTTTGAGTATCCCGAGGCTGGCACTGTCTCCGGCCTTGCCTTTACGCCGAATGCGGAAGGCAAGCTGCGTACACTGACGATCGGCGCGGTGCTTACGAACAAGATTCCTGAATTCCAGCAGACGATCAATGAGGAGTTTGGAAAGGCATATCAGGCGGCCAAGGCAAACGGCTACAGCGATGAGGAAGCTGCGATCCAAGCCCAGACCATCGCCATCAACAAGGCGCTGGAGGTGGCGGCGAAGACCACAGCGTATTTCTACCGCAATGACGAGGCGGACTTTGATTTCAACCATGCCACCGGCGGCAGCGGCCTGCTGGCATGGAACCGCAGTGCATCCAACGCAAACTATAAGGCGGAGGATACCACGTATTATCTGATCGATTCCAATGCAGGAACGGAGATCTCCTACACCTTTGCCGTGGATATGTCCAAGGTGGCCATCCCTGAAAAGCTGACGGCGCTGCTGTATATGCTGCCCGGCGGCGATCAGGAGGGTCGGACTGCGTGGGACTTCCTGCTCCAGCTTGCAGAGCGTATCAGCCCGCTGACCACAGTTACCATCACGCTGACTGCGCCGGAGGGCGTCACGATCGACAAAACCGGTCTGCGTCTGGCAAACGAGTACTTCAGATTGACCTCCGCAGAGGTTGAGAACAACAAACTGACAGTGGTCTGCAACTTCATCCGCCAGAATGAGGCGATCAACCCGGCGACGGCCAACCCCCTCTGTGTGCTCAGCGGCTTGAAGCTGATCCCGACGGACACGGCGGCTTGGGATGAAGACGGCAAGCTCACCTGCTCGGTCAGCGGCGATCTGGCGTATGACATCTATGCACACTTCCATGTGCTTAAGTCGATGGCGCAGAATAAGGATTTCCAGCAGCAATACGGTCTGTATCCCTACGACAACAGTGAACACCTGAGCGGGGACTACGGCGCCCATTTCTTCAGCACGATCACTGATTTCACGGATACCTTCTCCCTGAAGCAGAACAGCAAGGACGGCTGGATCAAGGAGGATGGATGCTGGCGCTACTACCGGAACGGTGCTGCGCTGACCGGCGTGCAGAAGCTGCCCAGCTACACCGCCGGTGAAGCCGGTGAATTCTGGTATGACCTCGGCACAGACGGGATCGCCGACGAGAAGCTGACGGGCCTGTTTGAAAAGGACGGCAAGCATTACTTTGCACGCTTCGGAACGCTGGCTTCCGGCTGGCAGTCGATCGTGGCCGAGGATGGCGAGTCGTATTTCTACTATTTTGACCCCACCACCTTTGTCATGTATACGGGCGTCCAGACGATCAAGGGCCTGACGTATACCTTCAACGAGCAGGGACAGCTGGTAAGAGGCGCGTTCCGCACCACCGAGGAAGGAACCAAATACTTCGTCGCGGGCGAATCTGTGTTCCGCCGTTTCGTGACGCTGGAGGAGGGTACCTATTGGCTGGATGTCAAGGGCTATGTGGCGTACGGCAATGCACCTACCGTGACGGATAACGTGATGGACATTGCGTGGTACCACTTCGATGAGAAGACCGGTCTGCTGACGGGTCTGTGCAACGGTTTCCTGGACTACCGCGGCGAGAAGTACTGGTGCGATGAGAACGGAAAGGTGTACTACGGCCTGATCAACGTGGATGACGGTATTATCTTTACGGGCACATGGGGTCTGGTGTACACCTCCAGAAGCTGCTATGTCGATAAGGACACCAACCAGTACGGGTGTGAACTGGAGACAGGCAGATACTGGTGCGACGCGAACGGCTACATCCTCAAGGACGGCTTTGCGGACATTGACGGGAGCACCTACTACTTCACCGACTACGTCCACACTAAGGGCTTCACGAAGATCGGTAACGACTACTACATTTTCAATGCCGGAAACGGCAAGATGTATAAGGATGCCACCATGTGGGTCGGTGCCAATGACTACGGCATTGAGGGCGGTATGCACCACTTCAATGCAGACGGCAAGATGTTCGTTCCGGATCTGGAGCATGGCGTCAAGAAGATCGTTAATGAGAACGGCGAGCTGTACTTCACCATTGACGGCGTGAAGATGACCGGTGGGCTGTATGAGCTGGACGGCGAGTACTACTACGCTCAGAACAACGGCGCGTTGGCTGTCAACAAGTCTGCCTATGTGGATACCAAGCTGCTGGACGGTACCGGCTGGTACGGCTTTGATGAAGAGGGTAAGCTGCTCATGACAGGCTTTGTGACCGGCGGCGGAGCTACCTACTACTATGCAGATGGTGTCCGCACTAAGGGCTTCACGAAGATCGACAACGCCTACTATATCTTCAATATCAACAGCGGCAAGATGTATAAGGATGCCACCATGTGGGTCGGTGCCAATGACTACGGCATTGAGGGCGGTATGCACCACTTCAATGCAGACGGCAAGATGTTCGTTCCGGATCTGGAGCATGGCGTCAAGAAGATCGTTAATGAGAACGGCGAGCTGTACTTCACCATTGACGGCGTGAAGATGACCGGTGGGCTGTATGAGCTGGACGGCGAGTACTACTACGCTCAGAACAACGGCGCGTTGGCTGTCAACAAGTCTGCCTATGTGGATACCAAGCTGCTGGACGGTACCGGCTGGTACGGCTTTGATGAAGAGGGTAAGCTGCTCATGACAGGCTTTGTGACCGGCGGCGGAGCTACCTACTACTATGCAGATGGTGTCCGCACTAAGGGCTTCACAAAGATCGGCGACGACTATTACCTTTTCAATGCTGGCAGCGGCAAAATGTACAAGAACGCCAATATGTGGGTAGGCGCGAACAGCTACGGGATCGCGGGAGGTATATACTACTTCGGTGCCGACGGCAAGATGGCGGCTCAATAAAGCACATAGCGGTATCAGTAACATTTGAACAGTGCGGGGCTTCACGGTGCCCGTGAAGCCCCGCACAAACTATGTGTCATGAGAATTGAAACTTTAGTTGTTACAATTGACCAAAGTGACCATTCACTGGTGGCAAGAATGAATCTGCAGACAGACGCGGTGGTCGGCAATCAATGTCAATGTACCTCCAGAGAAGAGCTTTTCTTGAAAAATGGAAAAGTAACTTATTTGAATATGGCCGAGCGGGGAGTAGGCAAGAATCGGAATATCGTTTTGCAAAACGCGACGGCGGATATATGTGTTTTTGCTGATGACGATATGACGTTTGTGGATGGCTATCCGCAGATCGTTGAAAGGGCGTTTGAGGAGTGTCCGAGGGGCGACGTACTGATTTTTAATCTGATCGAGAAACGACCGAGACGTTATGTGAATAAGAAAATAAACCGGATCCGCCAGTATAACTATGCAAAATATGGAGCGGCCCGTTTGGTGATCCGACGCCAACGCATTGCTGACGCAGGCATCACCTTTAGTACCATGTTTGGCGGAGGAGCGCGCTATGGATCCGGTGAAGATACCATTTTTTTGAAGGAATGCTTAGATAAGGGGCTGCGGCTGTACGCCGTTCCCTATGCGATCGCTGAGATAGATCAGAGCGCGGCATCAAGCTGGTTTACAGGGTATACCGAGAAGTACTTTTATGATAAGGGCGCGCTGTATGCCAGTCTGTATCCGCGGATATGGAGGATGATCGCGGTAAGATTCCTGCTTCGGCACAGCAACACCTATAAGAACCACATGCCCTTTGGGGCAGCCCTGAAGAGTATGCTGCGTGGCGGAACAGATTTTCCGGCGGAGAGAAAGAGGTATGGCGAATGCGGTTCAGCATAGTTGTTCCCGTGTACAATACAGAGAAGCTTCTGGGGGACTGCGTAGGCTCAGTCCTGGCGCAGACCTACACAGATTGGGAATTGCTGCTGGTGGACGATGGTTCCACAGATGGAAGCGGGACGCTGGCGGACTCCTTTGCCAAGCTGGATGGACGTATTCATGCGTATCACCAAGAGAATACCGGACAATTTTTTGCCAGACGCGCCGGGATTGACCGGGCAGTGGGGGACTATGTTCTTTTTCTGGACAGCGACGACACATTCACAGACGACTGTCTGGAGAAGGTGGAGGCGGCGTTAAGGCGGCAGGCGGCGGATATTGTTATGTTTGCCGGAAAAATTATCAAAGACGGACAGGAGTCTGGCGGATATATCGGCAGGATATCCGAGGAGGCTTGCAGCGTGCAAACGGACTGGCTCAAGGAAAAGCTGATCGCGTCGCATGAGTTGAATTCCTTATGGCTGAAGGCATATCGGAGGGCGCTGTTTGAAGACGACCACTACGATTACGCCGCCTTTAGGGGAGTGCATTGCGGGGAGGATAAGGCACAGCTGCTTTATCCGGTGACGCGTGCCGGGAGCATAATATATATCCCAGACTGCCTTTACCAATACTACCACCGCGAAAACAGCATTATGCATGGGTTTGCGATCGATACGATCCAAAGAATGATGGCAAATGAGATGTATTCACTGCTCTATCGGTATATGCAGAAGTGGGCGATGGACGGTCCTGAATATCAGGAACTGGCTGCGGTGTACTATTTGAGGAATTATTTGTCAGTTTATTTTGGTTTGCGTAAGCGCTGCACTACACTGCGGGAACGGTGGGAGTTTCGGCACTATCCATGGAGAACGAGTGTTAATAGGGAAGCCTTTCACTACTGCTTCAGTGATAAGCTTACAGTGAAGGAAAAATTCAAGCTGCTGGTGGCGCGATTACATATTTGACGGGAGACACGGCGAACCAATGAATGAGCAGGAAAAGAAGTCAAGACGCAATATTATTACCACACTGGCCAACCAGCTTGTTGCCACAGCCTGCGGGGTCATTGTGCCGCGGATATTTATTGGTTCGTTTGGCTCGGAGGCCTATGGTATATCTGTCTCGATTACACAATTCCTGTCTTATATTACGTTACTGGAGGGCGGTATTGGCGGGGTGGCCAGAGCGAAGCTGTATGGTCCCCTGGCCCACAGAGATCAAAGGGAGATCAGCGCGGTTTATTATGCAGTAAAACGCTTTTTCTACTATGTTGCTGCGTTTTTCTTCGTTTACAGCATTGTGCTGGGGTTACTGTATTATGGTATTGCCCGTGTTACCATTTTTTCGAGGGGATATATTTTTGGCCTTGTTCTGGTTATCAGTCTAACAACGCTGGCAAAATATATGGGTGGGTTGGCGAATCTGACGCTGATCGCCGCCGACCAGAAGCAGTATGTCAACAACATCATCACCATAGGTATAACACTTATCAATACGTTGGCAATTATTATCCTGACGGGGAGCAAATGTGACCTGATATGGGTGAAACTTGGCAGCAGCCTGATTTTTGTTGTTCGGCCGCTGCTATATGCAGTTTATGTAAGAGGGCACTACTCCCTTCCCAAGATGGGAAAAGGAGAGGCGGTCCTTGAGCAAAAATGGACCGGGATCGGTCAGCATATCGCGTATTTCCTGCATACGAACACGGATGTTGTGTTGCTGACGCTGTTTGCCGATGTGCGTCTGGTTGCGGTGTATTCGGTGTATAGTCTGGTCGTCAGCAGCATCCGGGCAATAGCGGAGGCTTCTTCGGGCGGCATGGAGGCGGCCTTCGGCGAATTGATCGCGAAGGGGCAGCTGGCGGCGCTTCGGAAAGCGTATTATCGGTACAAAGTGCTGCTTACCGCAGTGACAACGACGCTGTTTTGCTGCACGGGAATTTTGATCGTACCGTTTGTGCGCCTTTATACAAGAGGGATCACAGACGTGGACTATATACAGCCGCTGTTTGCGGTGATCCTTTTAACGGCTGAAGCCGTCAACTGTCTGATTCTGCCGTGTGCCAGCCTTCCCATTGCGGCGAATCACATAAAACAGACGCGATGGGGCGCTTATGGGGAGGCGGCGATCAACGTTCTGCTGTCCTGCCTGCTGATGCAATGGGATCCTCTTCTGGGAGTCGCGCTGGGAACACTGACCGCAACGCTCTTCCGGGGCGTATTTTATATGATTTATTCATCCAGACATATCCTTTGCGTTCCCGTTTACAAAAGCATACTTGTGCTTTTGGGCACGCTGCTTTTGCTGGAAGCCGGAATATCCGTGGGAGGTCATCTTATCGCACGGGTTGAGATCGGAAACTATTTTCAATGGATCCTGTGCGGTGCGGTCACGTTTACCGCGATCGGCGTACCGGTGGGGGCTGCTGCGTATTTGGGCATGAAACGGCATGCGTAAAACAGAGGAGATTAGTTGAAGGAGTTTGAAGAACCGATGAAGCGTATCCTGATCGTCAATAACAATATGCATATCGGTGGAGTGCAGAAGGCGTTGGTCAACTTGCTCTACGAAATACATAATGACTATGAGATCACGCTGCTTCTGTTCTATGCGGGAGGAGAATTGCTGTCAAAGATTCCGGAGGATGTGAAGGTGATGGCGGCAAACGCGCCGTTCCGCTGCTGGGGCATGACGAGACATGACGCCAGCGCTTTAAGAGACAAGGCCGCGCGCGGCTTTTGGGCCGCGGCAGTCCGGGTTTTGGGGCGAGAAGCGGTTTTTTCCCTGCCTTATCCGTTTCAAAAAGGTCTGGAGGAAGAGGAATATGACGCGGCAATATCCTACTTGCACAGCGGGCCGCTCCATATGTTTTACGGCGGATGCAATGAGTTTGTTTTGCGCTGTGTAAATGCGAAAAAAAAGATCACATTTTTACACTGTGATTTTGAGAAAATACATGCCGCGTCTCCCTATAATGCACGGATATATCAGCAATTCGACCGGATCGCGGCCTGTTCGCTGGGATGCAGAGATTCCTTTTTGCGCGCCATGCCCCATTTGGCGGATAAAACGATGGTCGTAAAAAACTGCCAAAGCTTCCAGGAAGTGCGGCGGATGGCACAGCGGGAGCCGGTCATTATGGCGCCGGATAAGCTGAACATTGTTACGGTGGCCCGATTCGGAAAGGAAAAAGGCGTCCTGCGCGCGATTCAGGCCATCTCTGATCTTGGGGAAAAAGCAGACAGGCTTCACTACTACCTGATCGGCAATGGGGCGGAATACGCGGCGGCAGAAAAGAAAATTCTGGAGCTGGGGCTGACGGGCACGGTTTCTCTGCTGGGTGAACTTGAGAATCCATACGGCTATATGCAGGCGGCCGATGTACTGCTGATTCCCTCGGTTTCCGAGGCGGCGCCGATGGTGATCGGCGAGGCCGCATGCTTAGGTGCGCCCGTTTTGACAACGGAGACTTCGTCAGCACATGAGATGGTAGAGCAGCCCGGTCTGGGCTGGGTGTGCCAAAATACGGTAGAAGGCATAAGGAACGGGATCGAAAGCTTGCTGTCCCGGCCAGATGTCCTGAAAGAGCGGCGTGAGCATATACGGACATTGGTGTTTGACAATGCCTGCGCACGGAAACAATTTTCGGAGTTGATAGAGCAAGATGCGAATAGCTAAGATCGCCAATACGCGAGGCGTGGACTCAGACGCCAGAAAACATCATCACGCAGGCTGGATGCTGCTGGGCTGTATGGTTATTTCGGTATTTCTCTGCTATGGGCAGATCAGAAACAGCAAAGCGCTGCTTGCCGTATGCCTGTTGGCTTTTTTGGGATTCGTTGTTTTGTCTTGCGGTCGCAATGCCGTGTTTGCGGTTTTGCTATACTTTCTGCCCTGGAGCCCATTGCTGAGACTGGATAACAAAAGCGTTTCCTTTTTTACCATTGCGCTGCTTGCCGTGTGCCTTGTGTATTGCTTGAAGGATCATCTGTCATTTAATACCTATCAGTCGGTGCTCGCGTTTTTTTTGGTGCTTTTGACACTGGCGGCAAAGCTGTGGCAGGGAAACCCGATCCGCAATAACTATCTGTTTTTTGTATGTATGCTGTTTCTGCTGCCCAGCGTCGTGGAGAAGAGCAATGCGGTGTCTTTTAAGGAGGCGACGCTGTTTTTCGCGGCAGGCGTTGTCATGGCAGCGCTGATCGCGCAGCAGACGGCGGGACTTCCCAACATATCAAAATATATCAATGTGCAGTCCTATTTGAGTATTACCCGCCGGTCCGGCTTTTACGGCGATCCCAATTTTTACGCGGCGCATATCACGGCATGTCTGGCAGGCGTGCAGCTTCTGCTGAGCCGGGAGGAAAAACGGGTCCATCAGCTTGCCTTGCTTGCCCTGATGGTGTTACTGATCTATTGCGGCCTGCTGTCCGCGTCCAAATCCTTTGTGCTCACTACCGCGGGATTGTTTTTGGCGTGGGTGCCGATCTTGCTGGAGAAAGGCCATCGCACCAGTAAATTCCGATTGCTGCTCGGAATTCTGTGTGCAGGAGCGGTAATCGTCTCGTCTTCCGCCTTTGAGCCACTTTTTGAGGTTATTGATGAGCGCTTCTCTTATGCAGCCAACATTTCGCAGTTGACAACAAAACGTACCGACCTGTGGATGGATTATCTGAATGAGTTTGCCCACAATGTGTCGCTGACGCTTTTGGGGCATGGGTATACCTCCGTTACGCTGCACGGCTGGGCCTCTCACAATACGATCATCCAAAGTGTGTATCAGTTTGGACTGCTGGGTGCTCCGCTCCTTTTTATCTGGGTCGCCTTGACGTTAAAAAGAGTGCGGCAGGGGTTGAAGGACAGCCGTTCAAATTGGAGATATACACTTCTCATGCTTGTGGGCGTTGTGATACCGTGGATCGCGCTGGATATTTTGTTCTTCGATGAATTCTTCTTGCTGCCGGTATATGTGGTTCTGGGGAGCCATTATTCAAAAGAATAAAACGCGTATGGGCATGTCCGGGAAAAACGAGAGCGGGAAGACCGTTTAACGTAAGATACCGCCTTGGCTGATATTTCGAGATGCGCTGCTGGCAGATACAGGAGAGATACGAATATGATACGGGAAAATCAGAAGCTGTTAAACCAATTGAATATGCTGACGGACGGCGCGGCGACCTTTGCCGCGATGCTGCTGTCTTACTGGCTGCGTTTTGATGTGCTTTCCGGCGATCGCACACTATCGTTTGGCCACTACGTATGGCTGGGAGCAGGCGCGGCGCTATTGATGTTGATCGTATTTGCGGTGGCGGGTTTATACGGATCGTTCCGTATCAGGCGATTTCATGTGGAAGCCGGCCGTGTTGCCGCGCTGAATATGCTGGTGGCGCTTGTGGTTATGGCATCGGTGTATTTACTGCATTTTTCGGATACATCACGTCTAACGGTCGTTTTTTTCTATGTTGTGAGCACGATGCTGCTGATTGGAAAACGTGCGTGTTTACGCTTGCTTTTGCGGCATTATCGGGCCATGGGATATAACCAAAAGCGTGTGCTGCTGGTTGGGGCGGGTGAAAACGCGGAAGCCTATATGGAGAAAGTTGCGGCTGACCGAAATTTTGGGTTCGATGTTATAGGATACCTAGCGAACTGTGAGTCTGGGATCGAACTGCCGTATTTGGGTACCTACAGTCAGTTGGAAGAAGTGCTTCGGCGCACACAGCCTGATGAGGTTGTGGCGGCGCTGCCTGCGGAGGACGGCAATTGGATGGCTCAAATCATTCAGACATGTGAAAAGGACGGCACCAAGCTGTCGGTCGTACCATTTTATATAAAGTACATATCTTCTAATCCGCAAATTGACAGCGCAAATGGGCTGGCGCTGATTAATCTGCGCAGAATACCGCTGGATAATCTGGGCAACGCGTTTATGAAGCGTGCCACAGATATCCTGGCTTCGCTGCTGCTGATCATTTTGACTTCGCCGTTGATGCTGATTGCGGCAATTGGCGTAAGGCTGTCCTCACCGGGGCCGATCATATTTAAGCAAGAGAGAGTGGGAAAGGGCAAAAAGACGTTTTATATGTACAAATTCCGGTCTATGAAGACAAACTCCAGTGAGAATACCGGGTGGAGCAAGAATGAAGATGACCGAAAAACGTGGTTTGGCTCTTTGATCCGGAAGTGCTCGATCGATGAATTGCCGCAATTTTTTAATGTCCTGAAAGGTGATATGAGCCTGATTGGCCCGCGGCCAGAATTACCTTTTTTTGTGGATCGATTCAAAGAAGAAATCCCACGATATATGGTGAAGCACCAAGTGCGGCCTGGCATTACTGGTTGGGCACAGGTCAATGGCCTGCGCGGCGATACATCGATCAAAAAGAGAATTGAGTACGATCTATATTATATTGAAAACTGGACGTTGGCATTTGACTTGCGAATTCTATTTATGACTGCTTTTTGCATGTTTAACAAGGAGAAGATACAGAGACGGCCTGTTAAAAGACACTGAACGTTTTGTACAGCATACTTTGTGGGGCGTAAAAGGAATAGCGCCAAAAGGAGCGAATGGCGATGGAGCGCTGCGTCCTGTGCTGGAGGGAGACAGACATCCCGAAGGACACGCCGGTCAGCCGGCGCAAGTACTATCTGGAGGGACAGGGGCAGCTCTGCGCCAAGTGCTATTACGAGCTTTACGGCGCGGGTGTGTTCCGCCATACGCAGGGCGCGGAGAAGCTTTTGGCGGAGTGGGATACAGAGAAAAATGCACCTCTGACGCCGGATGATATCCATAAGGACAGCCATAAAAAGGTCTGGTGGCTTTGCGATGCCGGTCATTCCTGGCAGGCTGAGGTGCGTGTCAGGACAAGCGGCGCACGGTGCCCCTATTGCGCGGGCCGCGTCCTGTGGACCGACAGCAACGATCTGGCCGCCGTGGATTCCCCCGCCCTAGCCGCCCAATGGGATCCGGAGAAGAACGGGACGCTGACGCCGGAGCATGTGCTGCCGGGCAGCGGACGGTACGCCTAGTGGCGCTGTGAAAAGGGGCACTCCTAGCGGGCCAGCATCCGCAGCCGCAGCCGTGGCAACGGCTGCCCCGTTTGCAGCGGGCGGTCGGCCATGCCGGGAGAGACGGATCTGGCCACCATGTTCCCGGCGTTAGCGGAGGAATGGGACGCGGCACGCAACGGTAAGCTGACGCCGGATCAGGTGGCGGCTTACAGCAACCGGAAGGTCTGGTGGCGTTGTGCCCTAGGCCATGAATGGCAGGCGGTCATCGCTTCCCGCACCGCCAGCCGTGTCGGCTGTCCCATCTGCTTCGGACGGCGCGTTCTAGCGGGCTTCAACGATCTGGCGACGCTTCAGCCGGAGACCGCCGCCCAATGGGACGGCAAGCTGACGCCGGAAATGGTGACGCTGGGCAGCCATAAAAAGGTCTGGTGGCGCTGCGGCGACGGGCATGTCTGGAAGGCGGCCATATTCTCCCGTACCGGCCGTCAGAAATGCGGTTGTCCGATCTGTGCGGGAAAACTCCGCCAGTGCACTGCTTACGGGCACCTTGCTAAGCTGCGATAATTTCCGTGCAAAAATCATAAAATCCCCAGCCGAAACGACAATGCCGTAGCTGTTTCAGACGGGTGCTTTTGCATTCCATAACCGTCAAACCTAAGCGCATATAAAACTCAAGGCTGGATATCAAGCGATCTACCAGCTTTGAGTTATTTATTTTCCCGGTATTCTGCACGTATTCGACGCATGGGGGTAAGTCGCATTAAGAACAGCAAGAGCCTCAATGACAAGGTGATCCAGATTCTGCGAGGCGTGTTCAATGCCGCCGTGGATAACAACCTGGTTGCCAAGTCACCCGTGCCCACAAAGATCAAGAGCAAGGGCGTTCGCACAAAAGAAAAGACCGCCTTGACTGCGGATCAGTCAAAGCGGCTTCTGGACGCGGTAAGCAGCACGCGGGCATATCTGTTCTGCTTGATCGCCCTTCAAACAGGGATGCGGCGTGGTGAAATCTGCGGCTTGATGTGGGAGGATGTTGACCTCGATAAGCAAATCATTCACGTTCGGCACAACGCGGTATTCACAAGCTCTCAGACCGTTGTCAGCGAGGCTCTGAAGACCTCGGCGGCTATCAGAGGTTCCCCCATACCCCCAACGCTTCTGGACACGCTGAAGGGGCTTAAACGCTCCGGCGGAAGCCCTTTCGTCCTGCACATGGAAAACGGCAAGCCGCTGTCGCAAAGCAGCTTCTCCAATCTGTGGGACATGGTACGGCGAAGAACGGTTGATGATCCGGCGGAACTCGGCACTAAAGCCGCTAATTCCAAGATGGTGCGAAGCCTGGACTTCCACGTCACGCCCCATCTGCTGCGGCACACCTACATCACACGGCTTTTTGAAAGCGGGCTGGACATCAAAGAGATTCAGTATCTCGCGGGGCATACAACGGTGGATATGACACTCCGCGTCTACACCCATTACCAACACGAGACACGCCAGCAGGACACGGCCAACAAGGTCTGTGCGGCTCTTGGATAAGCAGCAGGTGCCACATAAGTGCCACATCTTCTGTTGTAAAGTTGCTGAAAACCTGCCAAAAAGCTGCACGGAAGTTGGTACCGACCTGTTGGAGAGTTGTATCAAAGTTGTTAGAAAGCAAACTCGCAAACCGCGTCATACCAACGGTTTGCGGCGTTCAGGCAAAAGAAAAATCCCACCTCAAACGAGGTGGGATTTGGCGAAGACTGCTGTGCAAAGCAATTCTGTGTTTTACAATTTCCTCCTTTTGTGTTATTATTGAGTGCAAGAGGGTGGAAACAAAGGACTTTATGACACCTCACCAACGGTACCAATCCCGCAGCCATCGTGACAGAGTACAGGCAAAGCCCACCTAAAGGACACCAATATCCGCCAGTGGGCAGAGTGCATTATCACCTCATCGCCTCCGGACTTCTGGGCAGAGTTGTGGCAGGAGGCGGACAAGCTGATGCTGTGGTAAGACCGTCACGTTGATGGCTTTCAGCGCATTTGGTACATTCCGCGCGGCCATAAAATTTAGCCTTATTTTTAGCCTTATGGCGATAAACTTGGGTAATCTGTTTTAACGCTGCCTAACATGAACCACCTCGACCGAGGTTTTATTCGCGGTACTTCTCGATACCGGACAACACGGACTGACATAGTGGCGGGTCAATTCGAGTCCTGCATCGCTGCATAGATACTCAGATGTTCTTTTTTCATGGTTTCTACAACCA
>OLRV01001715.1_pt1 | contig 18152 bp, 13 predicted proteins | sample 1672421 | NCBI WGS metagenome assembly OLRV01 (sample SAMEA3136684, study PRJEB25190) | human gut metagenome | biome: human gut; feature: human-associated habitat; material: faeces | place: Austria | collected 2013
ACGGACTATAAAAAGCTTGACGTAACGGGCGATCAGGTAGAGAACGATAAGTGGCTCAACCAGTACCACCTGTTCAGACAGTCCGGCGGAGCAAGCAACTGGGAGCTTCCAAAGGCCGGAGACAAGGCCTACACGGTAAATGACAAATCCTACGGTCAGACCGACAGAGGCTCATTCACATTCACCTATGAGCTCGGCAAGACAGAGCTTGGCGGAGAAAAGATCAATACAACGGATGCAAATGAGCTCGTGAAGCTGTTCAATAATGAGGCGAAATACAATGAGGCAAAGAAGCTTACGTTTGTCGGAACAAACCGAATAACGGATAAGAGCAGTGCCGAAGAAAAAGCGAAAGCGGGACTCGGCTACATCGCATGGGGCAACAACTGGAGCTTCAACTATTATCCGAAGTCACAGAGCTACACATATGTACATCTTGTAGACAGATGGGGCAACGTAGCAGATAAGGTATTCTATGTAGGCAATCAGGATATCAAGGCGGTAAGCGTGGCAACAGCGTCAACTGACGGCAGCTACACAATCCTTGAGGACGGCGGAAGCGGAATAGACACGCTGAGCCTGAATGCGGCAAACGTAGAAATCCTTACGGACGAGAACTCAACATTCGAGAACAACGTCTACAGAACAACAGGCAATACTGTCAGAATCAAGACGGGCGAAGCAAACAAGAGCTATACTCTTTCAATGAAGGATAAGGCGACGAATGCTTCGACGGCAGCACTCAAGAGCGATGAGAACGGAATAATCACGCTTAATGTCGAGGATACGGCACACAAGAGTGGAGTATATACGTTCACATTGAACGGCATTGAAATCAACCTCTATGATAACGTGGAAAACGACAAGTATATCGTAAAGGTATACGACGGAGAAGCGGAAGAGGGAGAAGCAGCCGAGCTCAGAGTTGTAACGACAGGAGAAGTCGGAAAGGTAAGATTCACCGACACTGACGGAAATACGATAACCGTAGCGGCAAGCGAGAAGAACGACGACGGAACAAAGACGTGGTCGATGACAAAGAGCAAGCCGGCAGGAGAGTATGAGTACAGCATCAGTGTAAAGGTAGGCTACGAGTGGATAACTGAGAACAGCAAGGTCAAGCTGACGTTCACGGAGAAGATACTCGACAGCGGACTTATCAGGAGCGCGGAATATGACGCCGAGAGCGGATTGTACAAGATCACGATCGAGGGCAGAGCGACGAAGATACAGTTCATCAGCGAGGACGGAATGACGAGAACGTACACAAGATATCATGACTCGGTAAAGAGCAGAAAGACGTATGATGAGGACGGCAACGAAGTCAACGATACGGCAAGAACGCTCGACCATGAGATCTGGCTTGTAGACGCAAAGATCTACTCGGGACAGAAGTACACAGTCATGGGCAAGTTCGAAGCAGGCTGGAACAGAGAAGGCACAGCTTCCCTCACCGCTCATTGATGAGAAAATCTAACCCCTAATAACCAAATATCCCGCCCCGAATCGAGCAGTCGGTTCGGGGCGGGATTTATATTGCAAAAAAATACAGCCATGCAAATTTGAGATCTGCATGGCTGACGGATTTGTATAATGTTTTATTTCAGATATTTTTCAATAAAGAATCTCGGACGCTGCTTACTTTCAAGGTAGATTTTACCTATATATTCACCGACAACGCCTATGGCTATGAGCTGAAGCGAACCGAAGAACCAGATTGAAAGAACAGTTGATGTCCAGCCGGGAGCGGTTTTATGGACAAAGTAGCTTATCAGGGCATAGAGTGCAAAAATGATGCTGAGCAGGAAAGTTACCGCACCGAGAGCGGTGATAAAACGAATCGGCTTAACGGAAAAGGAAGTTATTCCGTCAAAAGCAAATGTGAGCATCTTTTTAAGCGGGTATTTTGACTCTCCGGCAAGTCTCGGCGCACGGTCATAAGTCACTGTTGAAGATTTAAAGCCGACGAGCGGAACCATGCCTCTGAGGAAAAGGTTAACCTCTTTGAATTCGAGCAAGGCTTTAACGGCTCTTGAACTCATGAGGCGGAAATCGGCATGATTATAGATTGTTTCAACACCCATCATTGACATGAATTTGTAGAATCCCTGAGCGGTGGTGCGTTTGAAAAATGTGTCGGTCTCTCGTGAATCACGCACGCCGTAAACAATATCAATTCCGTTGTTGAAATCATCAACCATTTTGTCAATGGCGTTAACGTCGTCCTGAGCGTCGGCATCTATTGTAACGATCATGTCACAGTCGTCAACGATGGTTGACATGCCGCCGAGAAGTGCATTTTGATGTCCTCTGTTTCTCGAAAGCTTAACACCGACAAATTTCGGGTCAAGCTCGTGCAGGCTTTCGATAATTTCCCAGGTTTTATCCTTTGAGCCGTCGTCAACGAAAGCAACCCGGCTGTTTTCGCTTATTTTTCCGGCATCAATCAATGAATTGAGCTTGTCGAGAAAAATCTTTGAAGTTAACGGCAGAACTTCTTCTTCGTTGTAGCACGGTGCAAGGATATAAAGTGTTTTTGCTTCCATAATTAATTCTCCTTAGTTTGAAAAAGATAATATGTTTGAATTGCTTTTTTATCTGTCAATGCTGATTCCGCAACGCTGTATTCCTGAGAGAAAACGAGCGTATAATCAGTCTTTAGTGCGATGTTTTTCTTGTAAATATCGGAAAGCTCCACGCCGGATTTAGCGGCAATGGCTACAAAATCGGCCTTGCCCTCGGCAATGTATCTGTTTTGCTCGTCGATATTCTCGGGATATCTGTCATATAAAAGATTCTGCTGCTCAAAGTGCTTGAATCGGGGAATCTGCCTCGCCGCAAGATAAATTCCCGAATCCAAAGAGCCGTAATTGAGAATTTTGCCGTTCGGATTGTGTGTACCGATATATTCGGCGGCTTTAGACTGTACCGTTTCTTCGCCTTTCCTCGGAGCAAATTTTGAAGATAGATTGAAATAATTCGATGCAGCTATTGTCGACGGAATGATTGCAACGCAAAGAATGGCAGCAATTATCCCCGATTTGCTTTTTGTGATTTTATTGAGCAGATATGCCGCAGCGATAAAAGTAAAGACCGTGAATGCGGATATCGGGATGAAATAGTAATTGTAGTATCTTATTCCGAAGTAGATTATATACAGCCCGAGGCAGCAAACGAACGGAACGGAAATGCGAGAAAAAAATCTTTTTTCCGTGAAGATTTTTGTTGCGGCAAAAAGGATTATTCCGAGGAAGCCGAGAACAAATAAAACAGGAGAAATTGCAAGATTCTCGCCCAAAGAATGCAAGGGCTCAAGAATTCTTGAAACAAATCCGAGATTTTCGGCTTTCGGATATGCTGTTGCGTTGAGGACAAAATAGGTGTTGATAAAATCATAAAGCGCACCCTTGACGGCGAAATAAATTATCCACGGCACAACGGCAATCGCCATGCCGCAGAGGAAAACTATTGCATTAACAAAGGCTCTCATGAAATTTTTCTTTGATATACAAGTGTAAAGCAAGATATATGCCGCCCAAGCGAACCAAAAGCCGATGACGGTGAATTTAATCATCGCAACGCAGCCGGCGAAAAATCCGACAAGCAGGAAAACAGGCTTGCCGAGTTCTGCCTGCTCGGTGTTTTTGAAACAGCGGCAGAAAAAATAAATGCTGAGCATCAAAAGAGGAAGACAAAATTCCTCGGCACTGTCGCCGTAGTAATAGCCGCCGGAATTGACGGTGACAAAGCAGGTGAGCACGGCGGAAATCACCGACCATGCCGTTCCGACATAAAGAGAAGCGATTTTATATGCCGCAAATGCGGTTGCCGAGAGGAAAAGAGACTGAATGATGTAAACTCCGAAAAATGAGGAGTCGGATATCAGACACGCGGCGGCATGAATAAGATAGAGCAACGGTCCTTTTTGCTCAAAAATGTCCTTGTAAATTGTCAGACCGTTTGCCATTGACCGTCCCATTGTCAGGAATGCATTTGCGTCGTTCCATGGGTTGATGGCATAGCGGGGCGAAGATGCGGTGCAGATATACAAAATACCGAAAGAAAAAGCAATAAACAATAAATAAATCGGGATATTTAAAAGGTGTTTCTTATTTGACATCGCACTTTGCTGTTTCAATATTTGTCACCACCGTTCAAACTTGTTTAATTATACCATTGCACCAAGCTTAAAGTCAATATATATTAAACATAAGCCTAAAAAATGTTGCAAAAGATTTTACGCTAAAAAGCTTGAAATAACCTCGCTTTTATTATATAATTATACAGTTAATAAGTTAAAAAGAGAGGTGTGCCCTTTGAGCGAAGGCACAATGAAAAAGATTATAAAAGTCTCGCCCTCGGAGATGGCTGAACAGCGTGAATATACCGAGCTTGTGAGGACGGTTTTGACCTCAAGATTTGAGCCGTCTCAGCCGCTTGCATTTGTTCACACCTACGGCTGTCAGGGTAATGTTTCCGACGGGGAGCGTATCAAGGGAATTCTTGAATCGCTCGGCTACGGATTCACAGACGATGTTGAAAAAGCCGATTTGATCCTTTACAACACCTGTGCGGTTCGTGAGCACGCCGAGGACAGAATTTACGGCAATGTCGGTGCAATCAAGAGACTGAAAAAGACCAATCCCAATTTGATAATCGCACTCTGCGGCTGCATGATGCAGCAGAAAAGAGTTGTTGATAAAATACGAAAGAGCTATCCGTTCGTCAACCTTGTTTTCGGAACTCATGTTATTCACAGGATTCCCGAATTGATTTACCGTGTGCTTTGTACGGGCAAAAAGGTCTATGAGTGCCCCGACGAGGCGGGTGTTATCGCCGAGGATCTTCCCGTAAGACGTGACGGCAACATCCAGGGCTGGCTGCCGATCATGTACGGCTGCAATAATTTTTGCAGCTATTGCATAGTGCCTTATGTCAGAGGACGTGAGCGCAGCCGTGAGCCGGAGGACGTTATCAAGGAGGCCAAGGAGCTTATTGCCTCGGGCTGTAAGGATATTACCCTGCTCGGTCAGAACGTTAATTCATACGGTAAAAATCTTGACGGAGATATAAACTTTTCAAAGCTTCTTCGTCAGATCAACGATTTGCCGGGTGACTTTATAATCAGGTTCATGACCTCGCACCCGAAGGATTGCACAAAGGAGCTTCTTGACACAATGGCTTCGTGCGACAAGGTCGCAAAGCATTTGCATCTTCCATTCCAAAGCGGAAATGACAGGGTGCTCAAGGCGATGAACCGTGGCTACACGAGGGAAAAATACCTGGAGCTTGCACGCTATGCAAGGCAGGTTATGCCCGACCTTTCAATGACGAGCGATGTTATTGTCGGATTCCCCGGGGAGACCTACGAGGAATTCAGGGACACGGTTTCGCTTATCGAAGAGGTTAAGTTTACCTCGCTGTTTACGTTCATTTTCTCACCCAGACCGGGTACAAAAGCGGCGGATATGCCCGACCCGATTTCGAGAGAGGAAAAGGGTAAATGGTTCAAGGAGCTGACGGACGCGCAGGAGAAAATAGCCTCCGAGCGCACGGCAGCGATGAAGGACAAGACCTATACGGTGCTTTGCGAGGGTTATGCCAAGGAAGGTGTCCTAAACGGCAGAACCGAGGGCAACGTTATGATCGAGTTCCCAGAGGTCGAGGGCAAGGAGCTTATCGGAAAGTTCTGTAAGGTTAGGGTTACGGAGCCGTTGACATGGATAGTCAGAGGAGTATTGGATGAACGCTGAAAGGCGTTTTTCAGATAAATAAATTTATAGGAGTTTTACAATGGACATTATTGAAATCACAAGACAGCTCGGTGCAGCAATTCAGCAGGACGAGCGTTATCTTGCATTCCATGAGGCAAGAAAGACAAACGAGGCGGATACCGATCTCAACGATCTTATCAACAAGATTCAGCTTATCCACATGTCATATCAGCATGAGGCCGCTAAGGACGATGCAAATGAGGAGAAGCTCGCCGCATACGACAAGGAGTTCACAGAGGTTTATCAGGCAGTTATGGCAAACGAGAATATGCAGAAGTATGAGGCTGCACGTCAGGCTGTTGACGAGATGATGAACCACATTACAGGCATTCTTGCTCTCTGCGTTCAGGGCGAGGATCCCAAGACATGTGAACCGCAGGAGGAGCATCATTGCTCGGGCGAGTGCGGTTCATGCGGCGGCTGCCACTAAAATAGATTTTAGATTTTAGATTTTAGATATTAGACAATATTTATGATGTTCTCAGTGGCAGCGAAGTGTCGATAAAAGCACATTCCACAGGGGTCGATGTCCTACGGCGAAGTTCAATAAAAGCATATTCCGTAGGGGTCGATGCCCACATCGACCCAAGGTCGGCTTACCATTTAAGTAATTGCCGGTTAGAAATTATATACTAATCACTAATCACTGATTACCGATTACTGATTCCCGGGAAACGCCGACTGAGGGGTTTGCAAAGAGCTTAAGAAGTCTTTAATTTAACCCCACTGACCTCGGCACAATCCGCCGAAGCCGCCACACTCGAATAGATTTTAGACAATGGTTAGCGGAAAACGGATAAAAGCGAAAAAGCATAGGAAGAAACTTAAAACACAACGAAGTTCAATTTATGAGGTGAAAAACAGATGGCAGAAATGACGCCGATGATGAAACAATATCTTGAAATCAAAAAAGAATATCAGGATACTATCCTTATGTTCAGACTCGGTGACTTTTATGAGATGTTCTTTGAAGATGCCAAGGTTGCGTCAAGGGAGCTTGAGCTTGTGCTGACGGGCAGAGACTGCGGTCAGGCGGAGCGTGCGCCCATGTGCGGCGTGCCGTTTCACAGCGTCGATTCCTACATTGCAAGGCTTGTTTCAAGGGGCTACAAGGTTGCCATCTGCGAACAGACCGAAGACCCTGCGACGGCAAAGGGCATAGTCAAGCGTGATGTTATCCGTGTACTGACTCCCGGTACGGTTATCGAGAGCAGTATGCTTGACGAGTCGAAGAACAATTTCCTTTGCTCAATCTGGCTCAACGGCAATGCGGCGGGTGTTTGCTTTGCCGATGTTTCAACGGGTGAGCTGAGCCTTACTCAGCTTGAATCGAAGTCGGTCGGCAACGAGATCGTCAATGAGCTCGGACGATATATGCCGACGGAGATTCGCTATAATGCCGCCGTTGTTAAGAACGATAAAATCAGGGAATTTATAAAGAACCGTGTTGAATGTACCGCCGACAGTATTGATGAGGAAAAAATTAACGTCGATTACTGCCGCCGTGTTATAACCGATCATTTCAAAAAGAGCTTGACCGAGCTTGGCATTGAGGAAAGTAATGAGGCTGTCTGCGCTCTCGGCGCAACGATTGATTACCTGACCGAGGTGCAGAAATCGGGTCTTGATAATATTCGGGAGATTGACTTTTATTCGGAAAATCAGTTCATGAAAATTGATTTTTCTTCCCGAAGAAATCTTGAATTGACCGAGACGATGCGAAACAGGGAACGCAGGGGAACTCTCCTGTGGGTGCTTGATAAGACGAAAACCGCAATGGGCAAGCGTCTTGTCAGGAACTGGATTGAGCAGCCGCTGGTCAATCTTGCGAAGATTACCAAGAGACACAATGCCGTCGGTGAGCTGTTTGACGATTCCGTTCTTCTCGAAAACGAGATAGCGGCGATTTCAAACGTCAGCGATATGGAAAGACTGATGGCGAGAATCGTTTACGAAACCGCCAATGCGAAGGAGCTTCGTTCGCTTCTTGCGGCGATTCGGCTTCTGCCGGATATCAAAAGCGGGATTTCCGAGTGCAAGTCGGCACTTCTCGGCGAGACTTGCAGAAGCGTTGACCTTCTGACGGACGTTGCCGAGCTTATCGACAAGGCCATTCAGGAAGAGCCGCCGTTCACTGTCCGTGAGGGCGACATGATAAAGGACGGCTTCAACGCCGAGCTTGACGAGCTAAGGGACATTGTGCATAACGGCAAGGGTTACATTGCCGCTATTCAGCAGACCGAGCAGGAAAAAACGGGAATAAAAAAGCTGAAAATCGGTTACAACAGAGTTTTCGGCTACTATATCGAAGTGCCGAATGCATTTAAAGAGCTTGTTCCCGAGGAATACATAAGAAAACAGACGCTTGCAAACTGCGAGCGATTTATAACGAGTGAGCTGAAAGACCTTGAAGCCAAGGTTCTCGGCGCACAGGAAAGAATCGTAAAGCTTGAATATGAGATTTTCGTTCAGGTCAGAGGAAAGGTTGCCGATGAGCTTTACAGAATTCAGAAAACCGCCCATGCGGTCGCAACGATTGATGCGCTTTGCTCCTTTGCAAAGGTCGCCCGGCAGAACGATTATTCATGCCCGATAATGACGGACGGAGACGAAATCATTATAAAGGACGGCAGACATCCTGTTGTTGAAAAAATGATGAAGGACACTCCGTTTGTGCCGAATGATACGACTCTCGACTGCAAGGACAACCGCTGTGCTATAATCACAGGTCCGAACATGGCAGGTAAATCGACTTATATGCGTCAGGTTGCGCTTATCGTGCTCATGGCACAGTGCGGCAGCTTTGTTCCGGCTTCAAGCGCACAGATAGGACTTGTTGACAGCATCTTCACCCGAGTGGGTGCGAGCGACGACCTTGCGTCGGGTCAGTCAACATTCATGGTCGAGATGAGCGAGGTTGCGAATATTCTGAAAAACGCAACGAAGAAAAGCCTGTTGATTTTTGACGAAATCGGCCGAGGAACTTCGACATTTGACGGTATGAGCATTGCACGTGCCGTGCTTGAATACACCGCCGACCCGAAAAAGCTCGGTGCAAAGACGCTTTTCGCAACGCATTATCATGAATTGACCGAGCTGGAAAACGAAATCGGCGGAACGAAGAATTACAATATCTCAGTCAAAAAGAGGGGCGACGACATAACGTTCCTCAGAAGAATTGTTCGTGGCGGAGCGGACGGCAGCTACGGTATCGAGGTTGCCAAGCTCGCAGGCGTTCCGAATGCGGTTGTAAACCGTGCCAAGGATATTCTCGAAGAGCTTGAGGAAAAAGGTGCAGTTACCGTAATCAGAACGGTTGAAAAAAGCGACGGCGACGATATGCAGATTTCATTCGCTTCAAATGAGGGCAATGAGATTGTCGAGGAGCTTAAGACGATTGATATAAACACACTTACGCCGATAGAGGCTTTGCAAAAGCTCTATGAGCTGAAAAACAGAGCGGACAGGCTGTAAAAAAATAAGGGAAGAAAAAGAGGTGATCTTATGCCGCAAATCAATATTTTACCAAAGCATATTGCCGAGCTTATTGCCGCCGGTGAGGTTGTCGAACGTCCGGCGTCCATTGTCAAGGAGATAATGGAAAATGCGATTGATGCGGGAGCGGATAAGATTACTCTTGAAATAAAGCGTGGCGGAATTACATATATTCGCATAACCGACAACGGCTGCGGAATCGACCGTGATAACATTCGCAAGGCTTTCATCAGCCATGCGACAAGTAAAATTTCTACCGCAGACGATTTGAATGCAATTTGCACCCTTGGCTTCCGTGGTGAAGCATTGGCTTCTATTGCCGCTGTTTCACGTGTCGAGGTCATGACGAGGGGCGAAAACGAGGACATCGGAACACGCTATTGCATTGAGGGCGGCGAGGAAACCGTTCTTGACGACGCAGGATGCCCGAAAGGTACGACATTGATTGTCCGTGACCTTTTCTACAACACGCCTGCGAGAATGAAATTCCTCAAGAAGGACGTCAGCGAGGGTAACGCCGTTGCCGCAGTTGTTGACAGAATCGCACTTTCTCACCCGGAGGTCAGCGTTCGGTTTATCAGAGATTCAAAGGACGTACTGTTCACTTCCGGAGACGGAAGGCTTGACGGTGCAATATATAAGGTGCTCGGCAAGGATTTTGCCTCAACGCTTATTCCGTGTGACTACGAGCTGGAGGGTGTGAGAGTCAGCGGCTACATATCAAAGCCGTTTAATGCCCGCCCGAACCGAATGATGCAGTATTTCTTTTTGAACGACAGATTTATAAAAACACGCACAGGCATGGTGGCCCTTGAGGAAGCCTACAAAAATTCTGTCATGGTCGGCAAATTTCCTGCCTGTGTTCTCAAAATACAGATTGCTCCCGGTGCAGTGGACGTCAACGTTCACCCGGCAAAGACCGAGGTTCGCTTCGCTAACGAAAAGATGATTTTCAATGCGGTTTATTACTGTGCAAAATCGGCTTTGCAGCAGGGCGACACGAGAGTACAGGCGACATTTCAGCAGAAAGTCAGCCGTCAGTTTATGCCGAGACCTGCCGAGGGCAAGCAGATAAAAATATACGGACAGCAGCTTGAGCAGATTAAAAAAGAAGCTCAGCCCGAACAGAATTTTTGGACTAACACAACATCTGACGAATTCAGAAAAACGGTTGAAACGCCGAAATCCGAACCCATTGTTTTTAATGATAATAACCCAAAATTTGAAATAGAAGAGAACGAAACGCCCGACCTCATTCCCTGCTTTAAGCCGACGGCACGGGAGACTGCTCCGATTGAACAAATGAAGCCCGAGCCGGTTGAAATAAAGCCTTCAATCGAGCCTGAACCTGTTCAGCCGATTGTTGAAGAGGTTCAGCCCGAGGTTGAACCTTATAGGGTTATCGGCGAAGCGTTCAAAACCTACATACTTGTCGAGCAGGGCAAAAAGCTCCTGATAATTGACAAGCATGCCGCACACGAGCGTATGCTCTTTGAAAAATTCAAAGCGAACCGTGACGGTATCGAAACTCAGATGCTTCTCGCTCCCGTGACCGTCACCCTCAGCAAAGAGGAATACTCGGCGGTTCTCGACAATCTCGACCTTCTCGAAAAGGCCGGCTACCACGTTGAGGACTTCGGCGGCGGAATGGTTATCGTAAATGAGTGCCCTACGGCTGTTGCGGACGCAGACCTTGCCGATGTCATCATGGAGCTTGCCGGTCATCTTGTCACCGGCCAAAAGGAGCTTGTTCCCGAAAAGCTCGATTGGATTTATCATTCAACCGCTTGCCGTGCCGCCATCAAAGCCGGCGACAAAACAACGGACTATGAGCTGAACAGATTCGTCGAAAGTCTTCTCAACAATCCCGATATCAGATATTGCCCCCACGGCAGACCTGTTTTGGTAGAAATGTCAAGGTATGAGATTGAAAAAAACTTCGGACGCGTTTAAATTGTGTTAATTTGCCCACAACGCATTTTTCGCTCGGGGCAGTACCTCGTACAGCTCCCTCACTGCAAAAAGCGTTCTGAACAAATTTCCATCAATTTAGGTTTAAAGGTTAATTTGCCCACAACGCAATTTTCGCTCGGGGCATTACCGATTTAGACATTAGACATTAGATATTAGATACTTAGATATTAGATATCCGATATTTATAAACCAACATATAAAAATCTTTCTTTGGGAGCTGATCGGATGAAGAGAATACCTGTTGTGGCCGTTATAGGCCCTACGGCGTCGGGAAAATCCGATTTAGCTGTTGAAATATGCCGTCATTTCGGCGGCGAAGTTGTTTCGGCTGACTCCATGCAGATATATAAGGGCATGGATATTGCAACCGCCAAACCGACCGAGGAGGAAAAGAAAAATATTCCGCATCACATGATGGATTTTCTCGATAATTTCGAGGATTACAGTGTCGCACTGTATCAGCAGGCGGCATCGGAATGCATTGCCGATATTCATTCAAGGGGCTTGCTTCCCGTTGTTTGCGGCGGAACGGGACTTTACGTCGATACGCTTCTCAATAACGTTAAGCTCAGCGATGATTCCTGCGATGAGGAGCTTCGCCGTTCGCTTTTGAAAAGAGCGGAGGACGGGGGTGCGGATAAGCTTCTTGAGGAGGTCAGAGCCTTCGACCCGGAATATGCCGAAAAGCTTCACCCGAATAACATAAAAAGGATCGTCCGTGCGCTTGAGGTTTACAAAACCACGGGCACGACGATGACCGAGCAGGCAGAGCTTTCCAAGCAGGCTTCGCCCTATGACGTTTGCTTTATCGGCCTTGATGCAGAGAACAGGCAGTTCCTTTATGACAGAATCGACCGCCGTGTCGATATCATGTTCGAACGTGGGCTGGAGAATGAAGCGAGGGAATATCTTGCCTCGGCAAACGGCTCTACTTCGGCACAGGCGATAGGCTATAAGGAGCTTCGGCCGTATATTGACGGTGAAATTTCGCTTGAAGAAGCGGAGGAAAACCTGAAAAGAGCGACCAGAAGATATGCAAAGCGTCAGTTGACATGGTTCAGACGCAATGAACGAATAAATTGGCTTTTAATTGACAAATATCAAAAAAGAGAGGAACTCGCAAATGCAGCATTTGCGATTGTTGAAAGCTTTAGGAAAGGGGAGACGCCCGAATGAAAAACCGCACATGGATAAATATGATTTGCACGGTGTTGGTTCTTGCCGCATTCGTTTATCTTTTTCATGACGCAGTGAGAGTCAACCGTGACAGCTATGACACGGAGACGGCCGATGAGGTTATTGAGCAGGAAAAGCTTGATTTGAAAGCTTTTATTGTCCGTGACGAGGAATATATAGACCAGAAAACCACGGGAACGGTCGTTCCTCTCATCAAGGACGGTATGCGGGTTGCCAGCGGCGACGCAGTTGCGAGAGTCTGCGCCACGACCGAGGATGCGGCCAATATGTCGGTACTTCTTGATGCCAAGGAGAGCCTTGCGAGATACCAGGAGCTTTCCGAGCAGACCGAGCTTAACGCACTGGATATGGAAAAGCTGAATAAGGACATTGATTCGAGCTTCACCGAGCTTATCGAGGCTTCGGGTAAAGGAGATTTTTCAAATGTCAGTCAGAATATCGAGGAGCTTGAAAACAAGCTTGCAAGCAAACAGATTCTGAAAGACGGAACGATTGATTTGACGGCGAAATTCAATGAGCTTGGAGCAAAAATAAAGTCGCTTGAATCGAAGAAAATCAGCTCGTCCGATGTGCTTGCACCACTTTCAGGCTATTATATAAGCAATCTTGACGGCTATGAAAATGCCATTGATTATGATAAAATCGGCGATTTAACAGTCGGCGAAGCGGAAAAGCTTTTTGATAAAAAGCCTGATGACGTTACGGGCAGAATGGGCAAGATTGTCGGCAGCTACAAGTGGTATCTTGTTACGGTTATGGACAGCAAATATTCGCTTCTGATGGCCGAGGGCGACACAATGAAGATAAATATGCCGTATTACGGCTTCAAAGACGTTGAGGTCAGGGTTGAAAAAATCTCGACAACGCAGAATAATAAGGTTGCCGTTGCTTTTTCATGCAACAGAATGAACGAGACCTATGCCAACATGAGGGCAGAGGATATTGAGCTTGTTTTCAAAGAGTATAAGGGCTACAAGGTCAACAGCTCGTCAATAAGACGTGAAAAGGACGAAAAAGGCAATGAGATTGATATTGTATATATTCTCCGAGGCGACATTATGAACGCTAGGAAGATTGAAATAATTTATGACGCAGGCGATTATGTTCTCGTCAGCGAGGAAACCGAAGCGTCGAACGGCTACCGTCCGATCAAACGCTACGATGAAGTGATCGTGAAAGGAAGGAATCTCAGTGATGGAAAAAGCATTAGTTGAGGAACGCTTCAAAGATATTGAAGAAAACTACAAGCGTATCAGGGAAAACATACAAAAGGCAACGCTTGAAAGCGGCAGAGACGAAGGCTCGGTCCGATTGATGGGCGTAACCAAAACGGTTGACAGTCTTTATATCAATCATGCGCTTTCGCTCGGCATTGACCTTATCGGCGAAAACAGAGTTCAGGAATACCTCGGCAAGCGTGACGAGCTGCACCTTGACGGAGTTGAAAGACACCTTATCGGCCATTTGCAGACAAATAAGGTTAAGCAGATTGTCGGTGAGGTTGATATGATTGACAGCGTTGACAGCGTTAAGGTTGCAAAGGAAATCGGCAAGATTTCTGCGAGAAAGGGCATCGTGACCGATGTTTTGGTGGAAATCAATATCGGCGAGGAGGCCAGCAAGTTCGGTCTTGATCCGTCCGAGCTGACCGAAACTCTTTGCGAAATCTCCGAAATCGACGCCGTTCGGGTCAAAGGTCTTATGGCTATACCGCCGATTTGTGACAGCAGCAGCGAAATTCGTAAATTTTTTATGAATATGAACCGAATGTTCCTTGACATAAAGGCAAAAAAATTAGATAATATCAGTATGGACATACTGTCGATGGGAATGTCCGGAGATTACGTTGAAGCGATACTGGAAGGCTCGACGATGGTTAGAGTTGGATCGTCGCTTTTCGGTAAACGAGTATATTGATTCAGGAGGATTTATTATAATGGGTATGATGGACAAATTTAAGAATATGTTCAATATGTCGGAGGAGGAATTCCTCGACGATGTTGATATTGATGATGAGGAGCCTGAAAAGGAAGATTCCCGTGACGTGAGAAGTAATTTTTCTTTCAATCACAGAAGCGACCGTGACAACAAGGTTGTCGATATACGTTCGTCCGTTCCCGCTGCGGCGGCCGCATCTTCAAAGGCTCACGTTGTTTTCAAAAAGCTTGACAGATATGAGGACGTAGGCTCGGTTGCCGACGTGCTCAATGAAAAAAGAATCGTTATTCTCAATCTTGAGACCTGCCCGAATGACGCAACGGTAAGAATAATCGACTTTCTCAGCGGCGTCGCTTATGCCAACAACGGCGATATCAAGCGTGTTGCAGGCAGGGCATATATAATCACACCTTACAATGTGCCGCTTACGGGCGAGCTTCTTGATGAGGTTGAACATTCAAACTATTGATAAATTATTGTTTAAAATACAGGAGGAATAAACCATGTTAACACCGGCAAAAATCACAAATCACCATTTTGAAGCCTCCGGAAGAAATGCTTATAAAGCAGAGAGCGTAGACACCTTCATTCAGGAAGTTGCCGAGTCTTACGAGCAGATGTTCCGTGAAAACGGAGAAATGTTCAAGAAGATCAACCTTCTTGCACAGAGACTTGAAGAATACAGAAATGATGAGGATAATATTCGCAATGCACTTCTGACTGCTCAGAGAGCGGCCGAGAAGATTACCCGTGAGGCTCAGGAAAAGGCCGACAAGCTTGTTGCCGACGTCAAGGAGCGCACGGACACGGAAAACGAGAGACTCGACGCTGCCGCAAAGGAAATGCTCACCAAGGCAAAGTATCAGGCGGACGCAATCGTTGAGGAAGCTCAGAAGCAGGCTAAGGAGATCGCCAAAAAGGCAATTCAGGATTCCAAGGAAGCTGCTGTCAGCGCAAGAAGCGACATGATTAAGGAGCTTGCAGCTCTCGAAACCATGAAGCAGGAGGTTACAAAGTTCAAACAGCAGATTCTCGGCGAATATGCCGCACAGGTTGAGCTTATCGGTAAGCTTCCCGAGGTCGTTATCGAAAAGATGACCGCCGAGGAAGAGACTAAGGAGGAAGAAGCCCCCGCAGAGAAGCCTGCCGATGAGGTTAAGGAAGAGGCTGCCGAGCCTGAAAAGGCAGAAGAGCCGGCAGAGCCGACGGAGGAGAAGGCAGAGGAAGCTCAGCAGGAAGAGCAGCACCCTTTTGAGGAAACCGTCGAGGAGGTCAAGGCTCCCGAGGCAAGGGAAGCCGAGTCGATGGACGTTGAGCATCTCCAGCAAATGATATACGAAACAGAGGATACCGACGCTGAGTCCGACCCGACATATGAGGAAGACGATGCGGATGAAGATGTTGAAGAGACAGCGGAATCGGCAGAGTTTGTTGTTCCCAATATTGACGACGCAAGCGACGAAGAGCTTGACAAAATTGTTGATGATTTTGACAAGGAGGAAAAGCCGGAGCCTCAGGACATAATGTTCACCAAGCCCAAGAAGGATCAGAATGAAAAAGACGGATTCAAGCTCAAGTTTGAGAATATTGATTCCTATGCCGCCGACGATAGCGATAACGGATATCTCGACGATCTTGACGATGATGACCTTGACGATGACGGCAACGACGGCGGATTGGCCGGTAAAATCAAGGGCTTTTTCAGAAAATAATGAGTGTATTGATAAGTTTTATTTCAATAGCGGTTCTGACTGCGGCCGATCAGGTGATAAAGTTCTTTGTTGAACGCTGTCTTCAGCCTGTCGGCTCGGCGGAATTTATCAACGGATTCATCGGTTGGAATTATGTGCGCAACACGGGAGCGGCATTCGGTTCGTTTTCGCAGAGCACGACCCTGCTTTCAATCGTTACAGGTGTCGTAATTGTAGCCGGCATAGTCCTCATAGCGACTAAAAAGATAAAGTCAAAATTCTATCTCACCTGCGCCGTGATGATTGTTTCCGGCGGTCTCGGCAATTTGATTGACCGAATTTTCAGGGGATATGTTGTTGATTTCATCGACGTGCAGTTTATGAATTTCGCAGTTTTCAATTTTGCCGATATTCTTGTAACTGTCGGTGCGATTGCAATTATGGTTTACGTTATCGTTGATATGTTCAGGGACCGCAAAAAGACGGGTGAGAAGCATGAGTGATTTTTTCTTCCGTATCGATTCAGATTTTGCAGGGGAGAGAATCGACAAAACGCTGTCGGATTTATGCTCCGATTTTACCCGTTCGCATATCCAGCATATTATTGACGACGGCGAGGTCAGGGTCAACGGCAAGCCTGTTCCGAAATCGTTCAGAGTTTCAATCGGCGACGAGATAAGCTTCTCAATGCCGGAGCTTAAAACGATTGAGGCGAAGCCCGAGAACATTCCTCTTGATATTGTCTATGAGGACGACGATCTGCTGGTTGTCAACAAGCCGAGGGGAATGGTGGTTCACCCGGCGGCCGGCAATTACGACGGAACGCTTGTCAACGCATTGCTTTACCATTGCGGAAGCAGTCTTTCGGGAATCAACGGAGTTATTCGCCCCGGAATCGTTCACCGTATCGACAAGAACACAAGCGGACTTTTAATAGTTGCCAAGAATGATTTTGCCCATGAAAAGCTTGCCGCTCAGATTAAGGAGCATAGCTTTACAAGGCAATACAGGGCGGTAGTGCACGGTCATTTCAAGGAATTGAGCGGAACGGTCAATGCGCCGATCGGCAGAAATCCCAATGACAGGAAGAAAATGTGCGTTATCAGTCAAAATTCCAAGGATGCCGTTTCTCATTATGAAGTGATCGATCAGAATGAGAAATTTGCATATATCAAGGTTACTCTTGAAACGGGCAGAACTCATCAGATAAGAGTTCATATGGCCTATATCGGCCACCCGGTTGCCGGAGATAATATTTACGGGCCGAAGAACGGAGTGACCTCATTAAACGGACAATGTCTGCACGCAGGCTTGATCGGGTTCAAGCACCCGAGAGACGGAAGATACCTTGAGTTCAGTGCGGATGTTCCGGATTATTTTAAGGATTTCTTGAAAAAACAAAATTTAAGTGAATAATTGGAGGTGTTTTTTTGGACGCAGTAACTAAAAAACAATTACAGATTAAGGCTTGTACGGTTCGTATGGGCGTAATCGAAGGTGTGTTCAATGCAAAGTCGGGTCACCCGGGCGGATCGCTCTCTGTAGCGGATATTCTCACATATCTTTATTTCGACCACATGAACGTAGACCCGAAAAATCCCAAGGATGAGAACAGGGACAGATTTGTTCTTTCAAAGGGTCATACGGCTCCGGCTCTCTATGCGGTTCTCGCAAACAAGGGTTTCTTCCCCGTATCGGAAATTAAGAATCTTCGTAAGCCGGGCGCAATGCTTCAGGGTCATCCGAGCATGAACCGTACTCCGGGCGTTGACATGAGCACAGGCTCTCTCGGTCAGGGTATTTCAACGGCAGTCGGCATGGCTCTCGCAGGAAAGCTTGATAAGAAGGATTACAGAGTTTACACCGTTCTCGGCGACGGTGAAATCGAAGAGGGTCAGGTTTGGGAGGCAGCTATGTTTGCCGCAGCCAAGGGACTTGACAATCTCTGCGCCGTTGTTGATAACAACAATCTCCAGATTGACGGTTCAATCGCAGAGGTTAACTCTCCCTATCCGATTCCCGAGAAGTTCCGTGCATTCGGCTGGAACGTTATTGAAATCTACGGTCATTCATTTGACGAGAT
>OLRV01001716.1_pt1 | contig 18145 bp, 17 predicted proteins | sample 1672421 | NCBI WGS metagenome assembly OLRV01 (sample SAMEA3136684, study PRJEB25190) | human gut metagenome | biome: human gut; feature: human-associated habitat; material: faeces | place: Austria | collected 2013
GAAGTTTAATGTAAACTATATGTAGTTCAACTTCCTGTTTCTTATTATACGCAGTTCAAGTACAAATGTCAAGAGGTAACAAGAAGTTAAACTACAAATTTTTAATTAAGGAGTGAACGCAAAGATGACATTCGGTGAAAAAGTCAAAGCCGGAAGGACTAAACTCGGTCTTACTCAGGAAGAGTTGGCTAATAAAATAGGCGTTACCGTTCGTGTAATCTGTTCTTATGAAAAAGATAAATCTCGTCCGAGAGGAATGGAAAGATATAAAGCATTGGCAGAAGCCCTCGGCGAAAATGTAAACTATCTGCTTTCGGAAGATGACGCATTTATCGCTGAGGTTGAAGATAAATATGGACGCAGAGGGGCAAAGCAGGCTCAGGAATTACTTGCAGAAGTAACCGGTCTGTTTGCCGGCGGCGAATTGGCAGACGAAGATATGCGTGAGATGGTTGACGCTATTCAGGAAGCATATCTTATTGCCAAAAAGAACAATAAAAAATACACCCCGAAGAAATATCGCAAAGACGAGCAATCCTCGAAGTGAAACTAAGTCCGCTTTATGGGACAGTATTTAGTTTATACTTTATTATAGGGTAAATATCAGGTACAATTATCCTACAAGGAGGTGAGCCGAATTGGGATATTACACTACGGCTGAGATTGTAAAAATCGTAAACAGGCTCATTGACCGCTGTGGCACTCGCAACCCTTACCGGGTGGCAAAAGAGCTTGGCATAAATATCATCTATCGGAACTTCGACAAACAGCGTGGAGCATATAAGGTCATATTAAAGAACCGCTTCATCTTTCTCAAAAACGGTATGCACCCTGTCGTGGAACAGATAGTACTGTGGCACGAAATCGGTCACGATATTCTTCATAGACAAGAAGCTGTTGCGGCAGGTGGTTTCAAAGAATTTAATATATTCGATATGCGAGAAAACCGTATGGAGTATGAAGCAAATATCTTTGCTTCTCAGGCTTCGCTGCCTGATGACACCATTTTGGAGTACATTGAAAACGGCTACGACATTCAGCAAATTGCACGAGCAATGAGTTCTGACATCAACCTGATTGCTTTGAAAGTAGATACGCTCATAGCGCAAGGCTACCAACTTCGGAAGCAAGACCACCGAAACGACTTTCTTAAATACAATCATAAAATATAAGACCGTCAAGTCTCATTTGAGATCTGACGGTCATTTTTATGTCCTTAAATTCCGCTCTTTCTTGGGAACAGCGTAAGTTGGGGGATGTGGCAAAATACCGTAATGGAAAAGCACACGAAAACGATATTTCAGAGCAAGGAAAATTCATCGTTGTCAATTCGAAATTTGTTTCTACAAATGGCGAAGTGCGCAAATTTTCAAACAAACAAATAGAGCCGTTATTCAAAAATGAAATTGCTTTTGTATTGAGCGATGTACCAAACGGTAGAGCTATTGCTCGTACTTTCTTGGTAGATAAAAACGATAAATACACGCTAAATCAACGAATTGCAGGAATAACGCCTATTGAAGGTACGTGTCCTTATTTTTTGCACATATTGATGAATAGAAACAAATATTTCCTTCAATTTGATGATGGCGCAAAGCAAACAAATCTATCTGTGGACGATGTGATAGAATTTGCTGAGTATTATCCATCGAGTGAAGAACAACAGCAAATCGGTAACTTCTTTCGGCAGCTCGACAACCTTATCACCCTTCATCAGCGTAAGCCCTTATAATAATTGGAGGAAATTATGCTGAATAACATAAACAAAACAGATTTATTCTATGATTACTACGCTCAATGGATAACAGTGTACAAGGAAGGGGCGATAAGAAAAGTCACGATGGACAAATATCTGCTTACGCTTTCGTGGATAAAACGATTAGCGCCGGAATTGAAAGTATGTGAGCTTTCAAGAATAACATATCAAAAGTTGCTTAACGATTATGCGAAGCAACACGAGAGGCAGACAACGATGGATTTCCATCATCAACTAAAAGGGGCTGTATTGGACGCTGTTGATGAGGGTCTTATTGAACGAGACCCGACAAGAAAAGCTATCATTAAGGGGAAAAAGCCGAGACATAAGAAGATTAAGTATCTCAATCAATTTGAGCTGCACAAATTATTGTCAGGACTGGAGCTTAACCAAGAACTTAATTGGGATTGGTTTATTTTATTAGTGGCGAAAACAGGAATGAGATTTTCGGAAGCATTAGCAATAACACCAAATGATTTCGATTTTTCGAAGCAGTCGTTATCAATTAACAAAACTTGGGATTATAAGGGCAACGGAGGTTTTATGCCAACTAAAAACCAATCTTCTGTTAGAAGAATACAGATAGATTGGCAACTGATAATTCAGTTTTCGACATTAGTTAAAGACCTGCCGCAAGATGAACCGATTTTTATTTCGGGAAAAGTATATAATTCTACCGTGAATGATATTCTTACGAGACATTGTAAGAAAGCCGGAATTCCAATAATATCAATTCACGGGCTCAGACATACACACGCTTCACTGCTTTTGTTTGCCGGAGTATCAATAGCAAGTGTTGCACAAAGATTAGGGCATTCAAGTATGACAACCACGCAGAAAACTTATCTTCATATCATTCAGGAACTTGAAAACAAGGATGTAGATTTGGTTATGCGTTCGTTATCAAGTTTGAATTGACGACAACCGCTTACGCTGATGAAGGGTGATAAGGTTGTCGAGCTGCTTGAAAAATGCACCAATTTGCTGCTGCTCAGCGTATCGGGGAACCATAATGTTCTTTGCTAACAGTTCATCTTTAGTTATGCCTTTAATCGATGTTCCTTGTACTGCATTCAGCTCTGATTGCAACTTTTTATAGCAGGCATAAACCGTGAAAAGAGGTTCTGCATTGAGCTTGCTCAATGATAGGAAATCTTGGCTTGTAGCATAGGAATACGGCATAAATGCGAGCTTTCCAACACCTACACGGGTAATAATTGCTATTGAGTTTCCCGGTATGAGTTGAGCAGCGGAATTGTTTAATCCATCCTGAGTTATCCACTTTCTTGGTTCTACGCCAAGCAGCTTACCATCCACTACATCAGAGGACTGTATCCAGGGAATATCTCCGTTCCAATATGCCTCATTTGATGTTGTAGGAGTACCTCCTCCATAGGTCTTTTCAGCCAAGTCCGACACCTTACGCTGTTCCCAAGAAAGAATGAAAAAGGAGCCAAGGGGATAAGCCCTTGACTCCAAAAACAGTTCAATTATTCATTATCTGTTGGCATTTGGATTTCATAACCGCCGTTGATAATAAAATCACGAAGTAACTTGTCAACTTTTACATTGACTTTGGGTGGTATTATTTTAGTTCCCTCTATTTTTTCAAAATAATTCTTTGCTACTGCTTTATCGACAGTTTTTTTCAACTCGTCATATCTACCAAATTCATTGAGATTATTCTCGTTAAGTTTCAAACTCATAATATTTCTGAGTATTTCTTCATTTAGACCTAACGCAGTTGCGATTTGATGGATTTGGTCATTTTTAGCCTTTGACAAATATTCATTGATATAGTCTCTTAACGATTTGCCCTCAGTTACTACGACATCACCTCTTTGAATATCGTGCAGGAAAATATTAGCATATTTCTGCTCCTCTTGAGAAAGCGTAGCAAATGTTTTATGCAACTCTGTTTCCGCTTGCTCTATTGCTTCCTGTGTCGTTCCATCGGCGTTAATCAATTTAATATACTTATCAAAACGAGAGTTCATATAATCCGAGTCGATTAAGCCTGTATCAATTTCGGTAATGTAGCCTACAAGGTCATACGGAACGTCATCACCACCGTCTGTACCTACGCTACCGCTGGACAATTCCTTATACCTAAGAGCCAATATCAAATATGTGTTTTCATCTATGGTTACATCAACGACTTCTCCGGTTGTTTCGTCAACATAAGAAGAAATGCCCCATTTGAAACCTTGTATTTTTGCAGCTTCTAAATATTCATTGAACTCATTAAAATCTTTTGCAAATTTCCTACAAATCGTGGTATCGGTTGGCAGTTTTTCAAAGTTTTCAATTCCTGCGTTGTGGAATAAATCAAAAATATTGCCAAAGAGTTCGTTCATCCGCTTTAAGTTTTCAACAAGATGCTGAACAAATAAGCCAAGAGGTTTGTCGCCTGAATATAGTTTTACAGCAGCGTTAATGTTTCGCTCCATAGTGTGCGGCTTTCGATAATAACGAATAGTACCGAATGGTTTATCCGGTCCGAACAAACGATTTGTACGAGAAAATGCTTGAATAATATTTTCATATTGGAGGACTTTATCCAAATACAAAGTGTTAATCCACTTAGAATCAAAACCCGTAAGCATTTGGTCAACAACAATAAGTAAATCAATTTGTTTTGCAGGCTCGTTTACAATTCTCTCATACGGTCTTTTATGTGCAAGACGAGCTGCTATATCCTTTTTCATTTTAGCAAATGTAGGAATAGTAAAATCTTGGCTGTACTTTTCATTGTAGTCGCTTATTATTTCCACAAGTCCATCTTCCTTAAATTGAACTCCTCCATTGTTATCAATGCTTGGGTCAAATAAGGCTATAACTTTCAGCTCCGGCTTCATTTCTTTGAACAATCTATAATAGTCAATTGCTTCCGGAATACTACTTGTAGCAAAAATAGCGTGAAACTTGTTATTGTGGCTGAGTGTTGTCCAGTTTTCTAATATATCTTTTACTACTGTTTTAGTATGTTCTTCTGTCTTATATTGAACACTTGGTATATAATCCTCAATACCTTTTATATAGTCGCCTTTTTCATCAAAGTGTCCGACCATACCGACTTTGCTTGCATCCATATATTTATAATATACTTTGCTTTTAACAGGGTCAGAAATTGCTTCCTCTTCGGTTTGAGCCTTTGCTTTTTCTAAGGCAACTACTTTGCGAACATCCTTATCCTTAAATGTAAGCACTTTATATGGGTCAAACCCAAGTACGTTCTTATCCCTAATACCGTCAGCAATACTGTATCTATGTAATTCATTTCCGAAAACCGTAGTGGTTGTGTTCTTCTTTTTTTGATTTTCATCTTGAATTGGGGTGCCGGTAAAACCGAAAAACATTGCTTTAGGGAATGTGTTTTTGATAGTAATCAGCATATCGCCAAAAGTAGAGCGATGAGCTTCATCAACAATAAACACGATACGCTTATCGCCTATAAGTTCAATATCACGAGCATTCAATCCTCCTGCTTCGTCTTTTATATTGCTCATCTTTTGAATAGAAGTAACAATCAATGTATCAGCAGGGTTTGAACTTTTTAATTTTGTTATTAAAACTTTTGTGTTTTCGGTCGCTTGAACAGCCTCATTTTCATCGGCAAAGCCACGATACTCTTTAAGTGATTGTGTGCCGAGTTCAATTCGGTCCATAAGGAAAATAACTTTATCCGCATCTTTAGAGCTTGCAATTAACTGAGCAGACTTAAAGCTGGTCATAGTTTTGCCTGAACCGGTGGTGTGCCACACATAGCCACCGAGTTGATTGTTACCTTCCCATTTGGCTTTGGCAACCTTATCTGAAATGGCACTTGCCGCAAAATACTGATAACTACGCATTACTTTCAATACACCGTCGGAATCATCGGCAACCGTATAAAAGCCTATAAGCTGATGAGCCATAGGAATAGAAAGTAAAGTTGAAGCAACTTTGTCCCATTCGTTTATAGGCTCATTATTGAAATCAGCCCAATGGAAATAGTAATCGGGATTGAATTTACCGTCCGGACCCGGATTGGCGAAGTAAACCGACTCGTTAGGTTCCATAGCGACAAAAATTTGCACCAAAGAGAATAAACCGCTGAATATTCCTTCGTGTGAATACTTCTCAATTTGATTGTAAGCCTGACTTACCGGAATACCGCTTTTCTTCAATTCAATATGTATAACCGGCATACCGTTGATGAGTAGCATTAAGTCTCCTCGGCGGTCGTTCAACAGTTTTGATTTTGTGGGGAATTTTGGTTGTTGAACTATTTGGTATCTGCTCTGACCTGCTGCAATTTCACGGCGGTCATAAATTTTTAAGCTGATTTCTTTACCAAAGTGCAACTTATCATCCGGATTATCTCTGACGATAGACACACTTCTTCCGTTAATAAACCCATTTAATTTTAATGGTGTCCTAAGAGTTTCGATTTGCTCTAAAATTTGTTGCATTTCGCTGTTTGTCAGAGGGTAATCGTTCAATCTGTCAATATCTCTATTGTTTTCAAAGAGTATATTTGCCCAGTTTTGTAATAAATCTTTTTCAGAATAGTTTTTAAGAACCTCTTTTTCCCATCCTTTTTCAGATAGTATTTTGATTAGAGCCTCCTCAAAGTCTGACTCTTTATTGAAAACCATTGTGTTTCCCTCCTAACTCTTATACTTGATATTATTCTCAAACAAACATCTTTTCAAGGCACGCTTTTTTAAGATTTTTCAGTTTTTCTAACTCACGCTGATGAAGGGTGATAAGGTTGTCGAGCTGCTTGAAAAATGCACCAATTTGCTGCTGCTCAGCGTATCGGGGAACCATAATGTTCTTTGCTAACAGTTCATCTTTAGTTATGCCTTTAATCGATGTTCCTTGTACTGCATTCAGCTCTGATTGCAACTTTTTATAGCAGGCATAAACCGTGAAAAGAGGTTCTGCATTGAGCTTGCTCAATGATAGGAAATCTTGGCTTGTAGCATAGGAATACGGCATAAATGCGAGCTTTCCAACACCTACACGGGTAATAATTGCTATTGAGTTTCCCGGTATGAGTTGAGCAGCGGAATTGTTTAATCCATCCTGAGTTATCCACTTTCTTGGTTCTACGCCAAGCAGCTTACCATCCACTACATCAGAGGACTGTATCCAGGGAATATCTCCGTTCCAATATGCCTCATTTGATGTTGTAGGAGTACCTCCTCCATAGGTCTTTTCAGCCAAGTCCGACACCTTACGCTGTTCCCAAGCTTCAGTAAATCCCTTAAAACGAATTTCAGGTACATTTGAGCCATTTTTCGGAAACATTTTTTCAAGCATAGATTTTTTGACATTGGTCAATTTGTCATACTTACGCTGATGAAGGGTGATAAGGTTGTCGAGGTTAGCAAACCAAGTCTCAATTTCTCTTTGTTCTTGAATGTGTGGGATACTTATCTGCATACTCAAAACATCGTTCATACTGGGGTGTTTAATAGACGCACCTCTATAAATGCTCTGCAAAAAAGCAAGGCTGTGTTCTAAATATAATGACAAGAATCTATTTCCTAATGTTTCTGTATCGTTTGATGTTGCAATTCTATTATCAGCAGTGACGAATTTTCCTTTATAATACTTGATATTTGGTACTCCGCCCCAAGGTATAGCAACAACTTCTCCAACACACAAATTTTTTCCAGCTTTTTCGTCAGTCGTATATCCTATGTAATTTCCAGTAGATAGCAAACGAACATCGCCACTTGCATCTTCAATTTTTGAAAAAACATCTGCTAAAACATAAGGATATTTTACTATCTTGGGTTGCTTTTCAGCTTCTACCTCATTAAACTTTTTATCCCAAATTGTTAATTCCCAAAGCTCACGCTGTTCCCAAGTGTCTGTAAATCCCTTAAACCTAATTGCCGGAGTGCTTGATTTTTTCGTCATTTTGCACAACCTCCAAGCAATTTCTTCAATTCTGCCAACCCCAACATATCAAATTCACTACCATCAAGGTCGTCAATCATAGCAGAAAGAGATTTTTCCGTTTCTTCAATTTGAGTTTCCACCTCGGCAAATGTTGTTTCATATTTTTTGGCAAGTGTTTCAAGTTTTGCAACCAATTCAGCTACAATGCTGTCGGGTAGCTGCATAAGATTGTCAATAAGCGGCTTAATCCATTTTTCTTTAAGAAGTTCAATAACCTGTTCGTCGGACAATCCTTCAATAGTATCTTTGGTTTTTTCTTCAAGCAATGCACTTTCGGTCTTAATTGCCGATTTCAAAGCCTTTTCTTCTGTATTAAGTGCAGCTACAGACTTGAGTTTTTCCTTAGTCTCAGGTTCAATACTATCTGACTTCAAAGCTTTTTTGATTTCAGCAAATACAAAACTATCCTCATTTACAAAGTCGCCCTCTTTTTCTTCTTCCGAAAGCGTATCAAGTATTTCTTCATAACCCGAAGCAATCTCAGAAAGTCTGTTTTCTTTTTCTTTTATTGCTTTTCTGTCATCGGCAAGTATTGTGCTTTGAATAAGCTCAAAAGGAATAATATGCCCTTTCCAGCCCTCTTGAACTTCTTGTTCAATATTGCCCTTTTTCTTAATTACCATATTAGGGTCAACGACTTTGGCAGCACTAAAACCTTCGGTTTGTATAATTTCCAAATCTACCGCTATTTTAGTCCAATCATCGTCAAGAAGTTGATACGCTTCATACTTATCAACTAACGGAATATCGGTCATTCTTGCAAAAATATTTTCCGACAAAATTTCTTCTGTTTTAGATATACTAAGGCTCTCCATTTTTGCAATCAATTCATCATATAAATACTTATCAAAATCGCCGAAAGCAGTCTGAAATTCACTTTCAAAATTCTTAACATCAGCGTGTTCTTTAATTGCCTTTTTAATATCATCAACAATGAGCTTGCAATACTCTGAAGATGTATTTTCAAACAAGGCAGAACGGAGTGCAGGGAACGCTCTCCAATATTCTTTAAGTTCATCTATCTCGGAAATTGGAAGTCCGCCGAACATAGAAGCGTAAATATCCCAAGACTCGGCAGCCTCTGAGGAGTCAACATACCTCGGAATATTTAAGTTATAGTCGTTTGCTCTGATTTCATCACGACTGACAACCTTTGAATACTTTTCAACGCTTTCTCTGCGTGTTACAACATCGACTATTCTCTTAATATCCGAAGCCCGAAGTTTATTATTTTTACCTTCTTTAACAAATCCTTTTGAAGCATCAACAATTAAAACATCAGTGTTGGCTCTCTTTTGTTTCAAAACCATAATTATGGTCGGAATACCTGTGCCATAAAAGATGTTTGCGGGCAAGCCAATTATAGTGTCAATTTTATTCTTTTCAATTAAGTTTTTGCGAATTTCGCCTTCTTCACCACCACGGAATAAAACGCCGTGAGGAAGAACAATAGTCATAATTCCGTCAGGCTTAATATGATAAAGGTCGTGCAGCAAAAAGGCATAGTCTGCCTTACCCTTTGGTGCAAGTCCGTAGCCTGCGTAACGAGGGTCAGTTTCTTTATCAGCAGGATTCCAATTCTGAGAATAAGGTGGATTAGAAACAACAGCGTCAACATAAAGAGGGTTATATGTTCCTATCGGGTCGTTTTCATCGAAATACGGCCAGTCATCCTCCAAAGTATCGCCGTTGCGAGTTACAATATTATCGGCTTCAATACCACGCATAACCAAATTCATACGGGTAAGGTTATATGTATTTTGTTTTAATTCTTGAGCGTAATATTTTACTTTATTGTCGCCCTCAATATATTTAGAGGCACTTTTACCGATATTGATAAGCAATGAACCCGAACCGCTTGTAGGGTCAAATATTTCGATTTTTTCTCTGTCCTTCAAATGATTAGCAACAATCTCGGACATAAGTAAAGATACTTCGTGAGGAGTATAGAATTCACCGGCTTTTTTACCTGCGTTTGCAGCAAATTTTTCAATCAAATATTCATAAATAAAGCCAAGGACATCATAACCTTGCTTACCGTCCATAGGAATATCTTTGATAAGCTGAATAAGGTCGCTGATAGATTTAGATTGGGAAGCAGCGCTGTCGCCCAACTTAGACAAACCTGTTTGGAGTGTATCAAAAACGCCCTCAAAAACTTTTTTATGTGTAGGATTGATTAAACGGCTAAAAGCAGAAAGAGCGTCACGAACATCTTGAACGCTAAAATCGCTTCCCTTTGCAAGCCAAGTTGAAAACAAGTTATCATAGGAAATAAAATAGCCTAAATTTTTTTGAATGCTCTCAACAGTTTCTGTATCTTCTTCGGTCAATTCCGGGAGATACTCGTCTGTCCAGTCATTTGCTTTAAGATATTTAACTTCTTTTTCAGAAAGAAATTTATAGAAAATAAATCCCAAAATATAGTCTTTATATTCATTCGCTTCGATTTTTGAACGCATTTTATTTGCAGACTCCCAAATCTTAGCGGCTAATTGTTGTTTGTTCATTAGAAACCTCCGTATAAAGCTAATTATTTTAATTTTATCAAATACCGTGTACTATAAGACGGACTTAGTTTTGTTCTTCCGGAATAAAATCCATAATATCTTCTACTTTACAATCAAGTGCCTTACATATTCTACCGAGTACCTCGGTATTAACATTTTCATCTCTGCTCATTTTGCTCATTGTGTAATGACTTAAACCCGCTAAGTTTTCTAAGTCTTTTTTCTTCATATCTCTATCAAGAAGAATATGCCACAATTTTTTATAACTAACAGCCATCTATTGCACCCTTTCTCTGTTAAAGTGTAAGTGTAAATATTATACCATAGAAATCTGATAAATTCAATAAATATGCGATTTTTCAGCCGAAAGTACATTTTTTCGTACTTGTATAAATTGCTATGTAAAAAACAAATAGCAGCAAGTTACAGTCTTTCTTGGGAACAGCGTAAGCTGTGTGATGTAGTCAAAGAAATAACTCGTAATGACCCCGAATCAGAAGCACCCATAATGATGATTACGGCAAACAACGGCTTCATTGAGCAATCTGAAAGATATGCTTTTAATAACGCCGGAGAAAGTTTGAAGAAGTATATTCTTCTCAAAAAAGGTGAGCTTGCGTACAATCACGGGGCTTCCAAGTTGCGTCCATACGGTTCTTGTTTTGCATTGACAACAGCAGAAAACGCCCGTATTCCCTTTGTTTATCACTGTTTTTCTCTGAAAATCAAAATGCGGAGTTTATGTCAATAGAGTTAAATGGTGCTGAGATTGAAAACCAACTTCGCAAGATTGTATCATCCGGTGCAAGAATGGACGGCTTGTTAAACATCTCGTTTGATGAATACACTTCCGTGTCAGTCTTATTGCCCGGTATTGAGGAACAAGACTGTATAGCCGACTTCTTTCGCCAACTCGACAACCTTATCACCCTTCATCAGCGTAAATGGAAGCGTATAAATTTTGCTGTTCACACTGATTAGACAATAACTTGGGAACAGCGTAAGTTTGCAGATGTCGTTCAAATTGAACGAGGAGGTTCACCTCGACCAATAGACGACTATATAACTGATTCCCCAAACGGTCTCAACTGGGTTAAGATTGGTGACGCTCCAGCACAGGGTCATTACATTACAAAAACTGCTGAAAAAATCAGACCGGAAGGCTTATCAAAAACGAGAGAAGTACATCCCGGTGATTTGATTTTGTCGAACTCAATGAGTTTCGGAAAGCCTTATATAATGGGCATTGACGGCTGTATTCACGACGGTTGGCTTCTTATTCGAGATATAAATAGCACCTTTGACTTAACCTTCCTTTGCCATCTATTAGGCACACCACAAATGCTTGACCAATACAGGTCACTTGCTGCGGGTAGTACAGTGAATAACCTCAATAAAGAATTGGTGGGGAATACTGTTGTTACCATTCCTCAAATAGACGAGCAAAGAGTATTAGGTCAATACTTGGAACGACTCGACAACCTTATCACCCTTCATCAGTGTAAGTTCCAAATAGTTAGTAAACAAAGAAAAGCCCGCCTACGAAGGCGAGCTTTTGAGTTTACGGTAATATTTGCTTTGATTGTTTTATGAGCGTATCTAACACCTCATAAATTCTATCTCTATCTTCAGGAGTGAGTTTTTCAAGTTTCTCATTCAGCATTGAGTTTTTAACAGTGTATCCGGTATCCAAAACTTCACTCAAAACCATATCAGCAGATACGCCCAATGCATTGAGTATCTTTATAAATGTTTCAAGTGACGGGATTTTCTCGCCTCTTTCTACCATACCAATATAGTTAGTAGTCAATCCTGCTTTCTCCGCTAAATCTTCTTGGCGTAATTTTTTCATCAGTCGATATTTTCTGACGTTCTTGCCGATTGTAGCGAGTTTCATCTCATCACCCCCTTGGTATGCTTCTATCACTAATAGTATAGATTGGGTTAGCCAAAACATACACACACCATTTGGAAGCAATAATAACCATTAGTGATGATTTTTTGACTTTTTTATGCTATACTGTATTAAACACGGGGGATGGTATAGTATGAGTAAAGAAAATACGGCTGTATTTATAGGGCATAATGAATGCTACGGAGTAACAAGTGAACAGATTAAAGGAGCCATTGTTTCACTTATAGATAAAGGCGTTACTGATTTTTTAAGTGGAGGACAAGGCGGGTTTGACCGTTTATGTGGTCGTTGTGTTTATGAAGTCAAAAAGCAATATCCTAACATAAATAACTATCTCGTTATCCCTTACCTGTCTTTCAATGTATATAATCAAGAGTTGTTCGATTCGATAATATATCCCGATGGCTTTGAAAAATATCACTTCAAAGCCGCCATTCCTGCAAGAAACAAATTTATGGTGGATAACGCAAACTACGCTATATGCTATGTTAATCACGGATGGGGCGGAGCCGCAAAGACTTATGAAAGAGCGAAGAAAAAAGGCTTGAACATCATCAATTTGGTAAATTATGATTTTGAAAGTTAATATGTACTCGATGGCTACTCAAACGAGCAGCCATCTTTTTTAATACGCCGGGATACCGTATCCGTAGATACTGCTGCTACCGACTGCGTATTGTCTTTGTCTGCAAGCGTCGCCGGAGTTGCCCTCAACGGTATAAACAATTCCGTTCTCGCACTTTTGCACAATGCCTGTGTGGTCGGTTTCTCCGTCGCCCTCCCAGTCAAAGAAAATGATTGTTCCGGGTGCAGGCTCGTAATTACGGTCTGCCCATTGTCCTCGGTCTTTGAACCATTGAGCGCCGTTCACACAACCGGCATATTTCGGAATAATACCGGCGTCAATATATCCGCACTCATTAGCACACCAAGAAACAAAGCAAGCACACCATTCCACACGGGAGTCAAATCCGTACCAAGACCAGTAAGGCTGACCTCCGACATTTCCGACCTGTGACAAGGCAACAGATACGATTTGGTCATCACTGTAACCGATACCGTAAAGGACTTGCGACCATAGCTGATTGTTTTCATCTTTCAAAAGCTCGGCAAGATAATCTTTTTGCCCCTCATTAAAACCATAGGCAGTCGCCATCTCATCTACAGTTTTATGGGATACAGTAATATATAGGAATGTCTCGGTTACGGTGGTTTCCGTCTCTACGATATTTCCGTGTCCGTCGTCGCTTTCTTCGATTTCGGTATGAGACTTTGTTTCGGTTCGGGAAGAAATACTGTTCATCTCCCAAAAAACATCCGACAACAGTTGCTTCTTAGTATCGTCAACCGTGGCAACCTCCATCGGATTATCGGCATTTGTATTCACTTTAACGGAATAGACCGCAAGAACATCTTTCCATACAGCTCTGCTACCGCTCATTTCAAGAACATCATAACTTACGGAGTTCTTTTCTTGTTCTAATCGGTCATCGTATTCTTGATTGATTTCTTGCACAACAGTCTGCATTGACATTCCTGTACCGGAATCTTCCCCTGAAAAGAAAATGCCATAAACTGAACCGGCAATTAACCCTACAAGACATAATACTATAATCACAACAACGGCGACCCAACCTCCGGCTGCTATTGCAGCGACAAGACTTTTCACTGCTGCTATAATCGCCTTTACTGCGGCAACGGTAGCTTTGGCTGCTGCTTTTACAGCAGTTGCCGTTGCTTTGGCGGTTGCCTTAGCCGCCTGCGCCGCTTTCTGCGAAGTCTTAACCGTGGCTTGCGCCGTTTTCTGTGCGGCTTTCGCTGTCTGTTGGCTTGTCTTTATCGCCGCTTTTGCAGTCTGCTCAGCGGTCTTAACAGATTTCTGCGTTGTCTTTGCGGCTTCTTTTCCGGCAAATTTAATTGTTTTCTTGCCCGAAGAAGTTGCCGATTGCTTAATTGTCTTTTCAGCCGTATCAACAGTCTTAATCGCAGAATTAGTATTCTGTGCAGTCTGTTTTCTCAATGACTGCTCAGCTCGCTGTTGCTTAAAACGCTGAAAGCCGTCTTTGGCAGATTGGATATTCAGTTTGGTTTCTCCGACACCTTTTCGACCTGCTTTATCAAAGGAATAAACGACATCGTGAGAGATTTCATCAATGCCGGATTGAACTTTATCGGCAGCATATTCTTCTGCCGTGTTTTCATTGGCATTGACAGAGCGTTCTGCTTTCTCTTTTGTGGCGATATATGCCTGTTTCATCTTCTGACCGGCAACGGTTGCTTTATCCAAGGTCTTTATCGTGCCTTTGACGGTATCTCTTGTCTTTATATCAGCCACGCTGAACCTCCTTCCTAAGCCGGTTGAATAACCCTCTTGAATTTCGTCGAACTGTCGGCAATAAACTCGTTAATCAATCGGCTTTCTGATTTTGTTTCGGGATAAGCGGTTATAGAGATTGTCTTTGCGTTCCAGTCAAGGGTGTAGCTGTCGCTTGCAACATTCGTAATGTGGTGCTGTGCAAGAAAATCTCGCAAACGCTTCATTTCTTCAAGGTCATCGGACATAATCACATTCACATAGGTTCTGTCCTTTGACATTTTCTCGTTAATAAAGCAAGCAAGAGAACAACCGACACCGCCCGCAACGGCAACAACAAGCATAGCTATCTCGTTATTTGCAGAGACAACTCTTTTCGTTATCCAAAAATAAATGAAGTCGGATATGACAACCGCAATGCCTGCAAGTATCCACCGACTTCTCTGTACCAATATTGTTTTTGTTGTACTTAGGGCATTGTCCGCAACCTTAGCCGCAAACAACACTGCTAAATTTATGAAACTAATCATACAAGGTTCATTCCTCCTTATTCGGCTATTTTCTTTGCAACAACAACCATTCTTCCGTTGTTACGGGAATACTCACAGGTGGAAAGCGTAATCAACTTATCGCCGTATTCTGCGGTTACTCCTGTATCATACAAGGCAAGTTCTTTGCACTTGGTGATATAGGCATTAAATTCATCTTCCGTATCTGCATTGACAAACTGATAGTATTTGAAACTTTCGGGGCTGTCAGTATATACCACCGTCTTAAATACAGCGATAACCTCATAGTTGCATTTCTCGGTCAAAGTATCGAAACGAAATGTCTTGTGGGTTTCCCAAAATGATTTATCTGTGTACTTCATAAGCCCCGAAAACATCGAACTGTCTTTCATATTATGACCGTAGATAATGAGGTTGTCCGACGGAATATCCACATCGCAGTTTTCCTGAACATAGGGGCAACCGTAATCGGTGTATGCCTTGTCAAAGCCGTGTTTCAAATAGAAATTCGGATTATCCTTTGACTGCATAACTGGATAATTGATTTTGGTGTCCTCTATCTTTATCCAACCCACCATATCGTTGTTTTGCAGATATAAATCCTGATAGTCCGACAAGAACGACTTGTCTTGCGAATACGTCATTGTATCTTTTTCGGTATCTGTTTTCTCAATGGTTTCAATCAAGTTGTCATAGAGTTCAGACTGCTTTTCGGAGTCGATATAGTGCTTTATAAGAAAGCCGGAACTGACAGCAAGCAAAATGCTGAAAGCACAGATTAAAGCAATATAGATTCTATTTTTCATAAGCGTTTCCTTTCTGAGTAAAAAATGAGGCAAGGGTTATGCACCCTCGCCCGGTTTGGTTGTCATTAACTTGTAGAGCTTTGTATTCTTCGGGAATTTATTCGCAAACGGCACAAGCGAACTACCCACTTTAATAAGTCCGTGTCCTGCGTCAACATTTGTGATATACGAAAGCTGGCGGTCGGAAATATTAAGGAGTTTTGCAAGTTCCAAACGGTCGGTAGAAGCCTGATTGAGCATAATCAAGAACTCGCTGTTTGCAAGCATTGTTCTTGCGGTATGGCTCTGTAAAAGGTCATCTACATTCTGTGTAATACCCGTTGCGTAAGCACCATACTTTCTTACACGCTTCCACAAAGTGAAAAGGAAGTTTGCGGAATACTCGTGTTGGAACAAGAGATAAATCTCATCAATGAAGATAAAGGTCTGTTTGCCTTTTGCTCTGTTCTGCGTAATGCGATTCAAAATACTGTCGAGAACAACAAGCATACCGATAGGCATAAGCTGTTTGCCGAGGTCAAGAATATCATAGCAAATAAGGCGGTTGTGCGTATCCACATTGGTCGGCTTTGCAAAGGTGTTGAGTGAACCGTTAGTGAACAGCTCAATGGCAAGGGCAATCTCTTTAGCTTCTGGCTCGTCCTGCTTGAGAAGTTCTGCTCGGAAGTCCTGCAAGGTAGGAACAGTACCGGTATAACCTCTCTGCTGATAATCTCGGTACACACTTGCAGTACAACGGTCAATGATGGACTTCTGCTTTGCACCGAGGTTTGTACCGCCGATAAGCTGTTCGCAAAGCGACATAATGAACTCAGATTTCAAGATAACAGGGTTTGCACCGTCGCCGTATTCCTTGTTCATATCCATAGCGTTAATATGGCTCTGCGAAGTAGCGGAAATATTGATAATCTCGCCACCGAGAGCCTTAACAAGCTGTGAGTATTCTCGCTCCGGGTCGATAATAATAACATCGGCGTCGGAAGAAAGAATGATATTTTCAATCTCACCCTTTGCCGCAAAGGACTTACCGCCACCGGATACGCCGAGGATAAAGGAGTTACCGTTGAGTAGCTGTCTACGGTCGGCGATAATCATATTTTTACTGATTACATTCTGACCGTAGTAAATACCGTTTTCGTGGTAAATATCCTGAACCTTGAAAGGGATAAAGACTGCAAGGCTTTCGGTCGTAAGTGTTCTGAATGCGTCAATCTTGCGTGTACCAAACGGCATTGCAGTATTCAGTCCGTCCGGCTGTTGATATTTCAAAACGGCAAACTGACACAAGTTCTGTCTTGCTACCGTAAGCAACGCTTCGGTGTCATCATCAAGCTGCTTCTTGCTGTCCGCAGTATGAACCAGCGTGAGTACAGCGAACATCATTCGCTGATCACGAGTGGTGAGGTCATCAAGGAACTCTTTCATTTCCTTTTTCTGCTGTTCCATATCATACGGAACGGTAGCGGAAAAGTTGTTGTTTTGATTTTGCTTTCTCTGCCAGTTGGTGATATTGGTTTCCACACCGAGAAGTCTGCTTTCCGCTTCTCTTACCGCTTCATCTGTCGGCACAGGCACAATATCAATGGACATCATAAGGTTACGGTTCAAGTCGGTAAGGTCTGTTACCATAGTGTCCTTAATATACGAAGCGTACTCACGAAGAAAAAGAACTCGTCCGTAACGGTCGCCCATCTTGAAATAGTCCTTTTCAAACTCCATTGTGTCGGGGCAAACATAGTCCTTAAAATCGTGTCCTTTCTTTCGGGTTTCCTTAATATCAAAGTGATATGCGGTTTCTTCTCCCACACGGAAGAAGTCGTGAACGATACGAAGTCGTTCATCTGTTTCAAGTTCTACGCATTTGCTTCCGAGCCTTGAAAAATGAGCAATCAAATCCGCACCCACACGGGCAAAATATGTTCTTGCGTCCTCAACGCTCTTTTTGTTGATAGAGATAGTTACATACTTATCCTGAACGATGGCGTTTGCACCGGTTGCCTTGTCGAGAAGCATTTTGTTATATTCTTCTCTGTAAACATCAAGGCCATCTCCGGTTTCGGGAATAAGGATTGTTTTTTCAAAATCCAAACGGTTAAGCCGTCTGTTGTTGATTGTCAGTTTTGTAGTAGCACCGCTGTCGAGAGAATTGAGAAGTTCCGAATATTCAAGGAACATTGCTTCTTTATCTTCACGACTTGCAACGGCATAGTTAATATCCGTGAACTTAAAAGACTTCGAATATTTGTCCTTTCCAACACGGAAAATGCCGTCATCATAAATAGCGGTAATAGGGATACAATCCTGTACGCCCTTTGGAACTACAAACTTTTCTTTATCCTGCTTTAACAGGTTCGTAAGGGTTTTAATCATTGTTCTT
>OLRV01001720.1_pt1 | contig 18112 bp, 13 predicted proteins | sample 1672421 | NCBI WGS metagenome assembly OLRV01 (sample SAMEA3136684, study PRJEB25190) | human gut metagenome | biome: human gut; feature: human-associated habitat; material: faeces | place: Austria | collected 2013
GCGTTCACACTTCTTTTTCAGCGACTTTTCATCGGGACGGGAAACACATCTTGCCTCAATCTCGGCTGCTCTTAAAGCTGCTGTTGTATCTGTTGTGAAGTATGGGTTACCAGTTCCACATGAAAATATTACAATTCTGCCTCTTTCCAAATGTTTAAGAGCCTTTCTTTTTATATATGGCTCTGCAATTTGTCTCATTTCAATTGCAGTTTGTACTCTTGTGTACATACCTCTTGCCTCTAAAGCATCTTGTAATGCCAAGCCATTCATAACAGTTGCAAGCATTCCCATGTAGTCAGATGTAGTTCTTTCCATTTCTTTTCCATTTCTGCCTCTCCAGAAATTTCCTCCACCAACTACTATGGCAATTTCAACGCCTAATTGTTTAACTTTTTTTATTTCATCACAGATTTCTCCTATTACATTAGGATCAATTCCTTTTTTGCTGTCTCCAGCAAGTGCTTCACCACTTAATTTTAACAAAATTCTTTTATATTTTGCTTCGGACATATCAATTCTCCTTCACTTAAATTTATCGTCCCTATTCTATCATATATTGTCCATAAATTGTATCTTTTTTTCAAATTTTTTAATTTTTTTTACTTTTTTGTTTAAAATAATAATAATTATGTAAAACGATGTTGAAAAAAATTAAAATTTTAGCAAAGAAACTGAATTTACAAGGCAATAGCACATACTTTGTGTATGTAATCACGTTATGAATGAAATTTGGTGCAAATCAAAATTGCAATTATTTTTCAACCCACATTCATGGAAAGGAACCATACTTAATAATGAAAAAATTAGCAATTCTTAAAATTATCTTGTTTATTTCAATAATCGGATTAATAATATTTTCATTATTTTTTTAATATGCTTTCTTAGATCTAATCTTTTATTTATTATTAAAAAACCATTAACAGTAACAAACAGTGGTACTCCTTCAATCATAAGCCTTACAATAAAACTAATATATGTTTTTAAACTTGGAGATACAACAAAATCAACAGATGCTTTGTAATTATGAATCATAATTACAAAAAATATAGCAATAGCTTTTATGAGATCAATGTAATCAAATCTCTTACTTTTATTTTCTTCATATGACATTTCAATATTTATACTCCTTATATTTTATGAACTCAAAACTGATTTAACACATCTATGATATATTTAATTTATTTTTATAGCTAAACATAATTTATACTTTTTTTATGTTATTCTGATTCTTTTGTTTTTCCATTAAAAACAAATAACTTGCTAAACACATAATTTAAAACCAAAATTACTATCTGTACTATTATTTTTGCAACTTTATCATTCATATTTGCTATACTAACAAATAAAAACATAAAAAGCATATCAATTAACAAAGTACTAACACGTGCCATATAAAACTTAGTAGCTTCTTTAAAAATATTTTTTCCTTTACTTTTAAATACAAATATTCTATTTGAAATATATGCAAATGTAACTGATAAAATCCACGATGTTATATTTGCAATTTGCAGTTGTATTCCGTTTTTTGGATTTAATATTGTAAATACAAGCGCATAATAAGTTCCTAAACTAATAACTGTAGTTAGCACACCAACTATCAAATAATTTAAAATTTCTTTATATTTTGTATACTTTTCTTTTATAAATTCAATTAGATTTTTCTTCATTTATTTTTTCCTTTTCTTTCTATATATATTGGTCTATTCTTTATTTCTGTGAATATTTTTCCTATATAAAAATTAGTAATTCCAAATAATATATTTTCAATAGAAATAATTAACAACACAGTTTCAGTAATTTTCCAGTACAAGTCACCATTATTAATACATGTTATTATCAACATAATTATCGATATGGCAAATGTCAATAAGCCCAATTTTAATTGTATATATAAAGGACTAACTGAAAAATCTGTAATTCCATTAAGTGCATACTTTAACAATTTTTTTAGGTTCCATTTTGTTTCTCCAAATTCTCGTTCTTTAACTTCATATGGAATATAATAAATATTAAATCCTACATATGAAAATATCCCTTTAGAAAATCTGCTTTTTTCGCTTAACATTAAAATTGCATTCACAACATCTTTTCTAAACATTCTAAAGTCGCTGGCTGCATTCTTCATATTTAATCCTGTTTCCTTCGACATAACCTCATAGAATCTATCTTTTAAAATTGTTACAAATTTACCTTCCTTTCTTTTATCTTGGTAAGCTGCAATTTCATCATATTCTTTATTACTATCAAGGATTTCTTTCATTTCTACAATATATTTTGGATCTTGTTGTAAGTCTGCATCTATAATTACAGAATATTTTCCATTACATTGTTCTAATCCCGCATACATTGCAGCTTCTTTACCAAAATTTCGCGAAAAGTTAACTAACTTTATATTACTATTATTCTTCATGTTTCTTTCAATTTCTATTAAAGTATTATCTTTACTTCCATCATTTACAAAAATTATTTCGTAGTCAAATATTTTTTCTTTAAAATTCTTTTTTACACTTTCTACGAAGTTTTTTATATTTTTCTCCTCATTGAAGCAAGGAACTATTAAACTTACTTCAATATTTTCTTCATTCAACTTTTTGCCCTCTCTTTCTTACATATATAAATTCAAACACTAATATAATTATACCTATACTTGAAGCAATAATTCCCAATTTATAACCAGGGGCTTTATATGTTAATTCAATATTGTTTACACCTTCTAATAATTCAATTTTCATAATTTTATTGTATTCATTTAAATGACATTCTTCTCCATTTATTTTCAAAATCCATCCCTTAATGTATGGAATTGTAATAAGAAGATTTTTCATATTTTTTTCATTATTATAATTAATATTTATCTTATTTTTTGAAAAATTAATTTGTTCTATTTCATTTTCATTTATCTTTTTAGTAACATATTCTAGCTTTTCTAAATCAACAAAATATATTTGTGCCTCATCTGTTTTAATCTCTTCCTTGGCCTTAATTTCAATTTTTGTATTATCACCATTTTCAATAGGAATATATACAATTTTAGGTGATAGCCATTTAGCATACTGTGTTATACATTTCCCATTTGAATATATTTCTCCATCATATTGGCTTTTCCAAGGAAAATATGCATATAACGAATATTTATCGTTGTTATTTTCCATATTTTCTACTGTGTATGTTTGAATATTTACATTATCTTCCATTTTATATTTTGCTTTTTTATATACTTCAACTTTTTCTCCTAATATACTAGAATACAAATTATTAACATACTCAAAAGAATTACCATTTTCTTCAACATTTTGCAAATCACTAGTACTAAAAGCCATACCTAATGAATATTTATTATAATATACATCTTTTCCATTATAAGTTCCTATCTCGTTGAGCTTTTCTAATCCATTTATTTGATAGTTTGATAAAATGTATTTTACCCCTAATAACGAATCAGCTGGCAATATTGATGTATTTACTATAGTAATACATTCGCCTTCCGTTCTATAACCTAAATTTGATAACAATTCAAGAGCATTATTATCTGGCGAAGATGTATACCCAGAAATTGACATATAATTATATGCAAGCGCATCATTATAATAGGCTGGCAAATCACTCTCGTTTTGGTAGTTTCTAAACATAGTTTGACTAATTCTATAATTTGAATTATCATACTCCTTTATTTCATCTATTTGTTTTTGTTGATTCGCTGAATAATCTTTATATAGGATATCACTACTTCCCTCTCTAAACATTACCTTTATATTTAGAAATGTTTCTAAAAAAAATAATCCAACTAAAAATATATTTAATAATCTTTTTCTTTCTCTATTTATTTTAAATAATACACATACATCAATCATTAAGAAAAAGATAGTTGCATATATATATTTTATATCCGCCGATTTTGAAACAAATTGCAAAATCAATATAAGTACTGAAAAATATAATAAATATTTATATTAGGAGTTTTGATTATGGTAATAATTAATAAAAAGAGAATTCAAATAATTATATCTGCATTGTTAGTAGGAATATTTACATTTTCGTTGCAAATAGCAAATAATAATCAAAAAGGAGAGAAAAATAAAAATCAAAATAATGAAAGTGTAATACAAACAACGGCTACGCCAGTGTCAGGAAAAACGGTAGTGTTAGATGCTGGGCATGGTGTACCAGATGAAGGTGCACAAAGTAGCAATGGAACGACTGAAGCAGAAACAAATTTAAAAATAACACTAAAAGTACAAAATTTATTAGAACAAAGTGGGTGTAATGTAATATTAACTCGTTCAGACGAAAATGCTATTTATGATTTAGATTCACAAACACTTAAACAAAAGAAAATATCTGATATTCATAATAGAGTAAAAATAGGAAATGAAAGTTCTGCTGACATATTTGTATCTATTCACTTAAATAAAATACCTCAACAACAGTATTATGGTTGGCAATGTTTTTATAAACCAAATGATGAAAATAGTATAAAATTAGCTAAGTTATTGCAAGAAAATTTAAATAAATCTATACAAAAAGAAAACAAAAGAGTAGCGATGAAATTAGATACTGTTTATATTATGAAACATGTTGAAATACCTATATCAATAGTAGAATGTGGATTTTTATCTAACCCAGAGGAAGAAAAACAATTATTAGAAAATACATATCAAGATAAACTAGCTTGGGGAATTTATAATGGAATTATAGAATATTTTTATGAATGAGTTGCATTTTTTTTGTGAAAATGATATATAATAATTAGATATTCAAAGGAGAAATGATTATGAATGATGAAAAGGAAAAGTTTAGAGCCTCATTAAAAGTAATTCAAGGAGGAAATGGTAAGAATACATCAATTGATATTCCACTAGAGGATAATAAAGAAAAAGACGAATTAGAAAAAGAAAAAAAATTACTAAAAATAGCTTATAAATATAGTGGTAGAAGTGATTCATTTGTAGATGCGGAGACAGTAAGAATGTTTAGAGAAGCAAGTGAAAGATTTAAAAAATCATATGAAGCATATTTAATAGCTAACAATAATCTAAAAAAAGCAAAAATGAAAATTAGTCCAAAAGAGGAGTATAAGATTCATTCACTTTATGAAGAAGAAGGATTAAGCAAAGCTAGATTTGAATCAGATGCAGAGAGATTTCAAAAAATCCTAGAAAGTTACAACAAACAAGTAAATGAAAATAAACCATTAGACATGCCAAGATTTGTAAATGAAGGTAAAAAGCATTTACTAGAATCAACAGAACCAGAAATAAAAGCACCGAGAAAAGGAGCGCAACATAAAAACTATAAAGTTCAGAAAAAGAAGCATGAAAAATTAAAAAAAATTGCAAAAAGAGTTGCAGCTATTACAGGAGTATTAACATTAACCGCAGGAGTAGCCACATATGCATATAGTGAAATAAATAGACATATAGATAAACCAATAGATATGCAAGTTGCTCAAGAAGAAGGAAAGACGATAGAGCAAATGGGAATAAGCGAAGAAACAGCACAAAAACTATTTGAATTAAATGACGAGATTAAAGCAGATTTTTCTCAGATATCTATGGGAGAAGTAATGAAAATGGCAAAAGATAATTACCAAGTAAGTTATGAAGTTCTTCAAGAAAAATTAAGTGATCCATTAAAAACTAATGAAGAAGATATCACATTTGATATACAACAAAATGATGGACCAAATGACAAAACTTATTATATAAAATTAAAAGGAAATCAAGAAAAGTACAAATATAATAATTTTTTAGATCTAGGTTTTAATAGTAATATGCCAAAAGAAATTGCAGACTACATTGAAGTTATAAAAGAAAACCAAGATTTATTAAAAGAATTAGATGAAGGAAAGTGCACTAAAGAAGAAGCTATTAATAAAATTGGAGGTTCAATTGATAATACTAGTAGATTAGTTGGTGGACAAGATTTCTATTTGGTGGATGGAAAAATAGAAGTTGATGTAACTAGAAATTCTGATATAAAGAAACAAAGAGAGCAAAAACAAAACCAAATACAAGAATCAAAAAATGTAAGTACAAAAGATTTAACAGATGAAGAAAGATAATTAAATAAAAAGTATAATATTACCACTTCTTGCAAACAATATTGATAAAACATATTGGCAAGGAGTGGAATTTTTTGAATAAAAATAAAATATTAAAAATAAATGGAACTACATTAGACCAAGAACAATTAAAAAATCATTTAGAAAAAATAGCAACAAATCACAATTTAGTAAATAAGTCTCAGAAGAATACTTATCCGATACCATATCTAGAAGAGAATTTTAAAATAATAGAAGAAGTATATAATATTTTAAACGAACATTTAAAACTGGGTATTAGTATACATCCAGCAGGAGAATGGTTATTAGATAATTTTTATATTATAGAAGAAACAGTAAAACAAATAAAAACTGAATTACCATTAAAGAAATATATTAATTTTTTAGGAATAGGTAACGGACCATATAAAGGATTTGCACGTATTTATGTTTTAGCATCTGAAATAGTAGCATATACAGATAATAAAATTGAAAAAAATGATTTAGAAATATATTTAACAAGTTACCAAACAAAGAAAAATTTAAGTATGGAAGAAATTTGGAATATAGGATTATTTTTAAATATAGCAATAATAGAAAATATTAGAGAAATTTGTGAAAAAATATATACTTCTCAAATGCAAAAGTACAAGGCAGAAAATATAGTAGAAAGATTAGTAGAAAATAAACAAAAATCAGAATTGCTATGTAAAAATAATTCTAGTAGAAAAATAAGTAAAAAAGTATGGGAAGATATGCAATACCCATTTATTGAATACATGTCATATATACTAAAAAGATACGGGAAAAAAGGTTATAGTTATTTGAACGCTTTAGAAGAAACAGTTGAATTAGCTGGTATGACTGTATCAGATGTAATAAAAAAAGAACATTTTGATATAGCTGTTCGTAAAGTATCTATTGGAAATAGTATTACAAGTATAAAAAAAATACAAAGAATTAATTTTTTAGAAATATTTGAAAAAGTTAATGGAGTAGAAGAATTGTTAAAACAAGATCCAGCTAATGTATATGATAAAATGGATAATAAAACAAAAGAATATTATAGAAATAAAATTAAGGAAATATCTAAAAAAACAAAAATATCTGAAATATATATTACAAGAAAAATGTTAGAAATTGCAAATACAAAAGAAATAGGAAGCAAGCAGTCACATATAGGATATTATTTAATTGATAAAGGAGTTAGTGAACTATATATTGGACTAAAACGTAAGAAAAAAGATAGCATAAGCGAAAAAAGTAAAACAAGAATATATATTTGTTTTACAACTTTTATTACTATGATTTTTTCTATAATAATAGGATATTTAGTAAATAAAATGACTAACAATATTTATTTAGGTTTTATAGGTTTTATTTTATTTTTAATACCAGTTTCTGAATTAGTTATTCAGTTAATTCAATATATTTTAAGTAAAATAATAAAACCAAAATTAATACCAAAATTAGATTTAACTAATGGCATTGACGAAGAGAATACTACAATGGTAGTAATACCAACAATTATAAAATCAAAAGAAAAAGTTAAGGAATTAATGCGAAAATTAGAAGTATATTATTTAGCTAATGAATCATCAAATATATATTTTACTCTACTAGGAGATTGTAGTGAAAGTACAAAAAAGGAGGAAGATTTTGATAATGAAGTAATAGAAGAAGGAAAAAAACAAGTAGATAAATTAAATCAAAAATATAAAGTTGATGAAAAAGAGTTAACAATATTTAATTTTATCTATAGAGAAAGAAAATTCAATAAAAAAGAAAACTCATATCTTGGATGGGAAAGAAAAAGAGGAATGTTAAATCAATTTAATGAGTATATTTTAGGAAATATACAAAACCCATTTAGAGAAAATACTATAGAAAACAAAATAGAAAAAGAGCAATCTAAAATAAGAAAAAGATTAGAAAAAATAAAATATATTATTACACTTGATGCAGATACAGATTTAATCTTAAATTCTGCATTTGAGTTAATAGGAGCTATGGCTCATATTTTAAATAAGCCAGTTATAGATGATAAAAGAAATATAGTAATAGATGGATATGGAATAATGCAACCAAGAGTTGGAATTAATTTAGATATTAGTTATAAAAGTTTATTTACAAAAATATTTGCAGGAGCAGGAGGAATTGATTCATATACAAATGCAATATCTGATATTTATCAGGATAATTTCAAAGAGGGTATTTTTACAGGAAAAGGAATTTATGATGTTGCAGTATTTTCAAAAGTTTTAAAAGGTCAAATACCAGAAAATACAGTATTAAGTCATGATTTATTAGAAGGATGCTATTTGCGTTGTGGATTAGTATCTGATATTATGCTAATGGATGGGTATCCAACAAAATATAATAGTTTTATGAATAGGTTATCTAGATGGATAAGAGGAGATTGGCAAATTGTTAGATGGATGAATTCAAAAAGTCCATTAAATTTATTGTCAAAATATAAAATATTTGACAATCTAAGAAGAAGTTTATTAGAAGTTAGTATTATAATTTCAATTATATACTTAAACATAATAGGAATATTTTATAGTAAAAATATTTATGGAATAGTCACTTTTTTATTACTAATTTCTGTATGTCCATTTATATTAGAAATATTAAATGAGATGATTTTTAAAAGAGAAGGAGAGCAAAAACAAAAGACTTTTACTCCAAAAATATCAGGAATAAAAGGAACAATTATTAGAGGAATATTAACATTAGGTTGTTTACCATATAAAGCATATATTTCAGCAAAAGCAATTATAGTTACTTTATATAGAGTACATTTTAGTCATATGCATTTATTAGAGTGGACTACATCAGAAGAAGCGGAAAAACAAGCAAAATCAGGATTAATCTCTTATTATAATCAAATGGCAATAAATGTACTATCAGGACTTATTTCGATAGGATTAGGAAGTTTAAAGGAAAATATCTGGGCTGTTTTTTTAGGAGTATTTTGGATTTTTATTCCTATATGTATGTGGTATATTAGTAAAGATGAAAAGAAGAAAAATAAAGTTGAAGAGTTAAACAATGAGGAAAAGCAATATGCAAAAGAAGTAGGAAAAAGAACATGGAAATTTTTTGAAACATATTTAACAGAAACAAACAATTTTTTAATTCCAGATAATTATCAAGAAGATAGAAAAGAAAAAATTGTTTTAAGAACATCTTCTACTAATATTGGTTTATCATTGTTAGCAGTTATTTCAGCTTATGACTTGGGATATATAGAGGAAGAAAAAGCATTTTATTTATTAAAAAATATAATATTTACTATACAAAGTTTGCCAAAATGGAATGGACATTTGTATAATTGGTATCAAATTCAGACCAAAGAACCACTAATACCTAGATATGTTTCAACAGTAGATAGTGGGAATTTAATAGGCTATCTTTTTGTAGTAAAAACGTTTTTAGAAGAAAATATAAAAGATAGTAATAGAGACGAAATTCAAACATTAATAGAAATTATTGATAATACAATAAAAGATACTAATTTTTCAGTATTATATAGTAAAGAACAACAAATTTTTTCAATAGGATTTAATGTAGAAGAAAACAAATTAACAGATTCTTATTATGATTTATTAGCTTCAGAAGCAAGACAAGCTAGTTTAGTAGCTATAGCTAAAAAAGATGTACCGACAAAACATTGGAATTATTTAAGTAGGACATTAACAGTTTTAGGAAAATACAAAGGATTAATTTCATGGTCAGGAACAGCCTTCGAATATCTTATGCCTAATATTAACATACCAAAATATGAAGGCAGCTTATTAGATGAGTCTTGTAAATTTATGATTATGAGTCAAAAAGAATATGCTAAAAGATTAAATATACCATGGGGAATATCAGAAGCAGCATTTAATTTAAAAGATTTAAAATCTAATTATCAATATAAAGCATTTGGAATTCCATGGTTAGGATTAAAAAGAGGATTAGCAGATGAATTGGTAGTATCTAGTTATGCAGGAGTTTTAGCTATTACAGATGAACCAAAAGAAACTATTAAAAATTTAAAACAATTAGAAAACGAAGGAATGTACAATAAATTTGGCTTTTATGAATCAATTGATTTTACTCCAGAAAGAGTAGAAAAAGGAAAAAAATATGGTTTAGTAAAAACATATATGGCACATCATCAAGGACTAATTTTATTATCAATTAACAATTTATTTAATAATCAAATATTACAAAAAAGATTCATGAAAAATCCTCAAATTGAGGCAGTAAGTATACTTTTACAAGAAACTATGCCAGAAAAATTTATAATAACAAAAGAGAATAAAGAAAAAGTAGAAAAATTCAAATATAAAGATTATGAAAATTATATTCAAACAACATATAAAAAGATAGATGAAAGACTAATAACAGGAAATATAATTTCAAATGAAAATTATGTAGTGGCAATGAATGAAAAAGGTGAAGGGGTTAGTAAATATGAAGATATTTATATAAATAGATTTAAAGCTACAGATGATTATGGGCAAGGCATATTTTTTATTATAAAAAATATAAAAACAAAAGAAATATGGAGTTCAAACTATGCTTTTAATCAGAAAAAGGAAAAGAATTATCAAATTAGTTTTATGCCAGATAGAGACGAACAAGAACTTTTAAATGGAAATATAAAAACAATAATAAAAACAACAATTAGTTCACAAGAACCAGTAGAAATCAGAAGAGTAATTTTTGAAAATCAAGGAAATCAGGAAGAAATATTAGAAGTTACTTCTTATTTTGAACCTGTATTATCAAAAAAAGAGCAAGATTATGCTCATCCAGTATTTAATAATTTATTTTTAATCACAAAATTCGATGAAGAAACAAATAGTCTAATAGTAAAAAGAAAAAAAAGACAAATAGATGATAAAGAAATCTATTTAGCAACTAATTTATCCACAGATAGTGAAACAATTGGGGATTTAGAATATGAAATAGAAGAAGATAAGTTTATAGGAAGAGGAAATTTAGGAATTCCTAATATGATTAAAAAATCTATACCATTATCTAGAAAAATAGGATTAGTAACAGAACCAATTGTAGCATTAAAAAGAACTATAAAAATAAAGCCAAAAGAAAAAAAAGTAGTAGATTTAATAATTAGTGTAGGCAGAGAAGAAGAAAAAACAAAAGAAAATATTAAAAAATATCAATCTTTTGAAAATGTAAAAAAGGAATTTGAACTTTCAAGAGCAAGAGTAGAAGCAGAGAGTAGATATTTAAGAATAAAAGGCAAAGAAATAGCTATTTATCAAAAGATGTTATCATATTTTATTTTTGATAATCCTATAAAAAGTCAATTTATGAAAAAGAATACACAAATTATATATCAAAAAGATCAACTTTGGAAATATGGAATATCTGGAGACTTACCAATTATATTAATTAAAATTAGAGATGTTAATGATGGCTATGTAATAAGAGAAGTCTTAAAAGCTTATGAATTTTTTAGAACGAAAAATATTCAAACAGAAGTAGTAATATTAGATGAAGAAAAACATAGTTATGAAAATTATGTAAGGGAAGAGATAGAAAACTCTATTTTAAATAGTCAAATGTCATATTTAAAAAATATAAAAGGAGGAATATTTACATTAACAAAAGGCGAAATAGACAAAAAAGATATAGCACTTCTAGAAACAGTTTCAGACATAATAATAGATACTGCAAAAGGAGGATTAGAAAATAATATAAAAGATTTGGAAGAAGAATATTTAGAAAAATATAAGCAAATAGGAAATGAAGAAGAAACAATTATACCAGTACCAAAAGAAACAGAGGATATAAATGTATTAAAAGACTCAGATAAATGTAAATATTACAATGAATATGGAGGCTTTTCAGAAGATGGAAAAGAATATTTAATTAAGATTAATCAAGATAATAGATTACCAACTGTTTGGAGCCATGTTATGGCAAATGAGAAATTTGGTTGTGTTATCACTGAAAATATGGGGGGATATAGTTGGTATAAAAATAGTAGAATGAATAGAGTTTCTAGTTGGGAAAACAATCCAAGTTATGATATTCCAAGTGAAATTATATATTTAAAAGATGAAGAAAGTAAAAACACTTGGTCATTAGGATTAAACCCAATGCCAGATGAAAATAATTATAATATTATATATGGCTTTGGATATGCTAAATATTCTCATAAAAATATTGGGATAGAACAGGAATTAACTGTATTTGTACCAAAAGAAGATGCTTGTAAAATTGGAATTTTAAATTTAAAAAATACTACACCAAATCGAAAAAAAATAAAATTATACTATTATATGAAACCAGTAATAGGTGAAGATGAATTAAAATCAGAAGGATTTATTACAACGAATTTTGATAGAAATAATAATATAATTTTAGCCAAAAATTTATATAGAGATGAATTTAAAAATACACAAGTTTATATTTCATCTAGTGAAAAAATTATATCATATACAGGTGATAAAAATTTCTTCATAGGAAAGAATGGAATAGAAAATCCAGAAGCACTGCAGAAAATAAAATTAAATAACGAAAATGCACTAGGTAAAAATGCTTGTATTGCTTATGAAATAGAAGTAGAAATAGAAAGTTTTGCAAATAAAGAAATTTCAATAATATTAGGTGCTGAGGATAAGACAATTGATTGCAAAAATATTGCATATAAATATAGTAAAATAGCAAATTGCAAACAAGAATTGGAAAAGATAAAAAATTATTGGAAAGATAGATTAGGAAGATTACAAGTGTATACTCCTATAGAGTCAATAAATATTATTTTAAATGGCTGGATATTATATCAAACAATTTCTAGTAGGCTAATAGGAAGAAGCGGATATTATCAATCTGGAGGAGCATATGGATTTAGAGATCAACTACAAGATACTTTAGGATTAAAATATATAAATCCTGAATTATTAAAAAAACAAATAATAAAACACAGTAAACATCAATTTATAGAAGGAGATGTTCTTCATTGGTGGCATGAAGAAACCCAAAGAGGTATAAGAACAAGATTTTCGGATGATTTATTATGGCTTGTATATTTAACAGAAGAGTATATTGACTTTACCGGAGATGAAGAAATTTTACAAATAGAAACTCCATATTTACAAGGACCTATATTGGAAGAAGGAAAAGATGAAAGATATGATAAATATTTAGAATCAAACATTAAAGAAAATATTTACAAACATTGTATAAAAGCAATTGAAAAAAGTTTGAATTTTGGAGAAAATGGATTGCCTAAAATAGGATCAGGAGACTGGAATGACGGGTTTAGTACTGTTGGAAATAAAGGAAAAGGTGAAAGTGTATGGCTTGGCTTCTTTCAATATGCTATTTTAGACAGATTTATTCCAATTTGTAATAAAATGGGAGATGAGGAATTAGCCAAAAAATATGAAGATATAAAAATCAACTTGAAAAAGGCATTAAATACAAAGGCTTGGGATGGAAGATGGTTTAGAAGAGCATTCATGGATGATGGAAATGTATTAGGTAGTATGGAAAATGATGAATGTAGAATAGATAGTATTGCACAAAGCTGGAGTGTAATTTCTGGAGCAGGAGATAATGATAAAAAATATATTTCAATGGAAAGCTTAGAGAACCACTTAGTTGATAGAGAACATGGACTTATAAAATTGTTAGATCCACCTTTTGAAAAAGGAAAATTGGAACCAGGCTATATTAAAGCATATTTACCAGGGGTAAGAGAAAATGGTGGTCAATACACACATGAGTGTTGTTGTTAGCACCAGTTTTTAAGTTAGCCGTTCGAATGAAATGAGCTACGGATAACTTATGCAACCGAACAAAGTGAGGTTGTAAACCTTAAAGAATATTGATACTCTTAAATACATAAACTATTCACTAAACAAAACACACAAAACAACAAATTTTGTTTAGCACAATAAACAAAATTATTGACAAAAGAAAATAATTACGATATAATAGAATAAAATAAAGTGAACAAAGAGGAGAAAATTATGATTATTCGTGAAAAATATTTATCTAAAATTAGACCATTCTATGACCAAGATTTGATAAAAGTCATAATGGGTGTTAGAAGATGTGGTAAGTCAGTTATATTATTACAAATAATAGATGAGTTAAAAGCAAGAGGAATACCAGAATCTCAAATAATATATATAAACTTTGAATATGAAGATTATTCTTTTATAAAAAATGATATGGATTTACACAATTACATTAAAGAAAAAATAGTAAGTAAAGATAAATATTATTTATTCTTTGATGAAATTCAAAATGTCGAACACTGGGAAAAAGCGATAAATTCATTTAAGGCATCTAAAAATGTATCAATATTCATTACTGGTTCTAATAGTGATTTACTATCTGGAGAACTTGCTACACATATAGCAGGAAGATATGTAAGTTTTAAAACTTATCCATTCACATTTAAAGAAGTATGTGAGCTTAAAAATATAACAGATAGAAAAGATATAGAAGAAGTATTTGATGACTATATGACTTGGGGAGGAATGCCACAAAGATTTATGATGACAGATGAAGTTCAGACAAGAACATATTTATCAGACATCTATAATTCTATATTAGTAAAAGATATTATAGCAAGATTTAATATAAAAGATTTAGATCTATTTAATAGAATAGTAGAATATATAGTTACAACACCATCTCAAAATTTTTCAGCAGAAAGTTTATCAAATTATTTTGCAAATAAAGATGATAGAGAAGTTTCAAAAATAACTCTATATAACTATTTAGAATATATGACAAAAGCTATGATGATAAATAAAGCTGATAGATATGATGTTAGAGGAAAAAGAATATTAAATGGAAAATACAAATATTATTTAACGGATTTAGGTTTCGGTCAAATAATGAATGTTGGAAAAAGACCACAACTAGGAGCATATTTAGAAAATATTGTATATAATGAATTACTATCTAGAGGATATGATGTTAAAGTCGGAAATTTAGAAAATGGAGAAATAGACTTTATAGCGACAAGATTTAAAGAAAAGATATATATTCAAGTAGCTTACATTTTAGCAGATGATTCTGTTATTGAAAGAGAATTTGGAGCATTTAAAAATATAGAGGATAACTACCCTAAATATGTTTTAACAATGGATAAATTTGATTTTTCACAAAATGGTATAATTCATAAAAATGTAATAGATTGGTTATTAGAAGAAAAATAAGAAATTAAATAATAATATAGTAATTTATGAAATAGTACGAAAAATATATTATATAGCCTTAAGACAAAATCTTAAGGTTTATTTTTTTGCCCTAAACTTATACTAAAAATTATTTTTAAAGCCTTAAAATTGAATTTGAGGCAAATAGAAACTAAAAGAAAGGAGCATTATATGAACAAACAAAAATTAAAAGGTTTATGGATACCAGCAGAAATTTTATTAAATGAAGAACTAACAGATAAAGAAAAACTAATACTTGCAATGATTTTATATTTAAGCGAAGAAACATCAAGTTGTTTTGCAAGTAATAAATATATAGCAAATATAGTAAATGTAACAGCAGATAGAGTGTCAAAAATAATAAGTTCTTTAAGAGACAAGAACTATATAAAAGTAAAATTAAAATATAAAACAGATAGTAAAGAAATAGAAGAAAGACAAATTTTACCTATAGTCGAAAACATCAATAGGTGTAGTCAAAAACACCTAGAGGGTATAGATATAAATAACTATTCAGATAGTCAAAAGCAACCATACCCTATAGGTGATAATGACAAAGATATAATAAATAATATAAAAAATAAAAATAATTATAATAAAGAGGACACACATAAAAAGAAAAATATTCCATATAGAAGTGACAGAAATTATGATGACTTCAATTGGGATAGCTTATATGCAAATTATAAAGAGATTAGTGCTACTTCAAATGTATAGCTAATCTCTTTTAATTTGCCTAAAAAACTATGAATAGTTTTTTAGCAATCCCAAAATAAAAAAGTGAATTTTTATTTTGGATTGAATGGGGTGTGGGGCGATGCCCTGCCACACGAAACACTTTTTGAAGCAGTAAGCTAAAAAAGTGTTGTAGTGTGTTACAAGACAATTAAAAAAGATCAGAATTTAAGAAATAAATATGTCTTATTAGCTAGTAGCACAAGAGAAAAACTAGCTGAAGCAAAGGAGGTGAGAGATGAGTTATGCAATAATAAGAAACACAAAATACAAAAGAGAAAATCTAAAAGGAATGTTTAGACACAACGAAAGAAGAAACAGAAATTATTCAAATAATAATATAGATAAAGAAAAATCATATTTAAATTATTCATTAAAAGAGCCACAATATAGTTATGAAAATAAAAAAGGAAGAATTAAATATGTAAATTAAATAAATTCAAATTTTACAAAATGCAAGAAATGTGGTATTATTAACATAATGGCAATAGCCATGTTGAAACCGTTATAAAATTATCACTTAAGGAGGAATAAACTATGAAACGGTATGAAAAATTTGTGCTTGAGGCAGAAAAGGGTATAACCTTTGAAGTCTCAGAGGGAACAAGTGGAGAGTTAATTATCAGAGCTCTGAACATTGCTACAGCTAATGTTTATTCTGAAAATTATGCAAATCCGCCGATACCGGAGGGATACAAGTATGTTTGCGGAGACTGGAAGAACGGCTTTGTAATTGAAAGAGATTCTGATGGCAGTCAGTTCGTTTGGATTCCTGTTGGGAGCCTTGATTCTAATGGAACACTTGATGGAGTTTCATTTGCCGAGAAGTTTGGAAGAAGAAATTATCGGAACAATGAATTCTCAGAAGGCGAATTTCATGAAACATTGACGGGCGAACTTGCCATGCAACTTGAAAGTGTTAAGAAATATGGGGGATTTTATATTTCTCGGTATGACATTTCCAAGAGTTCAGCAGGAAAACCGCAGTCGGTAAAAGGCGTTATGCCGTGGGTAAACATCAATTTTGATGATGCCAAGAAGGTTGCATCCACTATCGAAGATAATGAAGCAGTTAAGAGTCATCTGACTTTTGGTGCAGAATATGATTCGGTATTGGAATGGTTTATCAAAACGGAAGTTAAAACTCTTACTGAAATTGTAGAGGACTCTACTGAATGGGGCAACCATTGGAATACAGAGAATTCTCCGAAGAAATTAGTTGAAACAGGAAGCAGAGAAGAATGGTGTGCTAATAACATCTACGACTTTGCAGGTAATGTAGATGAATGGACACAAGAACAGAACAAAAGTTCTTATCGTGTTCTCCGCGGTGGCAATTACAACTATAATGGGAACAATTACCCTGTTGCCTGTCGCCTTTACGTCAATCCTTTTAACTACTATTGCCACACTGGTTTTCGTGCCACGCTTTATATTAAGTAGCACTGACCACTGTAAAACTATCCTAATTTGTTTCCAAACACAGATAGAAGGAGAGAACTTTGAAATTTCAGAGTTCCTCCTTCTTTTTTATATATTTTTTAATAGGGAGTTGGAGTGTTAAAATATGAATTATAAAAGTATATGTATTAGTAAATTGAAAAATTGAATATATGTATACTTTTCTATTTCCAATACAAATCACTTAATTTCTTCAATTCTATTTTAAAATCTTCTATTTGTTCATTAGTATAAGTATCTCTTAATTCTCTAGCTTTTTCAGACCATTCTTTGAATTGCTTTTCTTTAAATTCTTTCGTATGATTATAGTGTAAACCATGCATTCTTTTATATTCTCTGTTGTATTCCTTTAAAATTGAACTATTTTGAACTTTTTCTTTTTGTTTATTTAATGCTCCAATTTCTTTGCAAGTTTTTCCAGTATCTAAATATAAGCTATTGCAATATTTACATTATCTAAAATAATAGAAGGATTAGAAATGGCAGATGATATTGTTGATGAAATTATAAAATGGCTACAAAAAGAAATGCAAAGCTTTACATTTGTGTTACAAGACAATTAAAAAAGAGCAGAATTTAAGAAATAAATATGTCTTATTAGCTAGTAGCATAAGAGAGAAACTAGCTGAAGCAAAGGAGGTGAGAGATGAGTTATGCAATAATAAGAAACACA
>OLRV01001721.1_pt1 | contig 18110 bp, 23 predicted proteins | sample 1672421 | NCBI WGS metagenome assembly OLRV01 (sample SAMEA3136684, study PRJEB25190) | human gut metagenome | biome: human gut; feature: human-associated habitat; material: faeces | place: Austria | collected 2013
CATCGCAAAGGAGGCTATGCGATTTTATTATGTTTCAAAAGTTGTAAAGTGCTGTGTATCATAAAAAATCTGCATAAGTTTATTCAAATTCAAATTATATGCATCGCGTTCATATGATGCTTGTATTTCTGCATCATGCTCTTTGAAATTGTTTTTGTGTATGAGATTGTATCTTTGACGTAGATAATATCTGTGGGCAGGTTTTTCCCGTTCAATTATCTCTCGCATGAGTTGAAAGAATGGACGCCGAGACATTTGACTCTGCATTTCGTTCCAGTGATTCAAATCAGATAGACCTTGAAGATAGATATGCAATGCTTTTTTATTACCACAGCAGTCGGATATATCAGATAAGCAGGGCATTTTAGCAGAATAAGATGTCATGAGGTAATTATAGCGTCGGGCAGTATCTCTTGGATACAGGAGTGCTGCCAGAAGGTGGTATACATCAAGGACTGCAGGTTCTTGATAGAATCCACCGTCTACCTGTGCTATACAAGGAATCTTTGATTCTTGACACCATTGTACAATCTTTTTTACTTCACTATTCCGTCTGTTTAATATACAGATATCAAGCAGATTACCATCTTTAGATGGCTGATTTAGTTCTTTTTTCAATGATTCCATTAACTGAGATTTTAGGTTGTCTTTATTCGTATAATCCTTATATTCCATATCTCCAGAGAAATCATTTCCAGGACGAGCTTCCTCGCTTTTGGGCAACCATCCTTTCTGCATCCAATACTGGAACACTTTATTCAGTTTTATCAATATGTCGTTAGATGTGCGATAGTTTTGGAATAGTTCAAAATTCCTATTACGGCATGTTCCTTTTTCCGTTTTACCGATAACATCCAAAAGTTGATTGAAAGCACGCTCATCAGCACCACGGAATCTATATATGGACTGCTTTATATCGCCAACTACAAAAAGTTGGCAATGCATATTGCGACGTAACCATGCGATGGAATTGATTTGACTGTTATCTGTATCCTGAAATTCATCTATGAACAAGAATTTCGTATTGAATCCAGATATATCGGATGATTTATCTATCTTTTGAAGTTCTTCTGTTTCCTTATTGAAATCACTGATGCTGATAGCATTTTCCTCTCTTTTTAATTTTTCGTACCGCTTAACTGCATCCTGGATGATTGTTTTTAAGGAATCACTTATATGCTTGTCATCGTTACCAAAATCTATATTCTCTATATCTTTTTCAAAATATCCTTTCTCTTCTAGCTTTTCCCAACATTCAAAAGCTAAATCAATATAGCGATAGATTGGAATATTCTTGTCTTTTAAACGATTATCCGTTGTGAATAATTCATTTATAATGTCGCGCAATATCACCTTTTTTTCATGTGTGAAGCTCCTTATCGATAGATTTGTGCCGTATCCTAAATCAAGACTTTTCTTCTGGATTACTTTCTTGAAAAAACTGTGTATTGTCGATATTTGCATCTCGCAGGCTTCTTCCATGATCTTCAGGTAACGGAGACTTCCTGTCTGCTCATATTTTGAGACAATCTTCTCGATTATCTTCTCTCGCATATGCTTTGCTGCTTCGCGGGTAAATGTTACCATTGTGATGTCCTTAGGACGCAAATCAGGGATGGTATCCAAAAGAAACATCACACGATTTACCATGACAGTAGTCTTTCCGGTACCGGCTGACGCTTGGACGAGGATGACGTCTTCATAATCCGTTGGAGCATGTTCAACACGATATTGATCTATATTGAATGTGGGCACATTTTCTTTTATGATGCTATCAATCCTATCCCAAGATAATCTTGTCTTACCATCTTCAATAACAAACTTTCTCAATTCGCGTTTACTATCATGGATGCTCAAGAAACCGCTTTTCTTAGCATCTTTGATATCTGACTCAAGATTGGTATTTATAAAATCGTTGTTTCTTTTTGTATTAATGATAATGACCTTTATACCATCCCTGAGCCATCCACGAATCATGTTTACATCTATTGAATGTGGATCCAGACAGGCAAGAAGGACAGAATGCTTTGGTTTCAGCTTTTGTAGGTTTACGGTATTCATAGTATCGCTCTCTTTCGGGTGAAGGGTCGGCTATTGTGTCGTTGTTTATGATGATTGCAGTATTATTAATAAAATAATTCGATATGAAGGATAGGAATCCTCTTTTTATTCAATAATTATATTTCTTATAAGATTTGTCGGCTTATCTTATGTTATTACCTTAATAGATTTTAGTTATTGAATGATTATCTATTCATTTATATAGAAAGATTCTCAAGGTCAGTTAAAGCATCGTAGAGAAGAAAAAGGGGCAGAACCCTATCCATTAGATGGGTTCCGATGTATAATGAAAATATCGTATATTCTGTTTCCTTAGCAGTTGGTGCAACTTTGGCCAGCCTCGTGAGTGTCATCAGGAGGCTGCAATATAGCTGAAGAGGGGATTTCGTATGGAGCCGTTGCTGAAAACATACTATAAGCGTTATCTCAGCGAAGTACGTCGCTTGAAGCCGTCTACCGTAAAGCATTATTGTGATGCGCTCAACAACATCACTCGTCACCTACAGGGGATGAAGATGATAGAGGGTTCGATTTATGATATCTTGGACTTGCATCAATTGAAAGACCTGCGTACGATACTGTTTGCTGATCCTTCCTTCATCGCCCAGAACAAGAAGGGAAATCAGATGTATAGCGTGGGGCTCAATAATTACGTGAAGTTTGCCGAGGGGACGAACTTGCTTGGCCTTCATCACGATGTTGCTAAGCTGGATATGCCGATGCCTGTCATCGCAGAAGAGTCGAGGCGCTATGAGATCCAGCACTGGGCAAGGTCGGATATCCTGAGGGAGCAGACCTTGGCAGTCGCTGACTATCACTGCGAGATGGATGGCAGACATCAGTCCTTTGTGGCGGAGCGCACCCATAAGCCATACATGGAGTCGCATCATGCTATTCCGATTCACTTGCAGGGTCGGTTCTCGTACAGTCTGGATGTTTATGCAAATCTCATCTGCCTTTGCCCTGTATGCCATCGCAAAATCCATTATGGCCTACGCGATGAGCGCCGCGAGATGCTGTATGAGATATACGAAAAGCGCCATGAACGCATGGCGCATAGCGGACTTGAGATAGGGAAAGAAGAATTTGCTGACCTCATTTTGGCGGATTGAATGCAATAGAGCAGATTGATCATAGGTATTGATCAATCTGCTCTAATACGTTCTGGAGGTCTTTCTTGATATCACTCTCCCAGAAGCGCAGGACGAGCCAGCCCTGTTCGGTCAGCGCGTCATTGACCTCTTTGGCTTTCTCGACGTTGCGTGTCAGATGGCGGATCCAGTATTCGCGGTTGTGCTTGACTTGCTCGCCTGGATGATCCTCATGGCCGCGTGCGTGCCAGAAGTCGCCATCGACGAAGATGGCAATTTTCTGCCGTGTCAGTGCGATGTCAGGCGTCCCTGGCAGGCGACGGTAGTTCTTGCGGTAGCGGAGCCCCTTATGCCAGAGGGCTTTGCGCAGACGGACTTCCGGCTTTGTATCCTTGCCACGGATCTTTGACATGATGTGGCTGCGCTGTGCTTCTGTCAGCGGCTTCTTCGTCCGACTGACCGTGCCGGTCCTTTTATCTGTCGTCTGTGCCATACTCATCGCCTCAATCCATCTGTGAGATTCTATGGCTATGGAGCACCATGGCCAAGGGTTGATCTTCTGGTCGTTCTATGATATAATGGTAACACTATTCCGGCCGACAGGCCAGTACGTACCCATTGAAGGGGTGAACGAGCAAGGGAGATTGAAACGATGGACAAGACTGTTTGTGAACTGTTCGCCGGTGTCGGCGGATTCCGCGTCGGGCTCGAGCGAGCTTCAAAGGACTGGGACACGGTATGGGCGAACCAGTGGGAGCCCAGCCGCGCCCGACAGGATGCCTTTGACTGCTATTGTGCGCACTTCGGCAAGGAGGATACACATGTCAATGTGGATATCGGGCTGATTGACAAGGCGACCATCCCAGATCACACGCTTCTTGTCGGTGGTTTCCCCTGCCAAGACTATTCCGTCGCTGCGACGGGGGCCAAGGGCATCGAGGGCAAGAAGGGCGTTCTCTGGTGGCAGATCTACGATACGCTCAAAGCCAAGCAGCCGCCGTTCGTCCTGCTTGAGAATGTCGATCGCTTGCTGAAGTCGCCGGCCAAACAGCGTGGTCGTGACTTCGGTATCATCCTCGCTTCGTTCTGGGACCTCGGCTACAGCGTGGAGTGGCGCGTCGTCAATGCCGCTGACTATGGATTCGTGCAGCGTCGCCGCCGCACGTTCATCTTCGCGTATCGCAACGATACGGTATACGGCCAGCAGATGGCTGGTCATGATTCGCTCGCGACGCTCAACACGGATGGCTTCTTTGCTCGTACTTTCCCGCTGAAGCCGAACGTGATTGCATCCAAGAAGGACCTCGAGACGCATGACCTGCTTGAAATCACGCAGAACTTTGCTTTCCCGTTCGAAACGGCAGGCTATATGTCAGACGGCCACATCGCGACGGTCAAAGCAGAGCCGGACTACCATGGTCCGCACAAGCTCCTGCGCGATATCATGGATCACGATGTCCCCGAGAAGTATTATCTTGGGGATGACATCGAGAAGTGGAAGTATCTGAAAGGGGCCAAGAAGATTGAGCGGACCTCGAAGACAGGTCATAAGTACACTTTCTCGGAAGGGCCAATCGCTTTCCCAGATCCGGTTGACCGTCCGGCCCGTACGATGCTGACCAGCGAGGGGACGACGAACCGCAGCACCCATGTCGTAAAGGACCTGGATACTGGGCGCCTACGTCTCCTGACGCCGAACGAGGCCAATAAAATCCAAGGCTTCCCGGAACATTGGACTGACACTGGCATGAGCGACCGCTTCCAGTACTTCTGCATGGGCAACGCCCTAGTCACCGGCTGCATCGAGCGCATGGGGAAGACTCTCGGCCAGATTATTGACCGTGAGGACTGACAAAGATATAGACGCATACAGTAAACCGCGGAGAACCATGATATGGGTCATGGTTCTCCGCGGTTTTTGATAGTCAGAGGCGCATAGTGATTCGTCAGTGGATGATATCTCTGAGCTGCTGGAGGATATAGCTGTTGTTCAGCCAGAAGCACTGTTTCGTGAAAATGGTCGTATCTGGCCAAGTGCCGCGACCTGTCCCGGTATCACGCACGGTGAGATGTGTACCTTCTGGCAGGGGATAGGTATCCTCTCGTGTCTGGCCGTGCGGCCTGACATGGGCGATGGGACTGTCAGATGCATTCGGCAGGTTATTGCTGAGCCGTCCGCGATTATCTGGTGTAAGGACGAGTCGTCCTTCTTTTATGATATCGTGTGTTTCTTGCCAGACTTTTCGCACGCCATATTCTAAGTCCTTGTACGGCATATTCCAGAACTTGCACCCAGACAGGTGATATTCGCCATCTGCATCTTCTCGGAACACGACGAAGAAGAAGCGCGTATCACGCAAGTAATTGCCGAAGGTGCTGTCATCCCATGTTTCTTCTGCAAGCTCTTGGAAGCGGAAGGCAGGGAACGACATGCACTCTTTCATCTTCCCATTTTTCTGGATGCGGATGGTCTTCACGACGATACCAGCCTTCTCGAATTCTTCGCAATGATTCCCTCTGACACCAAGGATGCGGAACACAATCTGTGCGTAGATGCTCTTCGAGGGGTGGGGTAGATTGAAGCGTTTCCGCAGTGCGCTCTCACTCATGCCGCGATAGGCCTCGATGCGCGACTCAACAAAGTTTTCGAAGTCATCGACCTTGCCGTACTTGACGATTGGCTCGTATGTCTGCCTGCCAGGCATGATGTAGTGCAGCAGTACATAGGTCATATAGCTATTCTTGAACGAGAATGCACGCGGCTTGGCTGGCTCATCGCTGAACGGCTGCTGACGTCGTAGCTTGGAATTTGAGCCCTTTGTGCATGCACCGAGATACAAGGTATCACCTTCTGAGAGCTCGTGAGCCTTGCCCGCCTTTATCTTGGCGACAATCTTCTGATAGTCGTTCTGTATGATTTTTAGATCCTCTGCTGGAGGTGTGAAGAGCTGTACGAAATCGACCGTGCTGTCCATATCGCTGATGCCTTTCACATGCAGGTACCAGACTAGCAGCATGAGCTGTGCCTTCTCCCATAGGTGGCTGTGCTCGAAGTCTCGTTCCTTGACGATTTCCATGTAGTTGATCATCGTGAGGACGAGGCGCTCCTTGGCGCGGAAGCCCTTCTTGTTCTTGACATACGGTGTGACCTTCAGTTCAACACCAGCTTCGGGGAAGTCTGCTTCGGCATCGCTGTTGGCCTTGTAGCCGAACCAGCATTCTTCGACGAGATTGCCGATGCCGCCTTTGTAGTTCTTGTCTTCATGCTTTGTCACATAGGCAGCCGTATCTTTCTGCGCTGTGCGGATAGTTCCTGATTGGATTGACTGTTCGTAGATAGAGCGGAACGTCTGGCCAATCATCTTTTTCCCATACGATTCGATGCTCAATGGATCTGTATGGTCATATGATGGTGTAGATTTCATAGCAGCCTCCACTTATTCTTTTCCGGCCTTTTGCAATAGCATAGATTCCTCAATCTACGATGAGGAGTGGCACTTATAGCTCGTTTTCTATACGATGTGTCGCAGGAGCTGTATCATTCACTCCTCTATGCGCATGGTATCAATATCTATTATAACATGCAGGCTGTCTGGAGATAAGGCATATTAAGCGGAACTGAGAAGACGCCCTTAGGTGAATAAAAAATTCACCCGGTGAATTTCCTTTATCACAGTAAAGGATTCGGTATGGCGTGTGTTTCATACAACAAGAACAGGCCGGGGAATCTTCCTGGCCTGTTCTTGTTGTATATGAAAAAAATCATTGGTCATGAGCGGTGATACGTAGGATAGCTGTGCTTTTGAACGGATAGGTTTGCAAGACAATTCGGCGATTGGCGGCAGCACACCAGACATCAGAAGAATGCCTGCTAGCGAGACGTTTATTGAACAAGACTTCAAATTCACTTTTGGAAGCCCCTTTGCACCAAGCGCTACGACCTCTTCCATGATCCGCTTTATGGAGAGTGCCAGCAGACGGGGAAACAGCCCCGGCTGATTATGGATGATAGCGACGATGTGGATTTGTCTTTGTGGTGAATGGCGGTAGCATCCGGTGCTTCTTCCAGGAAGTCGGGGCGGCGCAGGGATATGATGATGGTGTGGATGGGGTGAGTGAAATGAAGGTAGATTTTGATGATATCAAGGGCCTGACGCCCAGTATCTGGACGGAAGGGCGTGAGTGGATGTGGATGGCGAAGGTCTGGGAAATCTTGGAGAAGAAGGGCCTCACAACGTACGAGACGCAGACAGAGAAGCTACAGATTTACATGAGGGCCGTCTCGGCGGCAGCCGTCTATCTGGATTACATCCACATAGTATTCGAGGAAATAGAATACTATGAGACGCTCTATTGGAATATCACGGAAATTATGTCCGAGAACGAACTTTTCTTCCTGTATGGACGTGTTCGGACCGATGCTCCGCCAGAGCCAGCGACAGACGTGCTCAATATTTTGGATAGCCATGGTCGAGCGGATTTGATGGAGATTCTGACGCAGGAGATGAGCCTGGCGGATATCGCTTTGGGCCTCTACTACACGGGGGGCAATCCATACTCTTACGATTACGGGGATGACGAAGATGATGATCAGGATGAAGAAAAGGAACTCAGGCCGTTTGCTACCTACGACGGTTACTGGAAGCTGATTACCGAGAGTACAGCATCGCTGATTGAGATAGCAGAATTCCCGGACCTGATGGCAGGCTACGAATGGCTCAACGAAAATGCGTATCAGATTGGCATGTTCTGAAAGAAGGGGTAAGCTGTTGGAGTGATGTGCTAGCCCCAAAATTCACCGGGTGAATTTCCTTTACCATAATAAAGCAGGAGGAATGGATTATGCTCTACTTGATCACGGATACACATCTTGCCCATCAGAATATGCTCAAGAGCTGCAGCCGTCCAGCGAGGTTCACGAACCTCATCCTCGACAACTGCCGCAAGGTGGTCAAGAGCGAGGACACGCTGATCCATCTTGGTGATGTGGCGTGGAATGCAGAGGAGCTCATGCGCTTCATGAAGTTGCCCGGCCGCAAGATTCTGGTGCGCGGCAATCACGACAAGAAGTCAACCGCGTACTACATGGATGCAGGCTTTGCTCTCGTCGTCGACTCCATGACGATGACGCTGCAGGGCATCCGCATGCTCTTCTCGCATGCGTCGCTGTATGGCCATACAGCTGACATCAACATCCACGGCCATCAGCATGACCTTCACTTTGAGGACGTCTCCCGCCAGAGCAGTCCAAAATCTCCAAGCACGACGATGAAGTCGTCGCGCGTCAGCTGCTTCTGCTCGGGAAAAGATTTGCTGCTGAGCTTGTCGATGTCGATGGGGATATGGGTATCGCCTGTCAGATAAATCATGATGTGTGACCTCGGGTGGTTTTTGTTTGATATTACAATGATTATCGATTATCGAAAAAGTCTCCGTTGCGAGCATTCCGCAACGGAGACTTTGATGAGTTGCTAGACATTCAGCTTTGCAGCACATCCTCTCAGATATAGATCTTCTCATGTTCGATATACGATTTCAGCACACATTTTGCCGTCTGTAACAAATTATAAGAAAATTTAGGATTATTAATTTCATGCAGTACTTTAATGAGCGCGAGCTCATCTTCGGAGACCTGAACCTTGCCGCCTTTATCGAATCCGAGGACATAGTCTGCTGTCACACCGAATTCCTGATTCAGCGTTTGGAGCTTGTCGACCGTGAGATCATACATGCCTCTCTCGAGGCAGGTGTAGTACTGTCTCGAGAGGCCGAGAAGATCAGCCATCTGCTGCTGTGTCATGTGGTGATCCTTGCGAATCTGCTTGATTCGCGTCGGAATGGCCGGTTTCTTTCGTTTGCCCGTAAAAGTTTTTGCATCCATAATGTTTTCCTCCTATAAAACAGATTACACGAAAAATATTTGTCTAAAATATCTTTATACAGGTATTATAACGTAAAAATCCGTATTTGTAAAGTAAAATATACGAAAATAATACATTTAAACAGTATTTACATGGCAAAAATATAGTGCTATACTTTAGGTAAAGGTATGCATGAACATGGATTCGTGTCATAAAACTATATAATAAATAATGTAATTGACGAAAATATCAGAAAGGGGAAGATTTTATGACTGAGCATGGACAAGGTGGAGGGCATGATCGCCGGCTCAAGCGCGTTGTCATCCGCGAAGAATTTGTATTGTTGATAAAAGCCTATTGCCGAGACCCGTCAAAGAAGAAAGTCTCTCAGGCAGCCTTCACTGCTCTTCTTCTCGCACAACTTCTGTACTGGGAGACGAAATGTCGGGATTACGACGCCTTCCGCATGGAAGAGCAGAAACGCATTGAGCGCCTGAACCGGCTTTCCCCCGAGGGGGCGAGAGCGGATGAGGCTCAGGCTCCTGTCCTGACGTATGGCTGGATTTACAAATCGGCACAAGATCTTTCGGAAGAAACAATGTTCGATCTCTCGGAGACGACCATCATGAGACATCTGCACCGTCTCCTTTCCATCGGAGTCCTCGAGAAAAGGAATAACCCGAACTATTCCTGGGATCGCTGTCTCCAATACCGGGTAAACACGATCAGACTTCGTCAGCTCCTCTTCACACTCGGCTTCAATCTGGAGGGATGGCCTATCCTTCCGGAACAATATCGCCTCAATGAGGATGCATCCTCCAAAATTGGAAATGCATCCTCCAAATTTAGAAATGCATCCTCCAAATTGGAGGATCGAACCCGAAAAAATGGAGGATCGAACCCGAAAAAATGGAGGATCGAACCCGAAAAAATGGGGGAGCAATACCAGAGACTACTACAGAGACTACTACAGAGACTACTACAGAGATTACTCCAGAGAAAGAGCAGGAGCATAGAAATGAAATGATTACATCTACATCAAGCTCTGCTGATCGGGTGGAAACAGAGACAACCGCTTCCTGTGATGACTTGGCAACCACACCCCAAGGAAAAGACCTCATTGGTGTCTACGAATGCTCAGTGCACCCTATCAGAGATACGGCAGAGCGTGATGCGCTCATGGAACTGATGGACGCACATGGGAGCGCACGGGTGCAGGTTGCGCTGTGGCGGGCACAGACACTTGGCCGACAGGATCTGTTCCCCTGCATGAGGGATTTCCTGTTGCTCTGGAAAGATTTGGAAAGAAGGAATCGGAATGGAAAGACAAACGGGGTTGGAAGCCGTCGGGCAGATTCTTCCGCGGCTGATCGACCACTCTCGCACGAAGAGCAGAAAGAACTCCGCCTGCTCGAAATCCGTGAACGTGCTTTCTCGGGACACTACACCGAAGCCGATGCCCGTGAAGCCGAGCGCCTCCTCTATTGCTGACCTCCGGTGCATGCTCCAGAAGCTCGGTGTCACGGAAATCCTTCCCGATGAGCAGGTATACTACCATGCGAGTCAGATTGAAACGGCCTATCAAGGACGCATCGCCTGCAAGACCTGCCGCAGGGAAGATGCACCTCCACTGTCCTGTGTCCGCACCGGCCTCCGATATCAGGACGGGAAGCTGTATTTCTTCTTCGAGACCTGTCCGCATGCAACGACCGTACGCTTGGCGACACTCCGTGAGAAGCTCCGTGCACTCGACTCGGCATCTGCGAGGAAGTGGATGACAGTGCTCTTGAGGAGCACTGCATGGATATCGCAGACGCAGAACGGTCGGCCAGACGCTGTGCGGCCTGCGACAAGCAGGACGAGTCCGTTCTCTCCTGTATCTGCACAAAACTCGGCTTTGAGGACGGGGAACTCAATCTCCGTTGCGGTCCGTGCCCGCGCAGCCGGCAGGTGAAGGAACGCCTCGAGCAGGAACGTCGCGCCAGGGAACAGATGGAGCAGCTGGTCATCAGCAAGCATTTCCGCAACCGCCGCTTCCAGAATTTCCGCCTGTTCGGGAAGGCGGCCGATACCTGCCGCCTCGTGAAGAAGTGGGCTGATGAGTGGAGCGATGAGCGGGGGACAGGACTCCTTCTGCACGGGCAGGCTGGCAACGGGAAGACGCATCTTGCTGTCGCAGCCATGATGGAGGTTCACGAGCGCTTCGGTGTGCCGGCAGTGTTCGATGTCCTGCCTTCCTTTCAAAATTGCATCAGACGCCCTGAGCGCCCCTACAATAGGCGTCGTACCCATTTTGCAATAAAAGGTATGCATCGACATACACGCCAGCCTCAGAGGGCATCTTGGAGCGCATAGAAAAAGGCAGCGTTATAAGCTGCCTGATAAATTTAGGTGTAAATGAATTTTTTTGATGCTTTTTTCTTCTGCTGATGCACTGCCTTGAGGAACCACCGATAATCGACATGGTTTTTGGTATTCAAGGCGACTTCAAGAAGGGACTTTGCCTCGCATATGTGTTGGTATAGATCCGCAACGTCGTCTTGGTCCATCTGATTTAAGTCTGCCATCACATCACCGAAGAGGACAGGTGGACGTCCTTCATCGGGATGGTTATTATCGTCCCATTGAAAGAACTCATTCGGCGAGACATTGAGTGCATCGCAGAGCAGTAGAACGAGGTTGATATCAAGCTTCCGCTGATGCGTTTCATAATTCTGAAGTGTTCTTGTCGTGACGCCAATGCACTCAGCTAGTTGTTGCTGGCTCATTTTCTGCTCGTTCCGCAGTTCACGGATGCGAACACCAACATCAATCATATGTTCATCTCTAGTCAGTTGAAAACCTTCTCTTTTCTGCACCATGGCAACAGAGCTCCTTTCATCTCACGAACAAACCTCATCGTGTTCATTATAACATACGAACGAAAAAGAGTTCAATCTATGGTGCCGTTGCTATGACAGTGCACTTTAGCACATAATGATATGTTTTACCTATACAGTAATATCAGGATACTTTATCAGTTGCTCAGAAAGGAGTTTTCTATGAAATCAATAAAATCTACTTTGTCCGCAATGCCCCGTGTAGGGAATCGTATACGGCTTCTTGCCATGGACGATATACAAGCGCCACCTCTTGGGACGGAGGGCATTGTTAAGTGTATCGATGATATCGGTACAATCCACGTACACTGGGATACCGGAAGCAGTCTGGGGCTCGTCCCGGGAGTTGATCGATGGGAGATAATCAGTTCCGATGAATTGCGCAATCGAAAAGAACCCGCAAAATAGCGTAAAAAGAAGCAGCCTCTTGAATGGGAGACTGCTTCTTTTTTCCGTGCCATATTGACGGTCAATACCGTTAGTATTTATGTGTACTGCGGAAGGAGAGTCGGTCCAGAGCAGGGACCGTGATGGTTTCGCCTGTACGTGGATTACGGCCGGACTGTTCGTCGCGGTGCTTATTCTGGAACGTGCCAAAGTCAAGAATGCGGACCTTATCGCCCTCACCGACGACCTTTTTCGTAAACTCGAAGAAGGCATCGAGTGTCGTCTTGATTTGGGCTTGCGTGAGCCCCGTTTGGTCTGCAATTGCCTTTGTAACAGCACTGACGGGGTAGACTTTTGGTGTTTCTTTCTGTGGCACCATGTGACGTTCTCCTTTCCTGATGACATGGTATTATTTTTTGTATGACGGGTGTCATACAAACTGTATGACACATGTATGTCACTATGTATGACAGGGTGTATGACATGTGTATGCCACCTTGTATGACAACCTGTATGACATGTGTATGTCACTATGTATGACAGGCACTGAATGCCTGCATGACGGCGGACAGGAGAGACCGGGAGTACCGCCACCGGAGCCCTTGTAATTATCACGGAAACAGCATCAGGAACGCACAGCAGGGGTATCACGGAACTCTGTCAGGACACCATGGAGAGAGTGTAGGGGCGTCTGATGATACAAAGAAATCCGGTCCGGAAGACAGGAATGTTTCCCTGTCTGCCGGGCCAAATATGGACGGATGGGATATCAGGTGCTACTCCACGGGACGCGACTGGATGGCTTTCCGGCCGGAGCATGTGGGAAGAGATTGCTCTCTTCTTCCGGAGATTCTTCTGCAGGAGCTGCCGCAGGAGAAGCGGAGGGCGTGCGGGACTTCGAGCAGTATCCCCTGCTCCGTTCTGATGATTCCCGGCGAATTGGATGAAAGTATCAAGGAGGTCGTCTGTGACCTCGAGGCTGCGCTTTTTCATCTTTGCGGCAATTTGCGCATACCTCATGGCACGCATGTCTTTCTCCATGTCGCACAGGAGCTGCTGGCTGATGCGGATGCGCTCACGTAGCTTTCTCAATCTGTTCCTCATCCTGACAGATGGTCTTCTTCTGCTGCTGGATGCACTCTTCCAGCTGGAGAAGGTTGGTCGTTTGGAGCTACCTCCGTGTGCTCGTCGGATTGCCCTTCAGGATGCGTTTCCGGTTGGTCAGGAGGACCAGATAGAGTTTGTCGGGATTGTATCCGTCGATGAGGCCGGTCTTCTTCATGATCTCCTCGAACTGGGACAGGCGGTATACCTTCCGCTGCTTCTCTTCTGTCAGCCGGCGGAGTGTCTCCGAGGAATTCTTCCAGCGCCGCTTCGCGGTAAGCAGCTCTTCTTCGAGGTCGTCGATTTCCCGACGGAGTTTCTCCATCGCGTCGAGTCTCTTCTGCATCCGGTCCATTCCCTGTCCCTCCTGTCTCCTTTTTCTTCAGCGTCATTATAGCATGATCTCCTGTCCGGTGGAAGGGCCCTGAAAAAGTGACTTTTTACCGGTTGCAACGGTCAGACACGGGCCGTCCGGTCTGCTATAATGGAGTCAGGGAGAGTTGTTTCTGGCCGGAGGCGCGGGTCCGGCCACCCATGCGGAGCACCCCGAGGGGGCTGCTCCGGGGCTGGTGATGTGCACTTCCTCATTTCTCGTTGAGAAATGATGGAAAAACCGAGCAACGACGCCGCTTTGCGGGCGCAAAAAACATGCCGGAGCAGATGCTCCTGAACCTGCCGTTGGCTGAAGGAGAGACAGGGGAAACGGAAACGATCGGAAGAGATGGACCCATGGAACATGGAAAGGAGAAGACAGTATGAGTATGCCAGAACGGACGAAGATACAGATCTGGGAAACGGCGGACAACCCCATCCCCGTCCCTGAAGAGACGGTACTCCTTGATAAGGAAGCGCCGGCCCTGCCCGCTCTTTTTGCCCGCGCCGTCGTCGACGGTGCGAAGGGAATCGACATCTATCAGGCGACATATGACGGGCACTGCGGGTACACGTTCTTTGCCTGGACGGATGGTGACGGGGAACGGAAAGGACAGCTCCTCCACAGCGACAAGGATTACGTTATCCGGGTAGCTGAACGCTTCCTTGAGGAACTCACGAGCCGCTATGAGCGCATGCATGCGGCGCAGGGATGACATTGGAGGTGCATAAATATGGCCCTCTACCATGTCTCCCTGATGAAGGGGAAGAAGAACGATGGCTCACGCATCAAGGCGGTCGAGCACGTCAAGTATATCAACCGCGAGGAGAAGTATGCCGATGCCGACAGGGAGCCGGACAACCTCATAAGGGCTCCGAAAGGCAGTCCCCCGCTCCTTGATGGCAAGGCCGTCTATCTCTACAAGAGCGGGTTCGGTGATATCCTGAACACGCCGGAAGGGCTACGCGTCAGCGGCAATGCTTCCCCCGTCACGGTCGGCATCGCGATGATGATCGCGAAGGATTCCTTCGACGGAGGGGTGACGCTCGCGGGGAGTCCGCGCTTCAAGGATGAGGCGATACGGGTCGCAGCAGACTGCGATCTTCCAATGGAATTTGCAGATTCGGCTGACCGGATGACGGTCGGGGAAAGGAACGAGGAACGACAACATGAGCGAGACCATTTCCGCCAACACGGCGGCAAAATCTTCCGTCCAGCAAGCCTTCACCAGCACGCCCCTGCAGGCACTGGCAAACGAGAATAATCCCTATCATCCTCTCCTACCTTTGACATTTCCAGTCTGCGCGAACTGTCCGAACGCGGTCTGGATGGTGGTCGACAGCGAGATGCTTCAGTGCTTCTGCACGATCATGCATACGGCGAGCTGGAAGAGCACGGAGCGCAACCCGATCCCTCTGTGCGATGGAATCATGGTGGGCGCAGACGAGGAGCAATCCTGAAGGCCGCGCAGATGATCCGGCACAACCTCGACGAGCTCGGGGAGTCCATCTCGGCAGTCTCGCACGTCCAGTACATTAACCGCGAGGCTGCTTTCAGGAAGAAAGGCGGATGCATCTACACGTCGCACCGGCTTCCCAAATGGGCGACGGATGATCCGAAACGATTCTTCCGGGCTGCCGACCGATATGAGCGAAAGGACGGCAACTGGTACTTCGAGCTGCAGATGGCTCTCCCGAACGAGCTGCCCCCTCGAGCTCATCCGGAATTTCATCGAGCGGGAATTTCCGGACCTGTATCACACTTTCACTATCTACGTTAAGATTGATTCAATGCCCGGTGAGACGCGCCACCTGCACGTCCATCTGATGCTCTCGGAACGCTACCGCAACGATGCGAAACGGGAGAAGAACCAGATGGCGAAGAGAATATTCTCGCATCCAATATGCGACCTGAAGGACCTCGATGAGAAGTGCAAGGGGGATGTGAATTAGGAGCAGAAGATTAACCGCAGAGGCTTAGTACCGGAGATGTGCAAGATGAGGAACATCGTTTAAGACGCGATTGACACCTACCTTACGCGCATTCTCGACAGGATGCTGAAGTGGTCACAAAAAAATGAAAGGAGCAGGATATCAGACCTTTATGTAGAAATATTGTGTAGAAATATATAGTATCGTTTTAACTGTGATAAAACTGAAATTTTGAATATTGTCGGAGAGGAAAATGGAAATTAACATCCATGATACAGCAATGTGGTATTTTGCCATCATCAATGCAGTGGCCATCGTTGCTTACGGCTGGGACAAGCTATGCGCCATCCGCAAGTGGTGGCGTGTGCCGGAGCTGACGCTGCTTGGCTTGGCAGCCATTGGCGGCAGTGTGGGGGCTCTTGTGGCGATGAAGTTGTTCCACCACAAGACGCTGCATCTGAAATTCAAGTACGGCGTGCCGCTGATACTGGCACTGCAGGTGGCAGGGCTCGTCTATCTGCACATGCCAAGATGATGATGGAGACGCGATGGGAGGTGCGGGACGCGCATGGACAAGACATGCTTCATCGCGATTGACCTGAAGTCGTTTTACGCATCGGTGGAATGTGTAGAGCGGGGCCTTGATCCACTGACGACCAATCTGGTGGTGGCCGATGAGAGCCGCACGGAAAAGACGATCTGCCTCGCTGCCACACCGGCAATCAAGGCGTATGGTGTGCCGGGCCGTGCACGGCTTTTTGAAGTCGTACAGAAAATCAAGGCCGCCAACAACAAGCGCCGCTTTTTTGCGCCGGGCAGAACGTTCATCGGCCAATCGCATGATGCGACGGAATTGGCAGGAAACCTGAATCTTGCCATCGATTACATCGTAGCGCCGCCGCGCATGGCGTTTTACATGAACTACAGCGCGCGCATCTACAAGGTGTATCTGCGCTACATTGCGCCGCAGGACATACACACGTATTCCATTGATGAGGTATTCATCAATGCGGCTCCGTACCTCGACACCTACAAGACAACAGCACATGACCTGGCCATGAAGCTGGTGCGCGAGGTACTGGCAGAGACCGGTATCACGGCCACTGCTGGCATCGGCACGAATCTCTATCTGGCCAAGATTGCCATGGACATTGTCGCCAAGCACATACCGCCAGACCGGGACGGTGTGCGGATTGCGGCGCTCGACGAGATGCGCTACCGGCAGAAGCTATGGGCGCATACCCCGATAACAGACTTCTGGCGCGTGGGCAAGGGCTATGCCGAAAAGCTTGCCAACATGGGCCTTTATTCCATGGGCGATATCGCTCGCCGTTCCTTGAATGCACAGGGAGAGAAAGAGCTCTACAAGGTCTTTGGCGTCAATGCCGAATTCTTGATCGACCACGCCTGGGGCTATGAGCCCTGCACGATGGAAGCCATCAAGGCGTATCGCCCTGCCTCCACGAGCATCAGCAGCGGCCAGGTGCTCCATTGCCCGTATACGCACGAGCAGGCAAGGCTCATCGTCTGGGAGATGGCCGATCAGATGATACTGGATCTCGTCGCCAAGAAACTCCTGACGAACCAGATCGTGCTGGACGTGGGCTATGATATCGAAAACATCGCCAAGGGCTACACCGGCCCCGTACACGTCGACCATTATGGCAGACGGGTACCCAAACCAGCCCACGGCACTGTCAGCCTGAAAAAGCATACCTCTTCGACAAAAGAACTGCTCCATGAAACGCTTGCCATCTACGACCGCATCGTAAGCCCCGCCTTGCTCGTCCGACGCATCACCGTCACCATGGGACGTCTTGTCGATGAAAACAGCCTGCCCACTCAAAAGGAAAGCGTCGTCGAATTTGACCTCTTCAGCAACATGGAAGAAGAAGTCAAACGGGACGAAGCAGCACGTCAGGCAGAGGCAAAGGAAAAATCCCTGCAGCACACCATGATCGCCATCAAGAATAAATTCGGGAAAAATGCCATCCTGAAAGCGGCAAACCTAAAAGAAGAAGCCCGCACCATTGCCCGCAACAGCGAAATCGGAGGTCATAAGGCATGACGAACATAACGCGAAAGATAGAGCAGTACCGCGACATCATCAACCTGCCGAGGCCAGAACCAAGATGCTGCCCGCGCATGCCACTGGAAAAACGAGCCGCACAGTTCGCCCCCTTCGCAGCCCTGACCGGCTACGAAGACGTGGTCAAAGAGACGATACGTAAGCACGAAGACGAGCTTGAGATTTGATGCCAAACGGATGAAGATATATATAATAGCGAAAGGAGCCATTAGAATATGGGCCAAGGGAATTGTTGGATTTATTTTTTCATCTAAAGAAAAAAACAATATCACGTATATTTAACAGTAGTTTACAACTTTAAGCAGCCTCTTCATCAGACCGAATTACGTCCTGC
>OLRV01001723.1_pt1 | contig 18098 bp, 18 predicted proteins | sample 1672421 | NCBI WGS metagenome assembly OLRV01 (sample SAMEA3136684, study PRJEB25190) | human gut metagenome | biome: human gut; feature: human-associated habitat; material: faeces | place: Austria | collected 2013
CCGTCATGTGTTTACCCTCCAAGGTGTGCTTTTGCGTATTATATCAGATGAGGCCCTATATGGAAAAATGCCCGAAAGGCGGTTTTCGGGCATTTGCTGCTTTTAAGCTACAGCACCTTTGAAAGGAAGCTCACAAGGCGCGGGCTCTCGGGATGGGCGAAGAGCTCGCGGGAGGGCTTATCCTCTTCGATTATGCCGTCTGAAAGAAATATGGTGCGGTCGCTGACTTCGCGGGCGAAGCGCATCTCATGTGTAACGACTATCATGGACATGCCGTCGTCGGCGAGGGCCTTCATAACGTCCAGAACCTCGCCTACCATTTCGGGATCGAGGGCTGAGGTGGGCTCGTCAAACAGCATCACCTCGGGATTCATCATAAGGGCGCGCACTATTGCCACCCGCTGCTTCTGTCCGCCCGAAAGCTGGGCAGGGTAGGCTGTGAGCTTGTCTGCAAGGCCGACCCGGGTGAGCAGTTTTACCGCCTTTTCCTCGGCCTCGGCGGGAGACATCCCCTTTATCTTTACCGGGGCGGCAGTGAGGTTCTTCAGCACGTTCATGTTGTTGAAAAGGTTGAACTGCTGGAACACCATGCCTATCTTCTGGCGGTGCAGGTTTATGTCGGTCCTTTTGTCGCAGATGTTTACGCCGTCGAATATTATCTCTCCGCTGGTGGGCTTTTCCAGAAGGTTAAGGCACCTGAGGAAGGTGCTTTTGCCGCCGCCGGAGGGGCCTATTATGGCGGCTACGCTGCCCCGCTCGAAGGTGGTGGATATATCCTTCAATACCTCCAGACTGCCGAAGGACTTACAGAGATGGTTTACCTGTATCATGGGGCTACTTTGTTCCATTGGACATCTTCCTTTCCATGAGGGATACGAACCTGCCGCTTATGAAGGTCATTACGAAGTAAAGTATGGCAGCTATGGCAAGCGTTTCGAGGCTTATGTAGGTCACGGCGATCACGTCCTTGCTGCGGAACATGAGGTCAGCTATGCCAATGACCGACACGATGGAGCTTTCCTTTATCACGGTCACGAATTCATTGCCCAGAGCCGGCAGTATGTTCTTTACCGCCTGGGGCAGCACCACCATGGTCATGGTCTGGGACTGCCGGAAGCCCAGGCTCCTTGCGGCCTCGGTCTGGCCGTGATCCACCGCCTGTATGCCTGAACGTATTATTTCGGCAACATAGGCGCAGCTGTTCATGCTCATGGCGACTATGCCGGCGGCGAAGCGGGAAAAGTTGGGTATCCAGGATATATCCGGCAGCTTTATGCCGGTCATGGGCAGGCCGTAGAATATGAACATAAGCTGAACCATAAGCGGGGTGCCGCGTATGAACTCGATGTATGCGGTGGCAAGGTAGCGCAGGGGCTTTACCTTGCTCATGCGGAGCATCGCCATGAGGGTACCGAATACTGTGCCGAGCAGCACGGAGAAGAAGGCGATGATGAGGGTGTTCTTTATGCCCTCCGCAAAGAAGGTATTATATCTTGTGAACAGGGTCCACATCCGTGTCAGGAATGCTATAAGTGCTGCCATTAGTGCGAGCCGCCTTTCTTTTTAGCTTGCTTAACTGGAAAAGCCGAACCCGGGGCGGTCAGGCCTCGGGCACGGCCGGTATGGTGAGCTTTTCCGGACTTTAGTCCATCTCAAGACCCATGGAGTCCGCGAGGGCTACCGCGTCGTCATATGCCTTCTGGAAGGAACCGTCAGAGGCGACCTTGGTAATCACTTCGTTTACGGCGGCTACGAAGTCCTCGTTGCCCTTTGCGATGACGGCGGCCTTGCCGTAGTTTACCTCGTTGGGGTCAAACTCAAATTCAGCCAGAGCCAGCTCGGGATTGCTCTTGATGAGGGCGTCCGCGACTGCGGAATCAACTACCAGAGCGGCGATGTTGCCGGCGGCAACCTCCATGCCCAGCTCAGGGTACTTGTCAAGCTCGAACAGCTCGCTGCCGGTCAGCACGTTCTTGATGAGCAGGGACTGCACGGTACCCTTCTGTGCGCCCACCTTCTGGCCTGCGAAGCTCTCCTTGGTGGAGTAGGTGGCTTCGTTGCCCTTCTTTACTATAACGGCCTGGGGGCTCTTCTCATATACTTCGGAGAAGTCGATGACCTGTGCCCTCTCCTCGGTAACGGTGAAGGCGGCTATGCCTATATCCACCTGGCTGGACTGAACGGCGGGGATTATGCCGTCAAAGCTCATATCGACTACCTCGAGCTCTACGCCCAGGGCATCGGCTATCTGCTGTGCGAGCCACATATCGCAGCCTGCGAAGTTGGCGTCCAGATCCTTGAACTCATAGGGGGCGTACTGGGCTTCGGTGCCTACAACCAGCTTGCCGCTTTCCTTGATCTTCTTCATTACGGGGCCTTCCTCGGCGGGGGCTTCGGCAGCTTCGGCGGCAGGAGCCTCGGTAGCGGGGGCGGCGGTTTCCTCTGCGGCGGGTGCGGAGCAGGCCGCCATGGACAGTACCATCAGGGCCGCGAGGGCCAGCGCAAACAGTTTCTTCATTGAATGTATCCTCCAATTTTAAAAAATTTATTTTACTTATTCAGCGGTGTGCTCTCTTGCTGAGCACATGATTTATTATACGCATAAAATCCGGCTTGTAAATACCTAAAATGCAAAAATATAAAATTTTTTTGATAAAATGTGCATAAATGCATCCATAAATGCATTTTTTAAGCTAATATGCAGCATAATTATGCAATAATGTTATGCATTATAACTTTTGCAGGACTATGGCGGTATTTTAACGGAATAATATTTAAGAAAATGCATAATTACTGTTTACAAAAGAACTTCCATAGAATATAATGCTAAAAGTTGTGATATAGGAAGGGGTTATGGTTGACTTTCGCACAAAACAGGCATTTTATATAGGCGAATGCTGGAAAAATTGGCTTACGCCCATTTTTGCGAAAAGTAATAATAAGTCCGGCAACTATAAGTGTTACTTATAAAACAAAACGACTAAGGAGGAACGCCGATGCAGCTTTTCAATGAGCTTTTCGGGAATGTGCTGAACTTTACCTGGCAGCAGGGAGTTATGATCGTAATAGGCTGCGCCCTTATATGGTGCGCGATAAAGCGGGAGATGGAGCCCGCGCTGCTCTTGCCCATGGGCTTTGGGGCGATACTCGTAAATCTGCCCTTTGTGAATACCGAGGCCATAGAGACGATGTTCAACGCGGGCATAGCGACCGAGCTTTTCCCGCTGCTGCTGTTCATAGGCATAGGCGCCATGATAGACTTTGGGCCTTTGCTTTCCAACCCAAAGATGATGCTCTTCGGCGCGGCGGCTCAGTTTGGCATATTCTTTACCCTCGGGATGGCGGTGCTGCTGGGCTTTGAGCTGAAGGACGCCGCAAGCATAGCCATAATAGGTGCTGCGGACGGTCCCACCAGCATATATGTGGCGAACTACTTCAAGTCCAACTATCAGGGAGCCATAATGGTGGCGGCATACAGCTACATGGCGCTGGTGCCCATAGTCCAGCCGCCTGTGATAAAGCTCTGCACCACACAAAAGGAGCGGCGCATACGCATGCCCTACAATCCCAAGGCGGTGTCTCAGACCACCCGCATACTGTTCCCTATATCCGTTACAGTCATAGCAGGCACCATAGCCCCCAAGAGCGCGGAGCTTATAGGCTTCCTGATGTTTGGCAACCTTATACGTGAATGCGGCGTGCTTGGCAGCCTGTCAGAGACCGCGCAAAAGGATCTTGCAAATCTCATCACACTTGTGCTGGGCCTGTCCGTTTCCTTCCGCATGAAGGCTGAGATGTTTGTCACCCTTGAGACGCTGGTGATACTGGCGCTGGGTCTTGTTGCGTTTATATTCGACACGGTGGGCGGCGTGATGTTCGCCAAGGTGCTGAACCTGTTCTCCAAGAACAAGATCAACCCCATGATAGGTGCAGCCGGCATATCGGCATTCCCCATGTCCAGCAGGGTAGTGCATAAGATGGGGCGCGAGGAGGATCAGGGCAACTTCCTGCTGATGCACGCTGCGGGCGCAAATGTCAGCGGCCAGATAGCATCGGTAATAGCCGGCGGATTGGTCATAACCCTCATAGAGAACGTCATAGCGGGCATGTAAAGGAGGAAGAAGTATGTTTGATCTGCATTTTGACCCTCAGGCTTTGGTAAACGTGCTGCCGGTGCTGGGCAAGGGCGTTCTCGGCGTGTTTGCCGTGATCTGCGCCATATGGGCGCTGGTGGCCATCATGAACAGGAATGCCGGGAAATAATAAGGCTTTAAATCGAAGGGGCGGAAATATCCGCCTCTTTTGTAATAGAAGGGCTTTTAAATCTTTTTCTGATAGATTTTAAATCATGCAACGAAAGGATATGAAAAACCGTCATATAGGGTGAAGCAGCTTCAATAACCGGAGGAACCCGACATGGAACATACAGACTTAAAATCAATGACGCAGCAGAACCTGCCGGAAGATCAGCAGATCGTCCGACTTTTCTTTAAGCGGTCGGAAAAGGCTATCACTTATACCAGACAAAAATATGGATCACTCTGTATCCGTGTTGCCCGGAGGATTTTATCAGATCCGAGAGATGCAGAAGAATGTGTAAATGACACCTATTTACATGCATGGAACGCCATTCCGCCCGAGAAACCGGATTCTCTGAAAGCATTTCTGGCCCGGATTACCAGAAATCTGGCCCTGGATCGTTATGACTATAATACAGCGGATCAGAGAAATACCGCCTTGACCGAGGCTTTTGAGCAATTGGAGCCATGGCTGACTGTGAAAACCGGGGAATCGGAAGCAGAACTGGACAGTGCGGAAATCAACCGGGTACTAAATAGCTTTCTGAGAAAACAGACGTTAGAAGCACGAACGTTATTTCTACGGCGTTACTGGTACGGGGAAAGCATTCGTGAATTGGCAAAAGCATGCCACATGAGTGAATCGATGGTGAAATCTTCTCTGTTCCGTACCAGAAACAAGCTTCGTAAAGAACTGGAAAAGGAAGGGATATCGCAATGAAACAGAATCGTTTTAAATTATGGATGCAGGCGGTAGATAATGAACTCTTGGAAGAGGCTCAGAAGCCCTACCGCAGAAAATACACATTCATCTATCGCATTGGGGCAGTGGCGGCCTGCTTGGTGCTGGTGATAACGGCGGTTACACTGACGCAAAGGAAAAAGGCTGAATCCTTGCAAATGCCGAATCCCGTAACAAGTGCCAGCGCGGAGGAAATTCAGCATTTGGGGTATTCGGTGCCGCTTCCGAAGGACGCCGAGAATCCATCCTACTACATCATTGATATGGGGAAGGATTCCGCCAAAATGGCAGAAGTGGATTTTGAACAGAACGGAACAGAGTATTCCTGCCGCGCACTGAAATCAAACACGGTTCAGGATATTTCCGGGCTTAATTATGAATGGGCGAAGAGCGAGGACTGGAGCGGCGAAGATATTTCTGTACAGCTGCGGCAGTCGGATGATTCGGCTTGGGTTGGCTGGTATGCATTCGGGGCCGGCGTACAGTGGTGCATTTCCGGGGGAAATAATGCCCTTCAGCTTTTGGATACAGCACAGACTATTGTGGAAAATCTTGGATACACCATGCCGTTGTACCCTCTGGAAAGCGCTGAAAGCGCCGTGGCAGACGGAGGATATGCGGTTGCATTTTCAGCAGCGGATCTGAAGAAAACAGAGGATGGTTATACCCTGACTGCGGAGATTTATGATTATGACCGCTACGAGACGGAAGAAATTGATAATTTAAAACAAGGCGGCCGGATACAGATCTGCCAGCAGCCTGTTGCCATAGGAATTATTACCAGGGAAGACGGAACGGTTCATATTAACGGCGGTACAGAAGCAGGCGGCGTAGATCTTGTGGAAGATGATGGCATTTATCGAACCAATGGGAGCGATGGGCAGCCCCTGTACTATGATTTGGGAAGCCTGACGCTGCCCCTGTCGAAGGACTGTACCTTTGAAGATCAGGCGGATCTGCAGGGTGAATCCGAGGGAGCGGTCTATGAATATCCGGAGCTGTCCGCCGCAATCGAGAAGAGCGGAGAACCCTTCCGGGCTGTTGATACGGTCATTACGGTTCGAATGGAGCAGATAGTTCAGATCATACGGTATCGGATGTCCTGAGGGAGGCAGAATGTAACAGATTGGTATTTAAAAAAATAGAATGAATAAGAAAAGCGGGCGGAAGTAACAGAAGTACTTCCGTCCGCAGCTTTGAGGAATAAAAACTTTTCCCAATAGAATAATCAGATTTCAAGAAGTATCCCCCGCATAAGTACACGGGGGACTGGGCTGCTCGGATATGTCACTGCTGCCCCGACTTTCGGCGTTGCCGGGGGCGGAACTGGAAAGCCTTATCATTGGCGATATGGCTCCTAAGGATGCTAACGGAGGGAATATGAAAAAGCTTAAATTTTACGTCTGCCAGGGCTGCGGCAACATAATTACAGCGGAAGCGGAGGCTTCCATCAGCTGCTGCGGCAAGAAGCTTTTGCCCGTTGAGGCCGCAAAGGCGGCGGAGGTGTCCACTATGAGCTTGCGCCCGGTCAGGCCGGAATCGGCGGCGGGGCCGCCGTATACGAAGCGTCCCGTGGGGTTTACGAGGAACTGGGTGCCGTCGTCCAACATTTCATCGGGCAGCACGGACTGCATGACGCGGCGGCGCGGTAATCCACCTTCGCCTCGGAGGTTATCTCCCCGAAGATGTGCATCTGGTTTTCTGCGCAGGTCACCTCGCAGGCGACGCGGGAATTCGGATCCTGCGCCAGAAGCTCGTCCAATATCTTATCTGCGACCTGATCGCAGACCTTGTCCGGATGACCGCATGTCACGGATTCCGATGTAAAAAGCGTCTTGTCCATTTGTAGTTGCCTCCTGTCAGGATCTCTTTGCCATTTTCCGGTGAGCTGGACGCCCTTCTTATCGGGAAGGGAAGCCCGGATAGCGTCCGCCACGGGACCCCCAATTCCTTGCGGCGGGAACGCAGCGGTTGCAATTCCTTTCTTTGTCATATCGCGTTTGGCTATATATATCGTAACTAAAGCCCTACGCGAAAGCCATGGCGGAAAAGGCCGAATCCTCCTAAATTCCACAGGACTCGGCACAATGCGCAATTTTGCACAAAAAAGCGATTTTACGCAAAAAAGGCTGCCGGACGCTTTTTGCGCGCCGGCAGCCGTACTGTGAGATTGAATCATTTACTCGATGAGCCCGCTTTCCTTCAGCAGCAGCTCAACGTCTGTGCCCTTGACCTTTTTGAGTGCCATCTTAAGCAGTTCCTTCTCCTTGAAGGATAGGGGCGCCTCGCTGAGGGGCTTTTTATCCATGGCATAGTAGCAGGCGCGCAACAGCTCGCGCACGTCGTATTTGCTGCCCCAAACCTCAGGCACGCCGCGGTCGACATTGAGCAGCGTGTAGACCGACTCCATACCGGTACGCATGGAGTACTCGGTGGTGAAGATGGTGTCGCGGGGCGTCTCGGCAAACTGGCCGATGAAGGCGAAGTTCACGGCGCCCTCCGGCACTACCTTAGGACGGTCGGATTCCCTGCGGGGCTGGAAGAAGGCGTTGATATAGGGCATGAAGCAGGTGGTGGTGTTGCAGGCGTCGTGCGCCAGGGCGTCGATCCTTTCGGTGGGTACGCCGATATGGTACAGCCACTCGCGGCAGACCTCCTCGCCGGTGCAGTCCCGCATGGCCTTCTTCACATAGTTGCCTTCCCTGTTGGTGTTCAGCGAATAAAGCCATACGAGCACCATGCTCTTATCCTGGGACCTGAACTGGGGCTGGCGGTTGATGGTCCAGGAGAGATACCAGTTATCAGTGCTGTCCTTTACGGTTACTATGCCGCCGGTGGTGACCTTGCCGGAGCGGGGGTCGCGCTTGCAGACGTTCATTATGTGCCGTATGATCTCTTCATCGGAGGTGGCCACGGTAGCGCTCATCCAGTTGGTGGCGTCCACATCGGAGCAGAATTTATCGGGATTGCCGTACTCGCCATGCTCCGCCTGGGCAGCGATGGCCTTCCACATATCCCAAGACTCGCCGGAGCCGTTCTTCACGCCGGAAAGGTCGGGGGCGTGGGTCTGATCGCCGTAGCAGGAGGTGTCGGTGCAGCAGCCGTTGGTGATGAACACAAGATCGTCCTCTATGAGGTCGATGGTCTGCTCCGCGCCGTCTTTGACATAGACGATCTGCTTGGCGACTCTCCTGCCGCCCTCGTTCTCGATGACCACGTTCTTTACGTCCATGCCGTACTCGATACGTACGCCGTGGGACTCCAGATACTTCACCAGAGGCAGTATCATGCTCTCATACTGGTTGTATTTGGTGAAGCGCAGCGCGCTGAAATCGGGCAGGCCGTCGATGTGGTGGACATAGCGGCAGAGGTAGCGCTTCATTTCAAGGGCGCTGGACCAGCGCTGGAAGGCGAACATGGTCTGCCAGTAGAGCCAGAAGTTCGTGCTCCAGAAGGATTCCGGCAGGATATCGGATATCTTCTTGTCCTCCAGATCCTTTTCGGGGGTCAGGAACAGCTTGGAAAGGGCCATGGCGGAGTCCCTATCCAGCTTGAACTGCTTGTCGGTATGGGCGTCCTCGCCGCGGTTCACGCTCGCACGGCACAGGGAGTAGTTGGGATCGTGCTTGTTGAGCCAATAATACTCGTCCAGAACGGAAACGCCGGGAGTCTCGATGGAGGGAACATCACGGAAGGTGTCCCACATGATCTCAAAATGGTTATCCATCTCGCGGCCGCCACGCATGAAAAAGCCCTTGGTGACGTCCTTGCGGCCGTCGCAGCTTCCGCCTGCCAGATCCAGCTTTTCCAGAAGATGGATGTGCTCGCCCTTCATCTGCCCGTCGCGGACGAGGTAAAAGGCAGCCGTGAGCCCGGCAAGACCGGTGCCGATGATGTAAGCCGATTTTTTATCCACATCCTTGGGCTTTTCGGGATGGGCAAAGGATTCATAAGTGCCGGCGGAATAATACATAATAAAAACCTCCTGTTTTTTTGCTTTCGATGGCTTTATTATAGCTATTTCCGCCAGCCCGGCAATCAGCAGAAAAAGCCCCGTGATAAAGCTTTTATCACGGGGCGGGAAGGTGTATAAAATCTTATCATATCCTTCAAAATGATAAGATCAGAGCGCGAACCGGGAGAGTGCCTCCGAAACGGAGCCCCTTATAAGCCGGGCGAGCCTGTCCACTATCCTCTGCGGGTCCTCCCGCATATCATCCTTGATCCAGTCCAGCATAAGCCCTATGAATATGTATGCATAGACCTGCGCGATGAACTGCTTGTCCTCGTCCCGCACCTTCATTTCCCCTGCCTCCTCGTCGATCACGCCTAGCAAGAGCCGATCTACCAGCGGCTGAAGGTATCTTTCGACCTGCTCCCTGTGTACGCAGTGATAGACGTTAAGGATAAAGGGCCTGTTTTCCTGTACCGCCTCAAATATCTGCAAAAATCCCTGCTGCCATGTCTCATAGGTCTTTTTTTCATCCAGCGCTTTCTTGGCGTCCTCAAGGCAGGACCACTCCACCAGATCGTAAATGTCCTTGAAATGGTAATAAAAGGTCATGCGGTTTATGCCGCAGTCCTCAGCGATGTCGTTTATGGTGATTTTAGTAAGGGGCTTTTTAAGCAGAAGATTCTTGAGCGACTGCTCCAACGCCCTCTTTGTTACCTGTGACATAGCGGCTCGTACCTCCAGAATATCGTATGCTCCACGCCCTTCCGCCTCATATCAGCGGCCCCCCGATTAGTCCGCGGTTTGGACGGCGGCGGCTAAGAAGGTGTCAAAAAGCACGCCCAGCCATTCCACGCTCTCGTCAATGTCGTTCTCCATGCGGTTCCAGAAGAACTGCATTACAAAGCCTATGTAGGCATAGCGGCAGAAGGAGGCGATGCTGTGGAGACGCTCCTCCGAAAGGGAGCGTCCCTCGGCGGCCTGCTGCACCACCTTCATAAAAACGTCGTCCGTAAGGGAGAAGATGTAGCGCTCAAGGCGGTCCCGGGAAAGGCTGTCAAAGACGTGGTAGATTATTTTGGGATGGGCCTTGCATTGGTACAGCATGGCCTTTGTGGTGCTTTTCCATTCGATGGGCGTGTCGGGGAGGAAATCCTCCACCTTTTCGTGGAACCACGTGTCCAGCAATGCATAGATATCCTGATAGTGGTAATAGAAGGTGTTGGGGCTGACGCCGGCCTGCTTTACCAGCGCCGCCACGGTGATCTTATCGAAGGGCATTTCCTCCAGCATCGCCTGAAAGGTGGTCATTATGAGCTTATTTGTGTATAAGGCCATGGCAGCTACTCCTTTCCGCCGGCAATTATCTCCAGTTCGTCCCCGGGCCTTACGGAGCCCTCCTTGAGCACCTTTACGAATATGCCCTCCCGGGGCATTACACAGTCCCCTGCCGCCTTGCGTATGGCGCAGTCATAATGGCACTCCTTGCCTATCTGGGTAACCTCGCATATGGCATCTGGGCCTAGCCTGAGCCTCGTTCCCACCGGCAGCTCATAGAGACATATGCCTTCGGTGAGTATGTTTTCGGCGAATGCGCCGGGGGTGAGCCTGAAGCTTATCTTCTCCTGCACCTTGGCTGCGCTCTCGGCGCCCAGCAGGCTCACCTGGCGATGCCAGTTGCCGGCATGGGCGTCGCCCACTATGCCGTGATCCACTTTGAGCAGTATTTCCGGCACCTCGTGCTTTTGCGTGCCCTTCTTTTCGGATATGCAGACTGCAATTATCTTAGCCATTCTGATGACGCTCCTTATGCTCATGGCCGTTGTGGGAAGAGCATTCCCCCGACCAGCCCCGCAGTATCTGTATGCCGTGCTTCAGGGCGGGCAGCACCGCAGTAAGGCATTCCTTCGCCGCCTTTTCGCTGCCGGGGCAGTTGATTATAAGAGTATCGCCCCGAATTCCCGCAGCCTCCCGCGAAAGGCAGCCCCGGGGAGTTATGCGCATAGATTCGGCCCGCATGGCCTCGGGTATGCCGGGGACCTCCCGCTGTATGACGGCCTTTGTGGCCTCGGGGGTGATGTCTCGCTTGGAGAAGCCTGTGCCGCCGGTGGTGACGATAAGGCAGGGACTCAGCCTGTCGGCGCATATGGTGAGCTCGGCCATTATCCTTTCCATGTCGTCCGGTACGAGAGAGGTGCTTATGACTTCGTAGCCGTCCTCTCTGAGCAGCTTGACGAGGGCCGGTCCGGAGGTATCCTCCCTGAGCCCGGCAAAGCCCTTGTCGCTTACGGTTATCACTGCCGCGGTGTAACGGTTTTCCATATTATTCCTTCCTCCTGAACTCACCGGATTTTCCCCCCGCCTTGCGCAATAGGCAAATGCTTTCAATAATTATATCCCGCTGCGCCGCCTTGCACATATCGTAAACCGTCAGGGCGGCTATGCTTGCTGCCGTCATGGCCTCCATCTCAACGCCTGTGGGGCCGGTGCATTTCGTCGTGGCGAATATGTCTATTGTGTGGTTTTCGTCGTCCAGCTCAAAGCTTATGTCTGCGCCGGTCAGGGCTATGGGATGGCACATGGGTATAACGTCCGGGGTGCGTTTTGCGCCCATTATGCCGGCTATCTGTGCGGTGGTGAGCACATCCCCCTTTTTTATGCCGCCGGACTTTACGAGTGCGTAGGTATCGGCATTGAGAAGCACGCGGGCTCTGGCTGTGGCGGTGCGGAGGGTATCCGCCTTTTCGGACACGTCTACCATGCGGGCCCGGCCCTGATGGTTAAAGTGGGTGAATTCCATGTTATCCTCCTATACGGTTCATGTCGCGGGCAGAAGCGGATCTGTCATAACAGGAAAGGGCACAGTGGCGCTCCGGCTTGCGGGATACGGCAAATTCTATCCGCTCCTTCAGCGCATCGCCGTGAAGTCCCCTTAGGGGTATCTCCTCGGCAGAGTGCAGGCAGGGCTTGAGGCAGCCGTCCGCCGTAAGCCTGAGCCTGTTGCAGCCGGAGCAAAAGTGGTCGCTGAGGGGGCTTATCAGCCCTACCGTGCCCTTTGCGCCGGGCAGCCTGTAAAGCCGGGCTACGCCGCCGTCGCTCTGAACGGGCTCAAGCTCCGGAACTCTCTCCAGAACGGTGCGCATGGGCAAATACGCTTCCCTGTCAAATGGGTAAGTATGGCCAATGGGCATGAGCTCTATGAAGCGCACCTGATAGGACTTTTGCTTGGTAAGCTCTACAAGGCGGGGTATCTCGCAGTCGTTAAAGCCGCCTATGAGAACTGTGTTCAGCTTGATATTTGTAAAGCCGGCCTCCTCCGCGGCGGCTATGCCGGCGAGGGCGTCGTCAAGGCTGCCTATCCTGGTTATTTGATGATACTTATCGGGATCCAGAGTGTCGAGGCTTATGTTCAACCGCATCAATCCTGCGGCCTTAAGCTCCCTTGCCATCTCCGGCAGCAGCAGGCCGTTGGTGGTCATGGCAAAATCCTTCACTCCGGAAAGCCCGCTTATGCTGCGGCAAAGTTCGATTACGCCCTTCCGCACCAGAGGCTCGCCCCCTGTAAGGCGTACCTTGCTGAAGCCCATTTCTACGGCGGTCCGGATTATCTCATATATATCCTCGAGGCTGAGGATATCCCTGTGGGATTTTTTGTCAATGCCCTTTTCCGGCATGCAGTAGCGGCAGCGCAGGTTGCACCTGTCCGTCAAGGATACGCGAAGATAGTTGATATTGCGGCCAAAACTGTCTGTCATTCAGGCACCCCGGAGATCATTATTATATTCAATTGTAGCACGGCCCATCGTCGAATACAACCGATATACTTGCAAATCCCAAACGCTTGGTGTATAATTTGATTATGCGTTATTTATATATGAGAATAACGAAAACACGATGTCAGAGGAAGAAACACATGAAGCTTGTCAGAACAGAGAACGCCGTGGGCTGCGTGCTGTGCCACGACATAACCCAGATAATAAAAGGAGTTACAAAGGACGCGGTGTTCCGCAAGGGACACATAGTCCGACAAGAAGATATCCCCGTGCTGCTCAGCGTAGGCAAGGAGCACCTCTACGTATGGGAGAGCGACGAAAATACCCTGCATGAAAACGACGCGGCGGAGATACTCCGGGATATATGTATGGGGGAAAATATGCACCCCACGGAGCCCAAAGAGGGCAAGATAGAGCTGATAGCGGATATAGACGGGCTGTTCATAGCGGATCTCCAAAAGCTCAGGGAGGTGAATTCCTTAGGCCGAATGATGATAGCCACACGCTCCTCAGGCTTTCCGGTAAAGGCGGGAGATAAGCTCTGCGGCACCAGAATAATACCACTCGTAATAGAAAAGCAAGCAATGGAGCAGGCGAAGGCCGCGGCGGGCGACAAGCCAATACTCCGCCTTCTGCCCATAAAGCCCAAGAAATACGGCGTGGTTACTACCGGCAGCGAGGTGCTGAAGGGCATAATACAGGACACGTTCACTCCGGTTATAGATAAAAAAATGGGGGAATACGGCTGCCGCATGATAGCCCACTCCACACCAGGCGATGACGACAGGGCTATTACCGCCGCCATAAAGCAGATGATAGCGGATGGGGCAGAGATGGTCATATGCACCGGGGGTATGAGCGTGGACCCGGACGACCGGACGTCTCTCGCCATACGCAACAGCGGCGGACGTGTTGTTACATACGGCGCGCCGGTGCTGCCCGGAGCAATGTTCCTGCTTTCATACAATGAAAACGGAATACCGGTATGCGGCCTTCCGGGCTGTGTTATGTACGCCAAGCGCACCATATTTGACATAGTGCTGCCCTATCTTCTCGCGGATGAGCCGGTGACAGCGGAGCTGCTCAGCGGCCTCGGCAACGGCGGCCTCTGCCTCAACTGCAAGGTCTGCCACTATCCCAACTGCGGCTTCGGTAAGGGCGCATGATACGAACGCAAAGGCGTTTTGTATATACTTGATAAAAAAGGAGAAATGAGAGATGAGGAAGCTTTTTGCAATGCTGATTGCTGCCGCAATGGTGCTTAGCCTTACCGCCTGCGCCGCCCCCGCCACCGAGGAGACGGCCGCGCCCGAAGAGACCGTACCCGAGGCGGAGCCCGTGGAACTGATTGTATTCGCCGCCGCTTCCATGACGGAGACCATGAACCAGATCGCAGAAATGTATAAGACCGTGGCACCCAACGTGACGCTGACTTATAACTTCGATTCTTCCGGTACCCTGAAGACCCAGATACAGGAAGGCGCCGAGTGCGACCTGTTCATTTCCGCAGGCCAGAAGCAGATGAATCAGCTCGACATCACCGCCGACCCAGAAGTGAACACCGACAAGCTGGACTTCGTGCTTGAGGGCACCCGCGTAAACCTGCTTGAGAACAGGGTCACTCTGTGCGTACCCGAGGGCAACCCCAAGGGCATCAAGAGCTTTGACGATCTGGCGGAAAAGCTTAAGGAGGGCTCTGTTCTTATGGCGATGGGCAACAGCGACGTTCCCGTTGGCCAGTACACCCAAAAGATACTCGCTTTCTACGGCCTTGACGAAGAGAAGCTGGCCAAGGACGGCGTTATCACCTACGGCACCAACGTAAAGGAAGTCACTACTCAGGTAACTGAAGCTTCCGTCGACTGCGGCGTTGTATACTGCACCGATGCCTTCAGCGCAGGGCTCACTCCCGTGGATTACGCCACAAAGGAAATGTGCGGTCAGGTCATCTATCCTGCCGCCGTGCTGAACGTGAGCAAGAATCAGGAAGCCGCCAAGGAGTTCCTGGCATACCTCCAGACCGATGAAGCCATGAAGGTATTCGAGGCCGTAGGCTTCGCGCCTGTGGCGTAAGCTATGGATTGGTATCCGCTTTACAATTCTCTTAGAATAGCCGCAATAAGCTGCGTGCTGGTGTTTTTTGCGGGCATTTTTGCAGCTTATTATGTGGCAAGGCTTCCCCGCGCCGTAAAGGGCATACTGGACGTCATACTGACTCTGCCAATGGTGCTGCCGCCTACGGTAGTAGGCTATTTCATACTTCTCGTGTTCGGCGCCAAGCGCCCCCTGGGCATATTTCTCGCCCAGTACGGCATCAAGTTCGTAATGACGTGGTACGGCGGCGTGCTGGCCGCCGCGGTCGTGGCGTTCCCTCTCATGTACCGCACTGCCCGCGGAGCCTTCGAGAGCTTTGACGATACCCTGGCGTATTCCGGACAGACCCTCGGCCTTTCAAATACATACATATTCTGGCGCATAAGGATGCCCTACTGCCGCCAGGGCATACTGGCGGGCACGGTGCTGGCCTTTGCACGGGCGCTGGGCGAATATGGCGCAACAAGCATGCTCATAGGCTACACCCCCGGCCGCACCGCCACCATATCCACCACGGTTTACCAGCTGTGGCGGACGAATGACGAGGCGGGGGCCTTCTTCTGGGTCATGGTGAATTTGGGCATATCCGCCGTGGTGCTGCTCATAGTCAACATGCTGGAGCGCAGAACCAAGGGAGGCAGAGCATGAGCCTTATAGTTGACATAAAAAAGCGGCTTGGTTCCTTCAGCTTTTCCGCACAGCTGGAAGCGGGGGATGGAGTCACGGGCATACTGGGCTCCTCCGGCTGCGGCAAGAGCATGACACTTAAGTGCATCGCAGGAATAGAACGGCCGGACAGCGGGCATATAGAGCTGGACGGCGTGGTACTCTACGACAGCAGAAAGCGCATAGACCTTCACCCCCAGCAGCGCAGGGTGGGTTATCTTTTTCAAAATTACGCCCTGTTTCCCAATATGACTCTCAGGCAAAATATACTCTGCGGCCTCAGGAACCAGCCTGATAAAGCTCAGCGGGTAAAAGAGGCGGATGAAATGATAGCCCTGATGGGCCTTCAGGGGCTGGAAAAGCACAGGCCATACCAGCTTTCAGGCGGCCAGCAGCAGCGGGCGGCGCTGGGAAGGATACTGGTGAACAAGCCAAAGCTTCTGATGCTGGACGAGCCGTTTTCCGCGCTGGATACATACCTTCGGGAGCGGCTTCAGGCGGAGATGCGGGAGCTGCTCAAAAGCTACGGCGGCCCGGTCCTGTTGGTGACACACAGCAGGGACGAGGCTTACAGACTTTGCCGGAGTATCGCTGTGATGGATAAAGGAAGTACGACCCCCCCGCGCCCAACAAAGGAGCTTTTCGAGGATCCCCATACCGTAGCCGCCGCAAGCCTTACCGGCTGCAAAAACATATCGCGGGCGGAGAAACGGGGAGAGCACCAGCTGTATGCCGTAGACTGGGGCGTTACCCTCACTGCCGCCGCCCAGCTGCATGACGGACTTTGTGCCGTAGGAGTTCGGGCACACGACATACTTGAGGAGGAACGCCATAACAGGTATGCTATAGTCTGCGGGAAGCCAATAGAGGACCCCTTCGAGCTGACGCAGCCCTTCACGTTCGCATGCCAAGGGGATAAAAAAATGCTCCTCTGGGTAAAGCTGCAAAGGCGCGAGCCGTATAGCGCCCCCAAGGAAGTGGGCATAGCGCCGGATAAGGTGCTGCCGCTGTACGAAAAATAAATAAAACAAAAAGCCGGTGGACTAAGCCGGCTTTTTGCTTTAGGGGGAGAAATCTTATGGATGGAGTTATTATCTTGCAGCGGTTTCCCTTCTGCGATTATTATAATACACGAAGATTGCGGCGGAAAAATGCAGAATTCATGTACGATCGGTAAAGTAACTATTAATAAACCGTGTACAAAACAAAAAATCAAAAAAACAAAAAGCCGGTGGACTAAGCCGGCTTTTTGCTTTAGGGGGAGAAATCTTTATGGATGGAGTTACTATCTGCAAGTTCTTTCCTTCTGTGATTGTTATATTACCAGCAAAATGTGGCGAGAAAATGCAGATTAAGTGTACAATCGGTAAAGTAGGTATTAAAAAAGATTGAATAGGGCTTTTGACCCTTCTACTTCAATATAGCCTCTTTTACGGCGCTGGCAAGCTCGGCGGGCGTTTCGCCCCGGGCTGCATTTATGCCAAGCGCTTCCGCCCAGCTCACATTTTTGATGACGGCGGCCGGGAAGCCCCCTAACAGCCTGTTCCTATACTCCTGCTCCTGAGCCATGAACCGCTCAAAGTCGTCCACCCTTATGAGCCGCAGGGCGATCCCTTGGACGGCGAGGTACATGGCGGCCTTCCTGGCAAGCTCCTCCTGGGCAGCGTCAAAAAGCAGCGCCCCGTCGCGTAAGCCCTTGTGTGGGTCGGCTATGATGTACGCCCCCTTATGCATGTCTTCCTTTGGTGTAACGTAGCAGCTGTCCATAAAAACCTCCTAATCAGAGTTTCGAAAAAGTGGCTAAAGACCACTTTTTCGAGTTTTTTTCGGTTTTTGCCTCTCACATCCGTTCCCGGGCGGCAAAACCCGCAAAGTACAAAAACCTTCGGTTTTTATCCGTTTTGACGCACATGTCGCCAAAGCCGGAATAAACTTAAGGGGCTGTGGCCCCTTAACAACCCTGGGGATTCTTTCGACAGACTAAAAACGCAGCGTGTAAAAAAATCGGAGAAGCGGGGAACCCGCTTCTCCGAAAAGTTAAGCTTTAAATCAGACAAGGCCCTGAGCCATCATGGCGTCTGCAACCTTCTTGAAGCCGGCGATGTTGGCGCCTGCTACCAGGTTGTAGCCCAGACCGCACTCTTCAGCTGCCTTGGCGGAGGCGGCATGAATGTTGGTCATGATGTGATGGAGCTGGGTATCGACTTCCTCGGCCTTCCAGGCGAGACGCTCGGAGTTCTGGCTCATTTCCAGACCGGAGGTGGCTACGCCGCCGGCGTTGACGGCCTTGGAGGGAGCTACTACGAGGCCCTTGCCCATAAGGAAGAACAGAGCTTCGTTGGTGGTGGGCATATTGGCAACTTCGATGTAGTACCTGGTGCCGTTGGCAAGGATCTGCTCAGCTTCGGGCATACCGATCTCGTTCTGATATGCGGCGGGCATGCAGATGTCGCCCTTGACTTCCCAGGACTTCTTGCCGGGGACGAACTTTACGCCGAACTTGTCAGCATAGTCCTGAGCCCTGTTGCGGCCGGAGGCGCGCATCTCCAGCATATAGTCCAGCTTTTCCTGGG
>OLRV01001735.1_pt1 | contig 18039 bp, 19 predicted proteins | sample 1672421 | NCBI WGS metagenome assembly OLRV01 (sample SAMEA3136684, study PRJEB25190) | human gut metagenome | biome: human gut; feature: human-associated habitat; material: faeces | place: Austria | collected 2013
CAAAAGGTTAGAAACAACAGGGTTACATATTCTAAATTTTGCCCAGAAATAGAAGATTTTTTGAAGGAGCAACCTAAAAGAGAAAAAAGTGAAACAAGAAAAACCATGAAAAATTCTATTGGAGATATAGTTGAAAATGCATATAACACGATGAAACAAAAACCAGCAGGTTTAGTAGGAATATCAACAGCTAAAAAAGGAAATTTTATGAAGCTTATTGAAAACATAAAATCAGGAATTGAAGAATATAAACATTATAAACATCCAAGACATTCAAATGCATTAACCGTGCAAAATAGCAAGAGTAGGAACATCTTTAACTACATACAAGCAAAAAGGTTAGGGAGAAAGTATGGCGATGTTTTGTATAAACATTTTAAAGTAATGGATGATGTTAATAGCTATGATTTATTAATAAACCTATTTGGAAGAAGGAATATTGAAAGGGCATTAGATAACAAGGAGGCAACAACATCACAAATTGCTGATAAACTTTTTGAAAAGTGCAATATAGAAAATTTAGACAAAAAGCAAGCAAATTACGTGTTACAAAGCATGATGCATTGCATAACCTTTAATAGAGCAACAGGTCTAGACTTATCTGAAATTCAACATGGAATTAACCCAGAGACTTTTTCTAGAGCATCATTAGGTAATAAAAGTATGCTAAGTATATTTGAAGAAAATGAAGTAACTAAAGATATTCTTAAAGAAATATATGATATGTATGGCAAAGAGTTAGTAGAATGTTATAATAACGATGCGTATTTGAGAAATAAAACTATATTAAAACTAGATGGAAAAAATGAAAAAACAAACGCAGTGGGTGGTTTACAAGACCATGTAACATATTACTCCAATGAAGATTTTGATATGATATTTCAAAAGTATTTCAATAATAAGGAACTTTCACAAACTGAACAATACATTTTAATTGGACTATTAGCGAAGGAAGCTGATTTAATTGGAACATATACTGTTAAACATTTAAGAGAACATCCAGAATATATAAAATCAGAGATTGGTGTTGGAATTTTTGATAATATAGTGCTTTCAGGGAAAACATATACTAATAAGGAAAGAAAAGAAATAGCAACACTTGGCAAAGTATGGAGCAAAGATGATTTAAACAGATATCATAACCTTGGGTTGTTAAGACAAAGATTAGAAAGTTTACCTGAAACTCAAGATACAGCAAAAGCAAAACATACTATTGATGAGATCTTAGCAAAACCATTAAGTGAAATAGCAACAAGAAGTAGTGAAATTTCGGAGTTTATGGACACTGCATTTATAAACTATGAAATTGAAAATAGAAATCAAATTGTAGAAAGCGTATATAACCCAGACAAAACACAGGAAATTGTTATAACAGATTTAACGCAAATGGGTTCAGCAGCAATGTTACACTTTTTCAACCCCAACAGAACAATGTCAAATTTTGATGCATATGTAAGTGACTTAGAAGAAAAACGCTCAAAGGAATTAAATAGAGAATTCAAATTTTCAGAAGATGAAAAAAGACAAATGTTATTACAATATCAAGCCAAAGAAAATCATTATATAACAGACTATGCTTTAGATTTTGAAGGAATAGGGCAAGTAGGAACTTTTGATACAAGATATGTTACTAATACTTCAAATCAATTATGTGCAATGGTTACAACACCTAAAGAAATTCTTGAGGGCAAAGGAATAAGAGGGCAAATAGCACTTGGATTTTCAAGAAAAACATTAAACCCAGAACTAATTGCAACAGTTTCTAGCAAAAATATACATTCCAATAAAGGAATAGACTATGTAGAAAGTAATAATGAATTTGAAGATTTTTCAGCTTCGTATGATGAATTAACATCAACAGATAAAAAGTTTGGTGATAATACTGAAGTTGTACTATTTAGAAATTCATACGAGAGTTCTTTAAAGCCATCATATGTAATGTATATAGGAAACGACAAATTAGACTCAGTAGTAGAAAAAGAAAACTTAGAATTAGTAAGAAAACAAATGAAAGAAGCAGGATTAGATGTTCCACTAGTAATATTTGATAGATTTTCTATTAAAGAAAAAATGAAAGATGATAAATTAGAACAAAAACAAAATTATGATGAAGTAAGATAGAAATGTTAGTAAAGGGAGACAAATATGGGAAAACACAGTAGAAGGGCAAATAAATGTATAATTATAATAGCAATAATAGTAATTTTAGTAATTATTGCTATAACAACTTTTTTATTTAAGAAAAATCAAAAAAGTATAAATGGTGAAAGCATAATAGAAGGAATTAAAATAGATCAAACAAAAATAACAAGTAAAAAAACCGAAAGAATGCTACAATTAGAAGAACTACAAAAAGAAAATTCAGACATTATTGGGTATATTGAAATTGCGGGAACAAATATAAGCTATCCTGTTTTGCAAACAACAGATAATGATTTCTATATGAAGAAAAATTACAAGAAAGAATATTCAAAAGACGGAGCAATATTCTTAGATAAAGCATATGATTTTAATAAACCAAGTTCAAATTTGTTGATATATGGACATAATAACAGTAATGACCAGATGTTTTGCGAGCTTTTAAAATATGAGGATGAAAATTTTTATAATGAACATCAAACTATAAGGTTTACAACAAATAAGGAAGATGCAGAATACGAAATAATAGCAGTATTTAAATCTAGAGTATATTATAAATCAGAAAAAAATGTGTTTAGATATTATTACTTTGTTGATGCAAATAATAAAGAAGAGTTTGATGAATTTGTTAAATCAAGCAAAAAGGCTTCGCTATATGATACTGGAAAAACAGCAGAATACGGAGACCAATTAATGACACTATCAACATGCTCATATCATACAGAAGACGGTAGATTTGCGGTTGTAGCAAGAAAAAAGAAGTAGGCTTAAATGTGATAAATTAACATAAAAATAGCGTTTACGAATTATGGAAAATGAACCAGAAAAAAACTTAAAAATTTTAAAAAAAACTATTGCAAAAAAACATATTATGATGTAGTATAGTGTCATAATATGTTTTTTGTTAAAATTATTATCAAGAGTGGACGAGAGAACCGGCTCAATGACTCCACAGCAACCTGTTTAAATACAAGGTGCTAATACCGGCAAAGCAAATTGCTTTGGCTGATGATTTATAAAAAATCAAATAAAAGCTTTTGCTGTACAAGCAGAAGCTTTTTTGTAGCCTAAAGTATACATATAAGAAAGAAGGAATTAAAATGAAGAAATTTTTCACATCAGAAAGTGTAACAGAAGGACATCCAGATAAGCTATGTGATTTTATCTCAGATAGTATATTAGATGCATATTTAGAAAAGGACGAAAACGCAAGAGTAGCATGCGAAACTGTAGCAAGCAAAGGAGAAGTAATTGTAACAGGCGAAATTACTTCAACAGCCGAAAATATTAATATTGAAGAAATTGTTAGAAATGCAATAAAGGAAATTGGCTATGATAATGCAAACACAGATATTGATTATAGAACTTGCAAAGTTCATGTAAATATATCTAAACAATCTCCAGACATTGCACTTGGCACAAATGACGAAATAGGAGGAGCTGGAGACCAAGGAATGATGTTTGGTTTTGCATGTGATGAAACAGAAGAATACATGCCACTTCCAATTTCTTTAGCACATAAATTAGCAAAAAAACTAACAGAAGTTAGAAAAAATGGAGAAATAAACTATTTAAGACCAGATGGAAAAACTCAAGTTACTGTAGAATATGATGGAGACAAGCCTGTAAGGATAGATACAATAGTTGTATCTGCTCAACATAATGAAGACGCTAATTTAGATACTTTAAGAAAGGATATAATGGAAAAAGTTATAGACTCAGTTGTACCACAAAATATGTTAGATGAGAATACAAAATATTATATAAACCCAACAGGAAGGTTCGCAATAGGTGGACCTCTTGGAGATAGTGGTTTAACTGGAAGAAAGATAATTGTAGATACTTATGGAGGTTATAGCAGACATGGTGGAGGAGCTTTTTCAGGTAAAGATGCTACAAAAGTTGATAGGTCAGCATCATATATGGCACGTTTTATTGCAAAAAACATTGTTGCAAATAGATATGCAAAAAAATGTGAAATACAACTTTCCTATGCAATAGGAATAGCAAAACCAATTTCAATATATATAGATACATTTGGAACAGCAACAATACCAGAAGAAGAAATTGTAGAAAAAATAAAGAGCAATTTTGATTTAACACCAAAAGGAATAATAAAATATCTAGACCTTAAAAAGCCTATTTATAAAGAAACAACAAACTATGGACATTTTGGAAAAGAAAACTTAGCATGGGAGAAAATAATTAAATTTTAGCTATGAAAATTTTAAAAAATGATTGACATATTTAACGAAAATAGTATATACTAGATACAGTAATTTAGAGAGAAAAAAACAAAGGAGGAAGGAAAGCATGAACATAGTAGCTGTAAGCCTTGGGGCTGTATATACACACACACACACATTATGTTCACTAGAAGATAAAACAGGCATATTTACATATGCTTTATTAGCGTTGCATGCAAGAGATGGATAAGTCCATCTCTTTTTGTTATGCATTTTTAAAGGAGTTTTGCACGAGGACATCCGCCAAATCTCGTCGGAGTGATATATATAACTCCTGCGTTTGGCTGATAAGTGCAAAAAATAAACTATAAAAGAAAGAGAGTAAATTTAAAATGAAAAGAAACAATGGTATAACTTTAATTGCGTTAATAATAACAATAATAGTAATGCTAATATTAGTAGCAGTAAGTGTAAATATTTTAATTAAAAGCAATTTAATAGGAACAGCCGAAAAAACAGTAAATAAATACAAAACAGCATCAGAGGAAGAAGCAAACGGTGGAGTAATTGAAATAGATGGTAAAAAGTATAATTCAATAGATGACTATATGAAGGGAAAAGAAAAATTACCAGATATAAAAGCAGGAGAAAGAGCAACAGAAAACTCAAATTATAAAGGAGCAACAATACCAAAAGGCTTCACAGTATCTGGAATATCAACAGAACAAGATGTAGATAATGGACTAGTAATTTACGATATACCAGAAGGAACAACACCAGACTGGTCTAACCCAGATAGCGTGAAAACAGCATATAACCAATTTGTATGGATACCAGTAGAAGTAAAATCAACAGATACTGAAAGCAGTATAGCAAGCTTCTATAGATCAGAATGGATTGCAAATGCAACAACAGGAGGAGAGAGAACAACAAGATTAGATGCGAACTATACAGAACCAGATCCAACTAGTGATATAACAGATAAAACAGGAATAGCAGACCAAATAACAGAATTAACAAAAAGTATATATAAATATGGAGGGTTTTATATAGGAAGATACGAAGCAGGAGTAAAACCAGCAGAAGATGGAATTTCAACTGCAAGAACACGTGGTTCATCCCAAACAGCAGAATTTGTAGTACAACAAGATAAATACCCATATAACTATGTAAAATGGGGAAAAAGTATGGCAGATGTAAGTGAAGGAGCAGTATACTTGTGCAATAACTTGTATAACAAAACAAATACAAATTATGGAGCAACAAGTATGTTATGTACAGGAGCTGCATGGGACAGTATGCTAGACTTTATAAAAGATTCAAAACATAGCGTAACAGATAGTACAACATGGGGAAATTATATAAATTCAGAAACTTACACAATAAATAGGGGAAAATATGCAGAGTATTCAAACCATACACTAGGAAATTTTCAAGATGTAGGTAATGAATACTCAAAAGAGAAAGATACAAGTATTTTATTAACAACAGGAGCAACAGAAAGAAATAGTTCCAAGAACATATATGATGTTGCAGGCAACTGTTGGGAATGGACAACAGAGTCTCGTTCTCGAGGCTATCGTTTTTGCAGGGGCCGGCTTATACACACAATATGGTTCTACCTATCCAGCGAGTAACCGCATGGTCACACAGACTCCGAATTACATCTTCGACGGCGACAACCTAGGGTTCCGTCCAGCACTTTATGTAAAGCTGTAGGCTTGTATACGATATATTAATTAAATATTTGTTGCGCCACAGTAGTGGCGCTTTTTTCATACTTAACTACGTATGTTATTAAGCAAGTCTGAATAGTAATCTATAATTTGCGTTTTTTGCCAATTTTTTCTTGACATTCCTAGCAAACTATGGTAAAATATTTATTCGTAAGCCGCTTGAGTTAGGTTTTTAAAGCTTTATATAGCTACCTAAATATAAACTTAGCGAGTATTTAAAAGAAAGAAGAGGTGCTTTTCGATAATGTATGCAATAATCGAAGCTTGTGGAAAGCAATACAAAGTAGTAGAAGGAGATGTAGTATTCTTTGAAAAATTAGATACAGAAGCTGGTAAAAAAGTTACTTTTGATAATGTTATATTAGTATCTGATGAAAAGGGAGTACAAGTAGGAAATCCTTACGTAAAAGGTGTGAAAGTTGAAGGAAAAGTAGTAGCACATGGTAAAGGAAAGAAAATTATAGTTTTCAAAATGAAAGCTAAAAAGAATGAAAGAAAGAAACAAGGACATAGACAACCTTATACTAAAGTTGAAATTAAGAAAATTGTTAAATAGGTGAATTATGATTAAAGTTTTAGTCGCTAAAAAGGATAATGTTATAAATGAGATAACAATTAATGGGCATGCTTGTTATGATGAGTATGGCAAGGATATTGTGTGTGCTGCTGTTTCTACTTTAGTAATAACTACTATTAATAATATTATCGCTTTAGATGAAGCCGCGATTAAATATGTTTGTGATGATAATGAAACTAATATTAAGGTAATTAAAGAAAACGATATTACTATAAAACTTCTTAGTAATATGATTAATTCTTTAATTAGTTTAGAAAATGAATATCCTAAAAATATAAAAGTAACTATGTAAGGAGGTATAATATGCCAAGTTTTTTAAAGCTAAATATACAATTATTTGCTCATAAAAAAGGTCAAAGTTCTACTAGTAATGGTAGAGATTCTGAATCTAAGAGATTAGGAGCAAAGGCTAGCGATGGTGAATATATTACTGGTGGAAGTATTATTTATCGTCAAAGAGGTACAAAAATACATCCGGGAACTAATGTAAGAAGAGGTAGCGATGATACTCTTTATACAACTATTTCTGGTTATGTAAAATATGAAAAATTAGGAAAAGATAAAAAACAAGTTAGTGTTTATGAAGAAAGAGTTTAGTCTTTCTTTTTTTATAAATTTTCGTTAAAAGTATTGCAACATAATAAAAAGTGTGATATTATTATTAGGCAAGCGGACCCTTAGCTCAGTTGGTTAGAGCATCCGGCTCATAACCGGGCGGTCGCAGGTTCGAGTCCTGCAGGGTCCACCACTTGTATATGCGGGTGTGGCGGAATTGGCAGACGCACCAGACTTAGGATCTGGCGGTTTATCCGTGGGGGTTCAAGTCCCTTCACCCGCACCATAGGAAATTTTGTCGAACTAATCGACTTTGATATATGAAGGGTTAATTTCGGTTAATCTTTTTTTTGTATTTTAAAATGAGTTGATTGTTTATGCATATCAATAAATGGTGTGATAATTAAAAGATATAAATAGTTATGCTTACTATAGTGATGAACGAGGCATGGAGGAATATGTTTTAGCAGACTTAACAACAGGTGATATGACAATAACAACTGGATTTTATTATAAGGTAAAAGAAAATGATTATATTTTATTAGAAACTTTAGAATCATCTGATATTAATGCTTATAAGAATAAATCAACATATCAATTTTATAAAAATAAATTATATGGTGTTGGTAATGGAAGTACACCTATGTATTTTGAAATAGAATTAAATGGAAAAAATAGTCATATTGAAGAAAAAACTTTCACTTGGAATGAAAAAAGTGTTGGACCTGTAGATATTAAAAATATTGAGAATAATTATATTATATTTTATGGCTATACAAGTTTTGAAAATGAAGCTATGGCGGGTAGATATTTTAAATGCTCATTAAAAGATTATAAATGTGAAATGCAAGAAGATATGTGAAAGTGAGATAATAAGATGAAAAAAAATTTAAAACCGCATTGGATGTTTGGTGTAGGATTAATTTTTGGAGTTATAAGTCGACTATTAGATATATATACTCAAAATTTAGGGGATATCTTTTCACAAATGGCAATATGGATATTAATTGGTACTTTAATTTCTATTTAATAGATTGGACTATATTTGCATTTAGTTCTCCATTATTTGCATATTTTACGTGGATGACAAAAGAAAAAGGAATAATTGCAAAAATAATAAGTTTTGGGGTTGTTCTTGTCTCTATTCTATCTAGCATTATATTATTTGATGGATTAAGAATATACGATTTTTTGATAGATTGGTTATTAATTTATTATTTATTTTTTTAAAAAATTGAACGAATTTAAAAAATTATCATTAGACATTTAATTTGTGTAATAAAGTTAAATATAGAAAAAAGGTAGAAAAAAAATAAAATAATGATGTATAATTACAATCGGAGGAGGAGTACTTTTATGGAAAAGAAGAAGAAGTGGATTATTGCATTGGTATTAATTATATTATTACTTTTAATTTTCATATTATATCTTTTATTTGGTAGAGAAAAATCATTTACGATAACTTTTGATACAAATGGTGGTACGGCAGTTTCAAATATCGAAGTAAAAGATGGTGAAATTGTTAAGCTTCCAGAAGTGCCAATAAAAGATGGTTATACATTTGGTGGCTGGACAAATAAAGATGGGAATGTTATTACAAAAGGAACAAAAGTAACCGAAGATATAACTTTAAAGGCAGTATGGATTAGTAATGATGCAGAAACTATTATTGTTAAGTTTGATACTGATGGGGGCAATGAAATAGATAATATCCTAATTGAAAAAGGGAAGATTATTTTATTGCCAATTGAACCGACGAAAGATGGGTATATATTTGGTGGTTGGTTGGATGAAAATGGTAATTTTATTACTGAGGATACAATTATTACTAATAACATTACTTTAAAAGCAATATGGATTAAAAAGGGTGCTAAAACAGTGACGGTAACATTTGATACTGATGGTGGAAGTGATATTGGAAGTATAGTTATTGAGAGTGGAAAAATTATTTTGTTACCGATTAATCCAACCAAAGCAGGTTATGTATTTGCAGGATGGGTTGATGAAAATGGTAATGCTATTGCAAAAGATTATATAGTAAGCAAAAATATAACTTTAAAAGCAACTTGGAAAGAACCATATACTTGTCCATCAGATTGTACCCCGATTGGAGATGGAAGTAAGTGTACTAAAGAAGTAAAAACAAACATGGTAACAACATCATCATGTCCTAGTGGTTATAAATTAATTAATGGTCAATGTTTAGATGTTGCAAATAAGTATCATGCAAATAGTATTGGTGTATCCCCATGGTGGTCATGTAATAGTAGCAGTGAATACATGTATTCAGAATTAGATGGAGTAGGTGGAGCATTTATGTGGTGTGCTAAAAAGACAAATAAAGTAACTAAAACATCATGCCCAAGTGGATATACACAAAGTGGAAATATTTGTACAAAAACTGAAACAATTAATTGTACAGCTAATTAAAATAGAAAATAGGTGAAAATAAATATGAAAAAAGGTTTAATAATTTTATTATTGGGTGTAGGATTTATGGTAATAGGTTGTGAAAATAAAACAAAAGAAAATGCGGGGGAAAACTATAAACAATATGAAATTCATTTTTATGATGCAGATTTTAAACATACAGAAGAATTAGAAGTATATTATGATAATGATGGGAATTTAAAGAATATTGCTGCTTATTATGTATATGATGCATCTAAAAATAGAAACTGCCAATACATGCAAAAACCAAAAAAAGATTATAAAGATGCCAAAAGTGAGTGTACTGAAAATAGTGATGGAAGTGTTAAATATTATTCTTATTTAACTGATGAATCAATTAAAGAAGGAGCATTGGAAGATAGTGCGTTTATGAGTGTTAAATCTGCTTATGAAGAATTTGATACCGAAGAAAAGATAAAATCTTATATTGATTCACTTATAGAAGAATTAAAGAATTCTAACACTAAATCTGATGATAGAAACTATATTATAAGTGATGGTAAAAAAGTTGAGTGGTAATATTGTTTAGATGTTATTAATAAACTAATTTTTTTAAAGATTATCAAAAACGATAATCTTTCTTTTGGTTGTTATGTTATAATTAAGTTGATTGATAAATAGTAATTTGTAAAGGAGTTTTATATGGAAGAAGTTATTAAAATAGAAAACTTATATAAATCATTTGGGGATGTTAAAGCAGTTAATGATCTAAGTTTAAGGGTTAAACAAGGAGAGTTATTTGCATTTTTAGGAATTAATGGTGCTGGTAAATCTACGACTATATCAATGATGTGTGGTAATTTGAAGATTGATTCGGGGAAGATATATGTATGTGGCAAGGATGTTTCTAAAGAATCTAATTTTATAAAAAAACAAATAGGTGTTGTTTTTCAAGATTTTGTATTAGATGAATCATTATCTGTTTATGATAACTTAAAATATAGAGCAGGATTATATGGAATTGTTGGTGAGGAATTTAAGAAGAAATATAATGAATTAGAATTGTTGTTCGATTTGGGGGAGATAAAAAATAAATTACTATCTAAATTATCTGGTGGGCAGAAAAGAAGAGTAGATATAGCAAGATCAATTATTCATAATCCTCAAATTTTAATATTAGATGAACCAACAACAGGATTAGATCCTGGAACTAGAAAAAGGATATGGAATATAATTAGAAAATTGAGAAGAGATTATAAAATGACTGTTTTTTTGACGACACATTATATGGAAGAAGCGGTGGATGCTGATTATATTATTATTTTGGATAAAGGCAGTATAGTTGCAGAGGGTACTGCTTTAGAATTAAAGAATAAGTATGCTTCTGATACTATAATTATTTATAATGTTTCTGAAGAGGAGATAAAAAAATTAAAATTGCCTTATAAGAAGATTAGGGATGCTTATAAATTAGAAATTGATAATACTGAGCAAGCTACTGAATTAATTGTAAATAATAAAAATATATTTAAAGATTATGAAATAATAAAGGGTAGAATGGATGATGTTTTCTTATCGGCTACTGGTTATGAATTGGAGGTGTGATAATGAAGAGGTTTTTAACTCTAACAAAAAGAAATATAAAAGTATATTTTAGTGATAAATCGATGTTCTTTGTTTCGTTAATAACTCCTTTGATTCTTTTGGTTTTATATGCTTCTTTTCTTGGTGGTATATTTAGGGATAGTTTCTTATCGGCAATACCAGAAGGGTTAAATGTTTCTAATAAAATAATTAATTCATTGGTAAGTGGTCAAATATTATCATCACTTTTAGCAGTTAGTTGTGTAACGGTTGCTTTTACTTCAAATTTACTTATGGTAACAGATAAGGCAAATGGAAGGGCAAAAGATATTAATATAACACCTATAAGTAAGGGGATGATTAGTTTATCGTACTTTGTTGCTTCTTTTGTTTCTACTATTATTGTCAATACAGTGGCTTTAATTTTATGCTTGGGTTATACATATATTCAAGGATGGTTTTATTCTATAGGAGATATTTTTATTCTATTTGGTGATGTTATATTACTAACATTATTTGGGTGTGCGTTATCATCGGTAATTAATTTTAATTTAAAATCTCAAGGCCAAGTATCGGCGATTGGAACAATAGTAAGTGCAGGGTATGGTTTCATATGTGGGGCATATATGCCTATATCTTCTTTTGGCAAAGGATTACAAAAGGTATTATCGTTTTTTCCAGGGACATATGGTACTTCGTTAATAAGAAATCATTCACTTAATGCCGCATTAGATAAATTATCTGGTGCTAATGTAGCTGATGAAGTAATTATAGGTTTAAAGGAAGGATTAGATTGTAATTTATCTTTTTTTGGTAATAATGTTTCAATTAGTAGTATGTATTTAATTATGATTAGTACTATTATTGTTTTACTAATAATTTATGTATTACAAAATAAATTTAAGAAAAATATATAGTTTTGTGGGAGGAAGATATATGATTTATTTAGATTATGCGGCTTCAACACCGGTGAATAGTGAAGTTTTAGATTTATTTTACGATGTTACAAAAAAATATTATGCTAATCCTAATTCAGTACATAAATTAGGGTTAGAAGTTAAAGAATTAATTGATAAATGTACTTTAGATATTGCTAATAATTTAAATGTTTTGCCAGAAGAGATTATATATACATCAGGGGCTAGTGAATCAAATAATTTGGCAGTTAAAGGAATATGTGAAAGATATGCGGCATATGGCAAGCATATTTTAATTAGTAGTTTAGAACATACTTCTCTTGTTGCTTCAGCTACGGTAATGCAAGAGAAAGGTTTTGAAGTGGAATTAATTCCTATTAATAAAGATGGTTTTGTTGATATTGAAGAATTAAAAAATATGATTAGGAAAGATACAATTTTGGTTAGTGTATGTGCTGTTGATAGTGAAATTGGTTTGAAACAACCGATAGAGGAAATCGGGAGTATTTTGAAGAATTTTCCAAATTGTTTCTTTCATACAGATGCATCTCAAGCAATTGGAAAGGTAAGTATTGATTTTAGCAATGTTGATTTAGTAACGGTTACTCCGCATAAATTTTATGGTTTAAATAGTTTTGGGATGTTAATTAAGAAAAAAAATGTTAGTTTAAAACCCCAAATTAATGGAGGTAAATCAACTACGGTATTTAGAAGTGGTACTCCAGAGGTTGCTAATATTGTAGCGTGTAGTAAAGCTTTGGATATTGCTTTGAAATATCAAAAAGAAAGATATGATTATGTTAAAAAATTAAGCGATAAGGTAAAAAATAAGTTAGCGGAATATAAAAATGTTTATATCAATAATACGGTTAATTCTATACCGCATATGATTAATTTTAGTATTAAGGGTATTAAATCATTAGAGTTACAGGGAATGTTGGAAGAATATGGTATTTATGTCTCTACGAAAACTTCTTGTTGTCCTACTTTAACTTTCTCCAAATTGGTTTATGCTTTGACTAAGGATAAGGGGTTATCTTTATCATCAATTAGGTTAAGTATTTCTCATTTAACTAAGGAAGAGGAAATAGATGATTTCTTACGAGTTTTTGATTTAATTTATAAGGAGTATTGTAAAAATGGAAAAATATAAGGAAATTGAAAGAAGTATTATAAAAAAATATAGAAAAGAAATATGGCGTAAATTTGTTAAGGCAATTCAAGAATATGAACTGATAAAAGAAAATGATAATATTATGGTGTGTATTAGTGGGGGTAAGGATTCTTTTTTAATGGCTAAATGTATGCAGGAATTACAAAGGTATAGTAAAATTAAATTTAATGTTTGTTATGTGGTAATGGATCCTGGATATAGTGCTTATAATCGTGATTTTATTATCGATAATGCCAAAATTTTAAATATTCCAATTGAAATTTTTGAAAGTGATATTTTTGAAGTTGTTGCTAGGTTGGATTCTAAAAGTCCTTGTTATTTATGTGCTAGAATGAGAAGGGGTTATTTATATAGTAAAGCACAAGAGTTAGGTTGTAATAAAATTGCTTTAGGTCATCATTTTGACGATGTTATTGAAACAACTTTGCTTTCTATGCTTTATGGTGCTGAGATAAAAACAATGATGCCAAAGTTACATAGTGATAATTTTTCTGGAATCGAGCTTATTAGACCATTATATTTAGTTAAAGAGCAAGATATTATTTCTTGGCGTAATTATAATGATTTAACATTTATTAATTGTGCTTGTAAGTTTACAGAAGGATGTTCTTTAATTAATGATGGGGCAAGTAAAAGAAAGGAAATGAAAGAATTAATTAAAAATCTACGTAAAATTAATAAGGATGTTGATTATAATATTTTTAAAAGTATTGATAATATTAATCTTGACTGTGTTTTAGGAACAAAGACAAATGGAGTATATAAAAGTTTTTTAGAAGATTATGATAAAAAATAAGGTGTTTAATTAAGTATAGAATAATAGTTTAATCTATGGTCTTTTTTGATTATATTGTTGCAATAATAATTATAAGAGATAAAAAAACTAGTAAAATGTATTTAAGTATGATATACTTATAATTAGTGAGGTATTTGAATATGATTGGCTTTTATGATTATACAACGATATTGACTTATTTAAGTTTAACATCGGCGGTTATTGGAATTTATAATGCAATGAGTGGTAATCCACTTCTTAGTATTGTTTGTTTATTAGTATCTGGTCTTTGTGATATGTTTGATGGTAGGATTGCTAGGAGTAAAAAAAATAGGACTAAGAATGAAAAGGATTATGGAATTCAGCTCGATTCTTTATGCGATATTGTTTGTTTTGGAGTGTTGCCTTTAGCTATTGGGTATGCGATTGGTTTAAATAAAGTTATTTATATTCCTGTTTTTGTAATATATTTACTTGGTGCTTTAATTAGATTAGCATACTTTAATATGTTAGAAAATGTTAGACAACTTAGTATTATTCCTACGGAAAAATCTTTTATTGGGCTTCCTGTTACATCTTCTGCTTTAATTTTTCCGTTCATTTATATTTTTAAAAAAATGAGTGGAACATATTTTCCAATTATTTATTTAATTACAATGTTTGTCGTAGGAATACTTTTTGTTACTAAAATAAAAATTAAAAAACCTAGCCTTAAGTTTATGATTGTTATGCTTTTTATGGGAATTATTGAACTACTAGTTATTTTAATTTCTTTGGGAATAATATAAAAAGATTAAAAAAAATTATTGTTTTTCAATAATTTCCATGCTACAATAATCTTGAAATTATCGAAAAACAATAATTGGAGGTGGATAGGATGAAATCAAACATAAATAAATTAATCCTGATCGAAGTCATCGCAGGAATCCTTCTTGCATTCACAGGACTATTATTTTATTCCATGTATATGTTCATCAATCCAGGACTCATGTATCAGAAAATGCCAGACATTTTTTCAATGGATCAAAGCAGTCTGATTGTAATGAAAATTATTTACGCATTCATCGTTTACAGCGTCCTGATCATGTGGTTGATCATGAAAGCGATCCGTTTTCTTGGAGATGACAGCCAGAAGAATTGGAAAAGCCGCTTGTATTTTGGGATGAAAGGACTGATTGCTGCACTAGTCAGTTATTACACGCTTTTGATCACATATGCAAAGACATTTGAACTGCTTCATAAGAGCGAAAATAAACTGCAAAATGTATCTTCGATAGAATGGTTTAAATCAGTATTACAGTTATTACCAATCATTATGACAATCCTGCTATTTATCAACATCATTCATGTAGTAAAAGCAATCGAAGATCATAAGGAAGAGCAGCAGATGATGACAGTGGCAAGACTTGCAGGTGTCGCAAAGGTTACCGCAGTGGTTACAGTCATATCAGATTTTATCCTGAATTTTTATCAGTTTTTGCTTGGAGCGACTTTACAGAATGTAAATGTCACGTTTGCGCCAGACGTATCCATGGAACCATTGATCATAGCATTTGGAGCATTGATCTTCCATGAATACTTCAAGTGGACCAAACAGCTAAAAGAAGAAAATGACCAGTTTATATAGAAGGAATGATAGTTATGGCAATTAAAATACATTTGGATGATATCTTAAAAGAGCGAAATATGACATCCAAAGAACTATGTAAAAAAGTCCATATTACAGAAGCAAACCTGTCAATCTTAAGAAGCGGCAAGGCAAAAGGAGTACGTTTCTCAACGATCAATAAGATCTGCTATTATCTTGAGTGTGATGTTGGAGATATCTTGAAATTTGACGGGAGATTGGAGGAAGAAGATGAGTAGGGGAATCAGAAAAACAGGAGTATTGGCAATGGTTGTGATGCTGGCAGCAACTCTATCAGGATGCCGCCTTGCAAAAAAAGACGAGGATGGAACAGTAAAGAAAACATTGTATGGTGCTTATGCAGTTGTAGGAAAGAGTCTGGATGATCCAGACATTCCAGATCCAGAGATGGAAGGAATAACCGTTGGGCAGAAAGATAAAAAAGGATTTGTTCATTTTAAAAAGATCAAGGGATATTTCTTTTTTCATAAATACGATCAGAAAGAAAATACGATCAGTATGGATGGTGATCCACAGTTGACTCATTTTTCAGGCGTCTCTAATATGAAAGATGGCGAGATCCAAAAAGATAAATGGCAAAAGACAGGCCAGTCATGTAAGGCAACAATTTATGTTCAGGAAACAAAAGGAATCACAAAAGTGCAGATTGGAAGTGTATATAAAAGAGCAGATGGTACATTTTATCTGGAACCTTCAGGAAGGTCTTCTGTGCAGGATCTATGTAAAACAGGAGGGTTTGGGATCAGCCAATCTTTTTCTGTGGATACAGAAGAAGGAAAGATGACATACCGTGTGGACTTTAAAGCAGACCGTGCAGTCAAAAAGATTCAGATCATCGAAATGAACAAAGATGATGTCAAGATCAAAAAAACAGCCTATATTTCACCTAAAATAAAACAATACCAGATGCAAAAAGACACAGCATATGTTATCATAAATGAACAGCTGATCGGTATGAAAGGTCAAACGATCAACAGACAGAAGATACATTCAGCAAAGAAGAATTTCACATATAAATGGAAGCAGCTTGGAGATGATGGAGTATTGACACCGACAGACTTGAAGTTTAAAAAGTAAAATCAGGAGGATAAAATTGAAATATGAAAGATAAAAGAGAATCATTTAACAGCAGGTGGGGATTTATCCTCGCCTGCATTGGTTCGGCAGTTGGTATGGGAAATATATGGATGTTTCCGACAAGGGTATCTTTGTATGGGGGAGGTTCCTTTTTGATCCCATATTTTATCTTTGTCGTTGTGATCGCATCCACTGGTGTGATCGGAGAGATGAGTTTTGGACGTGCGGCAAGGTCTGGACCGATTGATGCATTTGGGATGGTCTGTGAGAAGAAAGGAAAGAGAAAAGTCGGGGAAGGGTTAGGAATGATACCAGTTCTTGGTTCTCTTGCTATGGCAATCGGATATACAGTTGTGATGGGGTGGATCTTAAAATATGCTGTTGGAACTTTCACAGGGGCAACACTTGCACCAAAGACGATCGAAGAATTTGGCGGACGTTTTGGAACAATGGCATCTGCATTTGGAAATAACATCTGGCAGATTTTAGCTTTGATCTTATGCATGTGTATTTTAATCTTTGGTGTAGGAGCAGGGATTGAGAAAGCCAATAAGATTTTAATGCCAATTTTCTTTGCGCTGTTTGTGATCCTTGGAATCTACGTGGCATTTCAGCCAGGGGCAGCAACGGGATATCAATATATTTTCAGAGTCGATAAGGCGGCCATCTTAGATCCAAAGACATGGATCTTTGCACTAGGACAGGCCTTCTTTTCCTTATCCGTCGCAGGAAATGGAACATTGATCTATGGATCGTATTTATCCGATGAAGAAGACATCCCATCATCTGCAGCAAGAGTTGCATTTTTTGATACGGTTGCTGCGATGCTTGCAGCACTCGTGATCATCCCAGCTATGGCAACAACTGGAGCAACACTGGATCAAGGAGGACCGGGGCTGTTATTTATCTATCTTCCAAACCTGATCAGCTCCATGCCAGGAAGTACGATCATCGCGATCATCTTTTTCGTTGCAGTGCTTTTTGCGGGAATGACATCACTGATCAATCTCTACGAAGCACCGATCGCAACCGTACAGGAAAAACTCCACGTAGGAAGAAAGACTGCCTGCGTGATCATTGCAGTGATCGGCGTGATCGTATCCTTATTGATCCAGGGAATCGTATCTGATTGGATGGATATTCTATCCATTTACATCTGCCCATTAGGAGCGGGGCTTGCAGGAATCATGTTCTTCTGGGTAGCAGGAAAGAAATATGTAGAAACACAGGTAAACAAGGGAAGAGAAAATAAATTTACGAAATTATATTATCCAATCTGT
>OLRV01001737.1_pt1 | contig 18024 bp, 10 predicted proteins | sample 1672421 | NCBI WGS metagenome assembly OLRV01 (sample SAMEA3136684, study PRJEB25190) | human gut metagenome | biome: human gut; feature: human-associated habitat; material: faeces | place: Austria | collected 2013
AGGTCGGCTATATGTTCGGCCAGTACAAGCGCCTGACCAACAGCTTCCAGGGCGGTATGCTCACCGGCAAGGGTCTGACCTTCGGCGGTTCTCTGGCCCGTACCGAGGCTACCGGCTACGGCCTGTGCTACTTCACCGCTGAGGCTCTGAAGTGCATGCGCAACGACAGCCTCCAGGGCAAGACCGTGGTCATCTCCGGTTCCGGCAACGTTGCGATCTACGCCTGCGAGAAGGCCACCCAGCTGGGTGCTAAGGTCGTGACCATGTCCGACTCCAACGGCTACGTCTACGATCCCAACGGCATTGATCTGGCCTACGTCAAGGATCTGAAGGAAGTCCGCCGCGGCCGTATCAAGGAGTACGCCGAGACCCACGAGGGTGTAACCTATGTTGCAGATTGCACCAAGGTCTGGACTGTCCCCTGCGACATCGCCCTGCCCTGCGCAACCCAGAACGAGATCAACAAGGAGTCCGCTGAGGCTCTGGTGAAGGGCGGCTGCACCGTCGTGTGCGAGGGTGCCAACATGCCCAGCACCCCGGAGGCCATCGAGGTCTACCTGTCCAACGGCATCCTGTACGGACCCGCAAAGGCTTCCAACGCCGGCGGCGTGGCTACCTCCGGTCTGGAGATGAGCCAGAACTCCGAGCGCCTGAGCTGGACCTTTGAGGAAGTGGATGCCAAGCTGAAGGGCATCATGGAGGGCATCTTCCACGCTTCCTACGATGCTTCTGTGGCTGCCGGTTCCGAGGGCAACCTGATGGTCGGTGCAAACTGCGCCGGCTTCCTGAAGGTTGCTACCGCCATGATGGCACAGGGCATCACCTACTAAGTCATACTGCATCGTCCAAGAGCCGCGCCCGCAGGGGTGCGGCTCTTTTTTGGTATAACCCCGCCCCGCTCTGCCCACACTGGCAGTATCTTATGGCAGAAAGGGAGTTTTGTATGGACGAGCAGATGTTTTGTTTTCAGTGTGAGCAGGCGGCGGGCTGCACCGCCTGCACCGGCGCAGCGGGGGTGTGCGGCAAGTCGGCCGAGACAGCCGCCGCACAGGACCGGCTCACCGGGGCGCTCATCGCGTTTGCCGGGCAGCTCATCGCGGCGGGGCGCGGCCCGGCCCCGGAACAGGCCCGGCTGCTGATGCAGGGGCTGTTCACCACCATTACCAACGTGAACTTTGACCCCGCCGCCGTGGACGCGCTGACCCGCCGGGTGCACGACGCCAGCCCCGGCACCGGCCCGGACTACGACATGCAGGCCCTCTGGCGGGAACCGGACGCCGACCGGCGCAGCCTGAAATGCTTTGTGCTGTTCAGCCTGCGGGGCATGGCCGCCTACAACTACCACGCCCGGGTGCTGGGCCGCATCGACCCGGAGCTGGACCGGTTCTTCTGTACCGCCCTGCAGGCCGTGGGCGACCCCGGCCAGACCACCGACGCCCTGTGGCAGCTGGTGCAGGCCACAGGAGAAGCCAGCTACCGCTGCATGGAGCTGCTGGACGCGGCCAACACCGGCGCGTTTGGCGATCCGGAACCGGTGCAGGTGCCCCTGACCATTGAAAAGGGGCCGTTCATCGTGATTTCCGGCCACGACCTCTACGACGCACAGCAGCTGCTGGAACAGACCGCAGGCCGGGGCGTCAACGTCTACACCCACTCGGAGATGCTGCCCGCCCACGGCTACCCGGAGCTGAAGCGCCGCTACCCCCACCTCAAGGGCAACTTTGGCACCGCATGGCAGAACCAGCAGCGGGAGTTCGAGGACATCCCCGCGCCCATCCTGTTCACCACCAACTGCATCATGCCCCTGCGCGCCAGCTACGCCGACCGGGTGTTCACCACCTCGGTGGTGGCTTACCCCGGCGTGCCCCACATCGACGAAGGGCGCGACTTTTCCCCGGTGATCGAAAAGGCGCTGGAGCTGGGCGGCTACGCGCAGGACACCCTGCTGCCCGGCCTGAACGGCGGCTCCACGGTGACCACCGGTTTTGCCCGCACCGCCGTGCTGCAGCACGCGGACGAGATCGTGCAGGCGGTGCGGGACGGTAAGCTGCGGCACTTCTTTCTGGTGGGCGGCTGCGACGGCACCCGGCCCAGCCGCCGCTACTACACCGAGTTTGCCCGCCTTACCCCGCCCGACACCATCCTGCTGACCCTGGCCTGCGGCAAGTTCCGCCTGAACGACCTGCCCCTTGGCACCGTGCCGGGCACCGGCCTGCCCCGCATCCTGGACGTGGGCCAGTGCAACGACGCCTACAGCGCCATCCGCATCGCATTGGCGCTGGCCGACGCCTTTGGCTGCGGCGTCAACGACCTGCCCCTCTCGCTGGTGCTGTGCTGGTTTGAGCAGAAGGCCGTGTGCATCCTCATCGCGCTGCTGGCGCTGGGCATCCGGAACATCCGGCTGGGGCCTACCCTGCCCCCGTTCCTCTCGCCGGGGGTGGTGCGCACCCTGCAGGAACGGTACGGCCTCAAGCCCATTGCCACCCCGGAAGCCGACCTGCGGGCCATTCTGGGCGGGTGAGGTTTCGTTTGGTTATTTTACAACAAACCCACAGCTCAAAATTAGCGATTCTGCCCAAGGAATTTTTCCGGTTTTTATTCACTCCACCAAAAAATGGCGGTGGGGCTTGCATTCCATCCCCGCCATGCATATTATAATAGTAGGAATTCTTATGAAAGGGGGACAAGGCTATGAGGTACAGAATGTTTGCGCTCTCGCTGGCACTGGGTGCCCTGCTTTGTCTTGCCCCGTCGGCCGCCGCGCTGGAACCCCAGCCGGAGGTCCCCGCCCCGGACACTGCTGCCGCATCGCAGACCGACACCCCCGCCGCTCCCGCTGAGGAAGCCGCGCCGGATGCCGCTGAGCCCGCCGGGCAGGCCCTGACCGAAGAAGTGACCAAAGAAGTGACTGTGACCGTGGAGGTGCCCATCCTGCCGGAGAAGCCGCCCATCCAAATCAGCTACACCACCCCGGAAGAGATCGGGTTTGCCTGGGAGGAGGATGGCCTGGAGCTGGAAGTGGCCGAGGTACGGCCGGTGGAAGAGATCTCTCTGGCACCGGACCCCGACGCAGACGCCTCCGCCCCGGAAGCCCCGGCTGCCTCTGACGACACCAACGGCACCGAAGCTGCCGCCGCATCCGACGCCCCGGCTCAGGCTCCCCACACGGAAGCGCCCGCCGCCGCACAGCCCGCTGCCCCGGCAGTGCCCACCCTGCCCCAGACCGGCACCACCGGCTGGGCCGCCGCCGCACTGGCTGCCTTTGGCACCGGCCTGCTGGCCGCCGGGCAGTGCCTGACCCGCAAAGCAAAGCGTTCCTGAGTTCTGAGTGTTCCGCACCACTCAGGGCAAATTCCTCCAAACCGCCGTACCCGCGTGCACAACGCCGGGTGCGGCGGTTTGGCTTGTATACCGCGCACAGCTGCGGGGGCTCGCGGCGTTTCGCACAAGAAGCGGCGCAATGTGTGTAGCATATTTGGTGCAGCTGTCACTTGAAGATTTTTCAGCGTTCAGTATAATAATAGTTACCGGAACAAAGGCGTTCTGCAAGGGTAAAGTATGCCCTTGCGGGGCGCTTTTCTTTTTTGTCAAAATGCGGAGGGTGCCGCACCGGTGAGGATTTTAGATAAGGATGGGAAAGTCTATGGAAAACTTTACAGAGCAGAAAAACACCCTTGGTCTGTACGATCCACAGTTTGAGCACGATGCCTGCGGCATTGGCGCTGTGGTGGATATCAAGGGCCGCAAAAGCCACCAGACCGTGGACGATGCACTGGCCATTGTGGAACGGCTGGAGCACCGTGCCGGCAAGGATGCCGAGGGCAAGACCGGCGACGGTGTGGGCATTTTGCTGCAGATCAGCCACAAGTTCTTCTCCAAGGTGGCCGAAGAACTGAACATCAGCCTTGGCAACGAGCGCGAGTACGGTGTGGGCATGTTCTTCTTCCCCCAGAGCGAACACCTGCGTGCGCAGGCCATGAAGCTGTTCGAGGTGGTCACCCGCAAGGAAGGCCTCGAATTTCTGGCATGGCGCAAGGTTCCCGTGAACCCGGATGCCGTGGGCCAGAAAGCCCGCGACTGTATGCCTGCTATCTGGCAGTGCTTCATCAAAAAGCCCGCCAAGGTGAGCAAGGGCATCGATTTTGACCGCAAGCTGTACATTGTGCGCCGCGTGTTCGAGCAGGCCAGCAACGGCACTTATGTGCCCAGCCTGTCCAGCCGCACCATCGTGTACAAGGGCATGTTCCTTGTGCACGACCTGCGCCTGTTCTATACCGACCTGCAGGACGAGGATTATGAATCCGCTATCGGCATGGTGCACAGCCGCTTCTCCACCAACACCAACCCCAGCTGGATGCGCGCACACCCCAACCGCTTCATCCTGCACAACGGCGAGATCAACACCATCAAGGGCAACACGGATGCCATGCTGGCCCGTGAAGAGAGCATCTCCAGCTCCATCATGCAGGACGACATGAACAAGATCCTGCCCATCATCAACACTTCCGGCTCCGATTCCGCCATGCTGGATAACGCGCTGGAATTCATGGTGATGAACGGCATGGATCTGCCGCTGGCCGTGATGATCACCATTCCCGAGCCGTGGGAGAACAACAAGAACATCAGCCAGAAAAAGCGCGATTTCTACCAGTATTATGCCACCATGCTGGAGCCTTGGGATGGCCCCGCTGCCATCCTCTTCTCGGACGGCGACGTGATGGGCGCTGTGCTGGACCGCAACGGTCTGCGCCCCAGCCGCTATTACATCACCAAGGACGGCCGCATGATCCTGTCCTCCGAGGTGGGTGTGCTGGAATGCGAGCCGGATAATATTTTGGTCAAGGATCGTCTGCGCCCCGGCAAAATGCTGCTGGTGGACACCGTGAAGGGCGAAGTGGTGGACGACGAAAAGCTCAAGGAGTTCTACGCCAGCCGTGAGCCTTACGGCGAGTGGATCGACCGCAACCTTGTGGAGCTGGCCAGGCTGAAAATTCCCAACGTGAAGGTGGAAAGCTACACCGGCGATCAGCTCACCCGCCTGCAGAAGGTGTTCGGCTACAAGTATGAGGATGTGAACACCATGATCCTCTCCATGGCACGGGCAGGCGCAGAGCCTTCCGGCGCTATGGGCACCGACACCCCGCTTGCTGTGCTGAGCAACCAGCATCCGCCGCTGTTCAATTACTTCAAGCAGCGCTTTGCGCAGGTCACCAACCCGCCCATCGATGCCATCCGCGAAAAGGTGGTCACTTCCACCAGCGTGTATATTGGCGCACACGGCAACCTGCTGGAGGACAAGCCCGAGAACTGCAAGGTGCTCAAGGTGCACAACCCCATCCTGACCAGCACCGACCTGCTCAAGATCAAATACATGAACGTGCCCGGCTTCAAGGTAGCCACGGTGTCCATCAACTACTATAAGAATACCAGTCTGGAAAAGGCCATCGACCGTGTATTTCTGGAGGTCGACCGCGCCTACAAGGATGGTGCAAACATCATCATCCTTTCTGACCGCGATGTGGATGAATACCACGTGACCATTCCCAGCCTGCTGGCAGTTTCCGCGGTTTCGCAGTACCTGATCCGCACCAAGAAGAGCACCGCACTGGCCCTGATCCTGGAAAGTGCAGAGCCGCGCGAGGTGCACCACTTTGCCGCTCTGCTGGGCTACGGTGCCTGCGCCATCAACCCCTATCTGGCACATGAGACCATCGGCCAGCTCATCGACGAAGGCCTGCTGGACAAAGATTACTATGCAGCCGTGGAGGACTACGACAACGCCATCCTCAGCGGCATTGTGAAGATTGCCTCCAAGATGGGCATTTCCACCATCCAGAGCTACCAGAGCAGCCAGATCTTTGAGGCTGTGGGCATCTCCAAGGATGTCATCGACAAATACTTCACCGGCACGGTGAGCCGTGTGGGCGGCATTACCCTTTCGGATATTCAGGCCGATGTGGAAGCCCAGCACAACGCAGCCTTCGACCCGCTGGGTCTGGACATCAACATGGAGCTGGCCGACAGCGGCGCACACAAGTTCCGCAGCGGCAAGGAAGAACACCTGTTCAACCCCCAGACCATCCACCTGTTCCAGAAAGCCTGCTGGACAAACGACTACTCGGCTTTCAAGCAGTTCACCAGCACCGTGGACAATATGGGTGCTGACGGCGTGCATCTGCGCAGCCTGCTGGACTTCAACTATGCTCCTGACGGCGGCATCCCGCTGGAAGAGGTGGAGCCGGTAAGCTCCATCGTCAAGCGGTTCAAGGGCGCAGCCATGAGCTACGGTGCCCTGAGCAGTGAAGCCCATGAGACCATTGCCATCGCCCTGAACCGTCTGGGCGGCCGCAGCAACACCGGCGAGGGCGGCGAACCCGAAGAGCGCTACCACAGCGAGAGCAATTCCAAGATCAAGCAAGTGGCTTCCGCACGCTTTGGTGTAACGAGCAAATACCTCGTTTCTGCGGAAGAGATCCAGATCAAGCTGGCACAGGGCGCAAAGCCCGGTGAGGGCGGTAATCTGCCCGGTGCCAAAGTATATCCGTGGATTGCAAAGACCCGCCACAGCACCACTGGTGTGGGCCTGATCTCTCCCCCGCCGCACCACGATATCTACTCCATCGAGGACCTTGCAGAGCTGATCTACGACCTGAAGAACGCCAACCGCAGCGCCAACATCAATGTCAAGCTGGTCAGTGAGGCCGGCGTTGGCACCATTGCGGCCGGTGTTGCCAAGGGCGGCGCACAGGTCATTCTGGTGTCCGGCTACGACGGCGGCACCGGTGCAGCACCGCGTACTTCCATCAAGCACGCTGGCCTGCCGTGGGAGCTGGGCATCGCCGAGACCCATCAGACCCTGATCCTGAACGGCCTGCGCACCCGCGTGCGCATCGAAAGCGACTCCAAGCTGCTCTCCGGCCGCGATGTTGCCATCAGCTGTATGCTGGGCGCAGAGGAGTTCGGCTTCGGCACTACCCTGCTGATGGCCGAGGGCTGCGTGATGATGCGTGTGTGCAATCTGGATACCTGCCCCATGGGCATCTGCACCCAGAACCCGGAGCTGCGCAAGAACTTCAAGGGCAAGCCGGAATACATCATCAACTACCTCACCTTTGTGGCCGAGGAGCTGCGCGAGTACATGGCAAAGTTGGGCGTGCGCACCATCGATGAACTGGTGGGCCGCACCGACCTGCTCAAGGTCAAGCCTGCCGCACCCGGCAGCCGCGCTTCCAAGATGGATCTCGACTGCATCCTGCACAACCCTGCCATCGAGAACAGCAATGTTCACTTCGTGAAGGAGGACACCTACGACTTCCATCTGGAAAACACCCTCGATATGAAGGTGCTGATGAAGAAGTTCAAGCTCAGCAGCAAGAATGCCCAGAGCGTGACGCTGGATGTCTCCAACACCGACCGCGCCTTTGGTGCCATCTTTGGCAGCGAGATCACCCGCAAATACGGCAACAGCCTGCCGGATGATGTTTACACCGCCCACTGTGTGGGTGCAGGCGGCCAGAGCTTTGGTGCCTTCATCCCGGGCGGCCTGACGCTGGACCTCGTGGGCGACTGCAACGACTACATGGGCAAGGGCCTGTCCGGCGGCAAGATCGTCGTGCGCCCGCCCAAGGGCATCACCTTTAAGCCGGAAGAGAACATTATCACCGGCAACGTGGCCCTGTACGGTGCTACCAGCGGCAAGGCGTTCATTTCCGGCGTGGCCGGTGAGCGCTTCGCCGTGCGCAACAGCGGTGCCACCGCCGTTGTGGAGGGCGTTGGCGACCACGGCTGCGAGTACATGACCGGCGGCACGGTGGTGGTTCTGGGCCAGACCGGCAAGAACTTTGCAGCCGGTATGACCGGCGGCATCGCCTACGTGCTGGACGAGAACTGGGACTTCTACCAGCGCGTGAACAAGGAGACCGTCAGCCTGGAGCCTGTGGAGCACAAGTACGATGTTGCCACCCTGAAAGAGCTGATCCGCGAACATGTGGAGGCCACCGGCTCTCCCCGCGGCAAAGAGATTCTTGACAACTTCAGCGAATTCCTGCCCAAGTTCAAGAAAGTTCTGCCCTACGATTATGACCGTATGCTGCGTGTGATCGCATCCGTTGAGGAGCGCGGTCTGGACGGCGAGCAGGCACAGATCGAAGCATTCTACACGGTGCAGAAGAAGAAGTAAGGAGGGCAGCGTTATGGGTAAGACAACTGGATTTATCGACTATACGCGCAAAACCAGCACGGATGTTCCGCCGCTGGAACGCATTGAAAACTTTAACGAATTTCACGTCTGGCTCTCACGCGAGGAGCAGCAGACGCAGGCGGCACGCTGCATGGACTGCGGTGTTCCCTTCTGTCAGGCCGGCATGATGATCGGCGGCATGGCCTCCGGCTGCCCGCTGAATAACCTCATCCCGGAGTGGAACGACCTTGTTTATCATGGCAAGTGGGAGCTGGCCATGCATCGGCTGATGGCCACCAACCGTTTTCCGGAGTTCACCAGCCGGGTGTGCCCTGCCCTGTGTGAAGCAGCCTGCACCTGCGGCGATGTGACCGGCAGCAGCGTGACCGTGCGCGAGAACGAGCACGCCATTATCGAAACGGCTTACGCCAAGGGCTGGCTGCACGCCGCACCGCCGCCCTCCCGCACCGGCAAGAGCGTAGCCGTGGTGGGCAGCGGCCCCTCCGGCCTTTCGGTGGCCGAATACCTGAACAAGCGCGGCCACGCCGTGACTGTGTTCGAGCGTGCAGACCGCGTGGGCGGCCTGCTGATGTACGGCATCCCCAACATGAAGCTGGACAAATCCGTCATCGAGCGCCGCATCAAGATCATGCAGGCTGAGGGCGTGGAGTTCCGCACCAACATGGATGTGGGCGGGGCTGTTGCCGCCGAAGAGCTGCTGAACGGCTACGATGCCGTGGTGCTGTGCTGCGGTGCCAAGAAGGCCCGCGACCTGAATGTGCCCGGCCGCGATGCAAACGGCGTGCACTTTGCCGTGGACTACCTGACCAGCGTGACCAAGAGCCTGCTGGACAGCCAGTTCGCAGACGGCAAGGCCATCGATGCCAAGGGCAAGAATGTTCTGGTGATCGGCGGCGGTGATACCGGCAACGACTGTCAGGGCACGGCCCTGCGGCAGGGCTGCACCGATCTGGTGGCACTGGAAATGATGCCGCAGCCGCCCAAGGAGCGTGCAGCCTCCAACCCGTGGCCGGAGTGGCCCCGTGTGCTGAAGGTGGACTACGGCCAGACCGAGTGTCTTGCAAAGTTTGGCAAGGACCCGCGCGTGTACCAGACCACCGTGAAGGAATTTTTGAAGGATGATGCAGGCAATCTGACCGGTGCTATCATCTCCTACCTGAAGCCGGAGCGGAACCCCGAGACCGGCCGTACCAGCATGGTGCCCACCGGTGAAGAATTTACCTACAACTGCCAGCTGGCGTTCATCGCCGCAGGCTTTACCGGCTGCGAAAGCTACGTGGCCGATGCATTTGGTGTGGAGCTGACCGCCCGCGGCAACGTGGCAGACCACAGCTTCAAGACCAACGTGGAAAAGGTGTTCGTTTGCGGCGATATGCGCCGCGGCCAGAGCCTTGTGGTGTGGGGCCTGCGCGAAGGCCGCGACTGCGCCGCCGAGGTAGACCGCTACCTGATGGGCTACACCAACCTCTAACTAAGCCATTCTCTTTCCTATCCTAAACAAGCAGAAGCGGGGGCCTTTGCAAGGCTCCCGCTTCTGCTTTTGTTTTTTAGTCTGTATTGTATTCCGGTTCCGTGGGGGTAGGATCTGTTGTTTCCGGAGGGGCCGGCTCTGTCGTGGTGGGTTCGGTAGCGGCGGGTTCCTCCGGTGTTACCGTGATCTGCACACTGGGGTCTGCCGCAATATACACGGTGATCACCGTGCCCACTTCCACCTTGGTGCCCGGCTCCTCGCTGGTACGCACCACGCAGCCGGATGCATAGGAGCCATCATTCACCACCATAAAGCAGCTGGCCACAAGGCCCCGCGCTTCCAGTTCCTTTACCGCGCTATCCTGCGTAAAGCCGATGATATTGGGCATCTCGGCCATCTGCGGGCCTTTGCTCACCACCAGCCGTATGGTCTCCCCTGCCTTGAGCACAGTATCCGCGCTCGGCTCCTGCTGGATGATCTGGCCCGCCGGGGCGGTATCGCTGTATTCCTCGGTGACGTAGAACAGATACATGCTGGTATATTCCCGGTTGTTCTGCACCTGCGTGTAGTCCATGCCAATAAAGTTCGGCACAAGGTTCTGCGGCACCATCACCTCGCTGCTGGCCGGTTCCGACTCCGCAGCCGACGCGGCAGGCTGGTGGATGTGCTGGCTCAGCACGCTCCACAGCGTGAGCAGAATGAGGATGGACAGCAGGATCACGATGCCCGCCAGCAGCGCTTTTAAGCTGAGCAGATGCTCCTTGCGTTCCGGCTCCGGCTGGGCTGTGCGCACCGGAGTCTCCGGTTTCATGGTGCGGGTCAGCTCGGCGGTGTATTCCTTGGAAGAAAGGGCCTGATACAGCTGCGGCACGGTCTGAATGCGCTCCATGGGCCGCAGGCGCAGGCCCAGCTGCAGCACCTGCGAGACATACAGCGGCAGGCTGCCGTTCACCGATTTTGCGCGTGGGTTGGAGTCTGCCACCATGCGCTGCGCCGCAGGCACCGGGGCCTGCCCGCACACCATGCGGTAGAACACGGCCGCAAGGCTGTATTCATCGGTATAGCGGCCCTCGAACTCTGCGGTGGAATACTGCTCCGGGGCGGAATAGCCTTCGTACAGCTGTTCGTGCAGGCCGCTGCCCGCCGTGCGCAGGCCCACCGTGGCATAGCCCGCCAGACGGCAGCGGTCGTTTTCCATCACGCGGATGTTCTCCGGGCAGATACCGCGGTGCACCAGACCGATCTTGTGCATGGCGGCTACGCCTTCAAACACCGGCTGCAGCATGGCGCAGGCATCGTCCGGGCGGATGGTGCCGGGGTGGTTTTCCAGCCACTGATCCAGCGGGGTGCCGCCCAGATTTTCCAGAATGGCGTAAACGCTGTTATTGGCTTCCACCACATCCAGCACGGCTTCCAGACCATTGGCCGGAGTGATGCGCTGGATGGAGCGGTACAGGTCCGCAAAATCCATGCGGGTGGTCTTGAACAGCACCTCACTGCCGGTCTTGGGCCGCAGGGTGCTTTCTGCCGTGCGCTCCGCCGTGAGGGTAATGGGCAGATATTCCTTGATGGTCACCCGGAAACGGCCCAGATTCTCTGCGCCGCGGTAGAGGATGCCCTCGCCGTCGATGCTCAGCATTTCCCCTACGGTGTAGCGCCCGGCCAGCACGGTGCCCACCGGCAGGGTGCCGCCGGGGTTGCGCCCGGCAAAGCTTTTGCCGCAGTGCGGGCAGCTTTGTGCTGCTCCGGACAGCGGCTGCAGGCAGTATGGACACAGGCGTGTTGCTTCCATTGTGGTCTCCTTATACCGTTTTGCGCCGCAGCAGGCTCATGGGCGGCAGCTCCGGCGTGGGAATGGTGTATTTTTCCATGGCATGCGGGGTGCTCTCCACCCGTTCACCGGCTTCGTTTTCGATCCACTCAGGGTTCAGCGGAATGCTGCGGCCATCCGGGCAGAGGGCTTCCAGAGTGTCGCCCAGGCTCCACTTGCCGCGCTGCTGGCAGGAGGCAACGCCGTTCTCCCAGCCGTCCACCGTGCCCACAAACTCCCACTCGCGGATGTAAGTAGCGCTGTCGGTGGCCTGTCTGGCCTGCTCGCGGCCAAAGTAGAAGCCCGGCGAGTAATGGCGGTGGCTGGTACGGGTAAGCTCCTCGTACACTTCAGCAGGCAACTCAAAGTTGTCGTTGAGCGGGTCGGCCAGATAAGCGTCCAGCGCCCTGCGGTAGGCGGCGGTAACGCTTGCCACATAGTAGAAGGTCTTGGCACGGCCCTCGATCTTCAGGCTGTCCACACCGGCCTTGCAGATCAGATCAAGGAAAGGCGCGGTGCACATATCATTGGCGTTGAGGATGTAGCTGCCGTTCTCGTTCTCGCCGATCTCGTACAGCTGGCCCGGACGGGTCTCCTCGCTGAGATAGTATTTCCAGCGGCAGGGCTGGGCGCACTGGCCGCGGTTCGCGTCGCGGCCCGCCATGTAGTTGGAAAGCAGGCATCGGCCCGAAACGCTCATGCACATAGCACCGTGCACAAAGGCTTCGATCTCCAGCTCCGGCGGTGTTTTATCGCGCAGGATCGCAATATCCTGCAGGGTCATCTCACGGGCCAGCACCACGCGCTTTGCGCCCATGTTGTAGGCGGCGCGGGCCGCAGCCCAGTTGGTGATGCCTGTCTGGGTGGACATGTGCACATCGATGTCCGGTGCAAAGGTCTTGCAGGCATCCAGCACGCCAAGGTCTGCCACGATAAAGGCATCCACACCGGCCTTGGCTGCTTCCTTGATGGCCTCGGGCAGGCGGTCGGCTTCCTCGTTGGTGGGCAGGGTGTTCATGGTCAGGTAGACCTTGCGGCCGCGGGCGTGAGCGTAGATGACACCCTCAGCCAGCTGTTCCGGCGTAAAGTTGGCCGGAGCAGACCGCATTCCAAATTCAGGCAGGCCGCAGTAAACGGCATCGGCACCGTAGTTGATGGCATAGCGCAGGCGTTCCAGATCGCCTGCCGGGGCCAGCAGTTCCGGGATTTGCAGCATAGTTCAAATTCCTCTCATTTTTCCGTATTCACAGTTTTGTTCACTTGTGCTGCCTTCTGGCAGTTTGCGCTGTGTTCGCTCAGGGTGCGGGCATAATAATAGCTGCCCTTGAGGTCGGTCACAAAGAAATAGGCATCCTTGGCCTCCTCATTGGGCTGGGGGGCCAGCGCTGCCCTGATGGCCGCAATGCCGGGGTTCGAGATCGGCCCGGCAGGCAGGCCCTTGCAGCTGTAGGTATCATACGCAGCCACGATATTTTCCGGGATATGATCCCAGCCGCCATAGTAGGGTGCCACCCAGTTCCAGAGGTAATTGTTGTCACTGTCGCTCTGGATATAGCTGGAGGTGTTGCTCTGCAGGCGCGGGTAGGGCGAATCCGCAGCCAGACGGTTGCGGAACACCTGTGCCACGTTCGAGTCCTGACTGTTGCCCGCTTCCTCCTGCACAAAGGATGCCAGTGTGATCAGCTGGGGCAGGGTCATATCCTGCTTTTTAAGTTCTGCATACATCTCATCGGTGATCTGTGCATCGAACTGGGCATAGAAGGTGGCTACATAGTTGTGCACGGTGTCGTCCTTTAAGAATTCGTAGGTCTCCGGGAAGAGATAGCCCTCGCACTTCATAAAGCGGTCCGGCGCGTCGGCATCGTCCGGCACGTACTGCCAGAAGGTGTATTCGCTGAAATCGCCCTCGTTGGCTTCCTTCAGGAAATCCTCGGCGCTGCACAGCCCGGCGGCTTCCATCTTCTGGGCAATGGCAATGGCCGTGGTTCCCTCTGGGATGGTCACGCGCACCGTTTCGGCCTTGGCGTAGGTGGACAGGACCGCAATAATGGCATCGTAAGAACAGGCGCTCTTCTGCAGGGTAAAATCGCCATACTGCAGCTTTGATGCCGCACCCTTTTGCCCCACATACCAGCGGAACAGATAGGCCGAGCGGATCACACCCGCATCCTTGAGCTTTTGCGCAATGACGGAAACGCCGCTGCCCTGCGGGATGCTCACCGTTACCTCCGTGCCGGGTCTGCCATTGCCGCTGATCTCGTTGTGCGCAAACAGCAGCGCCCCGCCAACGGCCAGCGCCAGCAGTACCACCAGCACCAGCAGGATCTTCCCTACACCGCCTTTTTTGCGGGTGTTTTTTTCGTGTGCCATAAGCACCTTCCTTTTATCTTAGTTTTCCAGCATCAGGCGCATGTAGCTTTCGGCTACATCAAAGGGTTCGGCATCAAAGCGGATCATGCCGTAGTCCTGCCGGGTGCCCTCGCCGAGGAACAGCGGCTGGGATGCGCCCACGGTAATGACCGCCTTTTCCACAATGACTTCCTTTTCGCGGGCGGCTTCCATCAGTACTTCGGCGGCGCGGTCATTGTCGGCCTGCAGCTCCACAAAGTAAAGCGTATCCTCCTTGCGGAAATAAATACCATAGCCGTGGGCGCTGGAAACGATGGTGGCACCGGAGGAGTACAGATCTCCCAGCACCACGGCCATGCGCTCCGGGGTCAGCTGCACGGTATCGGGCCAGAAGCGCTCCCGCAGCTCACACAGCTTTTTGGCGGTGACGGAATCAAATTCCGCCTGACTCCACAGGTTGCGCTCCACCTCGCGCGGCAGGCAGCGCAGGGCGAAGGCCCATGCAAAGCCCTTATCCTGCAGCAGTGCGGCTTGCTCCGGGCTGGTGGGCACCGCCACCGTAAAGCCCGCGCCGCGCAGCTTCTGCTGGGCACACAGATAGTCCACAAGGCCCGCCAGGATCAGGCTGCCCTCGCCGCACAGACCGTACAGGTAGGTGCCGCTGCGGCCCTGCAGCGTGACCGGCACAGCCAGCACCACCGCAGCGATCTCGTCATTTTCCTCGGCCACATAGACGTTCTGCTCGCCTGCAAACTGCTCAATGGCCTTTTTGGCAAATTCTTCTGATTCATTGCGCTGGCTCTGCCATAAAGCCAGCACTGCCGGTTTATCTTCCGGCTGCATCAAACGATACATCTGTCAGGATGCCCCCTCTTATCGAAAATTATGTCAGCTGCTTCAACACGATCTCCTGCACTTCGGCCTGAATGTCTTCGATGCTGCGCATGTTGTCCCCGCTGGTGCAATGCACGACGGCCCAGCCAAGGTGCGCGGCACAATACTCGGCGGCGCAGCGGCTGCGGGCAAGATACTCGGTATCCTTCTCGTGCACATCCTTCCTGCTCTCATCGCCGTGGTAACGCTGGGTCATAAGCTTCTGGCTCACGGCGGGGTCTACCTGTAAGTAGATCACCTCATCCGGCGCAGGCAGGCCCAGCAGATGGAATTCAAAATCAAACAGCCAGCCGAGAAAACTCTCCCACTGCTCCGGCGGCAGCTTGGAGCACTGGTGCACCGCGTTGGAGGTGGTGTAGCGGTCGGCAATGATGATGCCGCCATTCTCGTAAAAACTGCCCCAGTCCTTTTTGTAGCTGGCATAGCGGTCCACCGCATAAAAGCTGGAGGCTGCATAGGCGTTTACATCGTCCGGGTGCTGGCCGAACTGCCCTGCCAGATACATTTTTACAAGGGCACTGGAGTCGCTCTCATAATTCGGGAAGGTGATCTCCCGCACAGAAAAGCCCTGCTCCTTTAAATGTGCTGCCAGCAGCTTTGTCTGCGTGGCCTTGCCGCTGCCGTCCAGCCCTTCCAGTACGATCAGTTTTCCCTTGCTCATACGCCTGCAGCCTCCTTGATGGATGCATATTTTGCGCGCACCTCAGCGGTTTTCCCGCAGCACATTTTTCCCTCCGGGCAGGGGCCGGATACACAGGCCGGGCCGGACTTTGCAAAGATATGCGGTGCCACCGGATACACCAGCTCGAACATTTTTTCGGCCAGCTCCCGGATCTCCCACTGGGCGCGGCTGCAGCAGCGCAGGTGGAAAAAGTTCTGCAGGCTGCGGGCATTCATGGTGACCACCATCTTGGTCTCGCAGGCGTTGGGCAGTACAAAGCGGGCATCCTCGTTGGCCTGCTTGCTGGCCTTGGCGCGGGCCTGCTTTTCCGGCATTCCTTCAGCCATCAGGCGGGCGGTGTGGCCTTCTTCCAGCTTGTGGGCAAGGTCGAGGTAGCGCTTTGCGTCCTCTTCCATGCTGGCAAGGAAAGCTTCCTTTGCTTCCGGGATGGCTTCGATCTCGGGCGGTACCACATAGCGGAAATCGTCCAGCCGCACATAGCGCTGGCTCTGCACACTGAAGGATGCAATGCGGTGGCGGGTGATCTGCGCCAGCAAAGTGCGGCTGACCCCCTCGATGCCAAAGGTGAAGCTGGCATGTTCAATGGGGCTGGCATGGCCCAGATCGCTGAGCATGGTCAGGAACTTCGCGGTCTTTTCCTCGGTCAGGCCGTCCAGCAGGTCGGTGATGTGCGCATCGGAATAGCAGAGCTTTGCCGCTGCAGCCACCACCTTTTCCGGTTCCGGGGTATGTGCGATCAAACGAACAGTCATCATAAGTGTGTTATTCCTCCGCAGTGATTTTGGTCAGGGGCGCAAAATTGGCCATGGTCTTTTTGATGCCCACCTTTTCAAAGTTGATCTCCACGATCTGATCTCCGGCGGCAGGCTTCACAGCCACTACCTGACCGCGTCCGAACACCTTGTGCTCCACAAGATCGCCCGGCTCATAGTGTTTTGCGCCTTTTGCAGCGGTTTTTGCTGCCGGCGCGCCTGTAAAGGAGATTTGCTTTGCAGATTTTTTCTGCGTTGTTCCGTCAGAATATGCAGAACTGTAACCAGAGCCATATCCCGTACCTGCGCCGCTGCGGCCATAGCCGGAACCGTATCCGCTCTGGCTCTGGCCCCGGTTTGCATAGGCCGAGCCAAAGCCGCGGCCCTCGCCCGCGTTGTATTCGCGGTTCAGGTAGCCGCTGCGATTGCTATAGCCGCTTCCGTAGCCGCCCGAACCGTACCCACTGGCGCTGCGGCCCCATCCGGACGGCCCGGAGTAACCGGACGCACCACCGGGCACCGTATCACGATAGCTGTCGCCCCAGCCGCCAAAGCGGGAGCGCTGTTCCAGCACCGGGCTGCGGGTCTCCTCGATATACTCCGGCTCGATCTCCCGCAAAAAGCGGCTGGGTTCGTTGCGCTGGGTGCGGCCATACAGCATCCGGGAAACGCTGTTGGAGATGTACAGCTCCTTCTTGGCGCGGGTGATGCCCACGTAGGCAAGGCGGCGCTCCTCTTCCAGATCAGCTTCGGAATACTTGCTCATCTCGCTGGGGAACACGCCCTCCTCCATGCCAATCAGGAACACATACGGAAACTCCAGACCCTTGGCGGAGTGGATGGTCATGAGCACCACCTGATCGGCGCTCTCGTTATAGCTGTCGATATCGCTGATGAGGGCGATATCTTCCAGATAGCCTTCCAGCGTGGCTTCCTCACCGTGCTGGTCGCAGTAGTTCTTGACGTTGTTGACCAGCTGACCAAGGTTCTGCAGGCGGTCAGCCGCATCCTCGTGGCCCTTGGCTGCATCGGCTTCCAGCATGGCCTTATAGCCGGTCAGCTCGATCACATCGGCTGCAAACTCGTCCAGCGTGCGGGTCTCCAAAGAATCCTGCAGGCGCTGATAGATCTGCCAGAACTTGAGCAGCGGCATTACGGCGCGGCTGAGCTTTGCATATTGGTCGGCATGGCCGATGATGTCCAGCATGCTCACGCCCTCCTGCGCGGCCAGATCGGCAATGACCTCCACGGTGGTGGCACCGATCTTGCGGGCAGGCTCGTTGATGATGCGGCGCAGGCGCACATCATCGCGGGGGTTCGCCACGATGGACATGTAGGAATGGATATCCTTGACCTCTTTGCGGTCGTTGAAGCGCTGGCCGCCCACGATCTTGTGGGGGATGCCTGCACGGGTAAAGTAGCTTTCGATGGGGGCCGATTGGGCGTTCATGCGGTAGAGGATGGCGTGGTCGGCCAGATGTCCTCCCTCTTTCAGGTGCTGGCCGATCACATCCGCAATGTGGCTGGCCTCGTCCTGCTCGTTCTCGGCGGTGTACACCTGCACCTTGTCGCCCTCGCCATTGCTGGTCCACAGGGTCTTGCCCTTGCGCTCGGTGTTGTGCTGAATGACACAGTTCGCAACGTTCAGGATATTGGACGTAGAGCGGTAGTTTTGTTCCAGACGGATGGTTTTGGTGCCCGGGTAAATGCGCTCGAAATTAAGGATGTTCTCAATGGTAGCGCCGCGGAAGCGGTAGATGCTCTGGTCATCATCGCCCACCACGCAGATGTTCTTTTCCGGGCCGGTGAGGAGGCTCACCAGACGGAACTGCGCCACACTGGTGTCCTGATACTCGTCCACCAGCA
>OLRV01001738.1_pt1 | contig 18016 bp, 17 predicted proteins | sample 1672421 | NCBI WGS metagenome assembly OLRV01 (sample SAMEA3136684, study PRJEB25190) | human gut metagenome | biome: human gut; feature: human-associated habitat; material: faeces | place: Austria | collected 2013
CGACCGACCCCTGGGGCATCAAGGTCAACCGCGTGGAGCTCAAGAACATCCTGCCGCCGCGTGAGATCCAGAACGCGATGGAAAAGCAGATGAAGGCCGAGCGCGAACGCCGCGAGTCCATCTTGCAGGCCGAGGGCCAGAAGCAGTCCCAGATCCTCGTGGCCGAGGGCGAAAAGCAGTCCACCATCCTGCGTGCGGACGCCGAAAAGCAGGCGGCCATCCTCAAGGCCGAGGCCGAGCGTCAGGCCGCCATCCTCAAGGCCGAGGGTGAAGCGCAGGCCATCCTGAACGTGCAGCAGGCACTTGCCGACTCCATCAAGATGCTCAATGAGGCCAACCCCAACGAGCAGGTCATCAAGATCAAGGCGCTCGAATCGTTCGAAAAGGCCGCCGACGGTCAGGCGACGAAGATCATCGTCCCGAGCGAGATTCAGAGCCTCGCCGGCCTCGCCGCGAGCTTCAAGGGGCTGCTTGAAGACGAGAAGAAGTAATTTCAAAAAAGAGGCTCTGCCTCTTTTTTGAGAAAGCCGCACTCCGCTTCGTGCCTTGCCGCCCTTGGCGGCTGCGACACAAGCTCCGCGAGAGGAGTAAATCGCCACGCGCCGGTCGCGGCGATTTACAACCTCAATTTTTTCCGCGTCTGCGGACGGCAAAGTCTGCGACGCTTTTGTGGCAAGTCAAAAAAGGAAGAGGTTCCCATCGGGAACCTCTTCCTTTTTGATGTAAGGTGTTGCGAACTCAGCCCTCGGAATCCGTGCGGTTTCTCCAGGAGATCTCCTGCTCGAGCTCGTAGCGCAGCTTCTTGTTCTCCTCGACAAGCTCGTCGTAGTGCTCGCCCTGCACGTAATACTTGACGAACGTGAACGTTGCCTCGTCAAGCTCCTCTTCCGTGTAGGACGGGAGAAGCGAACCGTTCTTGCGCTGAAGGCCGGAGATATTCACGACCACCAGGCGGCGGTGCTGCTCGGAGAGCTGGAAGAGCTGGAGCTTTGCGGGAATTTCAAGCCCTAAGTCATAGGTGCTGTTCACGCGCTCCATGATGTTGCGGTACTCGGGCTTGGCCGAGACGATGACGCCGTGCTGCATAAACAGTTTCTTGAGGTAGTCCACAGAAACGTCCTCGCGGGTGATCGTGCCCTTGCCGAGACCTGTGAGCATCGTGTTAGACAGATTCAGGCTGACGTAAACTTCTTCGCCGGTCTTGGGATAGCTCATAATTTGCCTCCATTAAAGTCTGCGCCGCAAGCGCGGCTGGGATTGATATGACATTTTTATGGTAGCATGGCGGAGCGGAAAATACAAGCGGCAGGTTGTATGAACTGTCGCTTACAAATTTGTCGGAATCGCCGCCGCGGCGGGATTTTCCTTGACAAGAGCGCGCGCCGCTGATACACTTTCCTTGTCTATTACGGGTGCGCACCTACCGGCAGTCAGGCGGAAGTCTGGCTGCCGTTTTGCATCCGGCATTTGAATAGGAGGGAATATTTATGGCTTACTTCTGGCCGCTCATTCTCGTTGTGGCGTCGAACACCGTGTATCACATCTGCGCCAAATCGCTGCCCGAGAGCGTTGATCCGCTCGCGTCGCTCACGGTCACGTATCTGATCGGCTCAATCTTTTCGGGCATCCTGTATTTTGTGACGAACCGCGGCGGGGCGAACCTTCTGCACGAATACAGCCAGATGAACTGGGCGCCGTACCTGCTCGGTCTCGCGGTCGTCGGTTTGGAAGCTGGCAGCATGCACGCCTACAAGGCGGGCTGGCCGGTCAGCGCGTTTCAGGTGTCGTCTGCGGCGGCCATCGCGACGATTTTGGTGTTCATTGGGTATCTTGTCTACCACGAGGCCATCACGGTCAACAAGCTCGTGGGCCTTGCGCTGTGCCTTGCCGGGCTGTTTTTCCTCAACAAATGAGTTGTGCCGCGGCTTTTGCCGTGGTATGATGGGGAAAACTTGTTTTAAAGAAGGAATTTTGATCTATGAAAGCTGCACGCGACTATCCGATCCTGACCGTCACCGCCAAGGGCACGCGCTGGCTCGAGAGCGGCCACCCCTGGGTGTACGACTCCGACGTTGCCCGCGAGCCGGACGAGAGCGAGTGCGAAAACGGCGCGCTCGTCGATGTGGTGTCGGAAAAGGGCAAATATCTCGGCACGGGCTTTTTGAGCAGACTCAGTAAGCTCCGCGTGCGCATTGTCTCGCGCAACGCGAACGACCGCTTCGACGAAAATTTCTGGCGGCGGCGCGTACGCTACGCCTGGGACTACCGCAAGGCGGTCATGGACGGGCAGACCGGCTGCTGCCGCCTGATCTTCGGCGAGGCGGACGCCTTCCCCGGCCTGACGGTCGACCGGTTTGAAAATCTTCTCGTCACGCAGACGCTCTCGCTCGGCATGGAAAAGATCAAGGACATGCTCTTCCCCCTCATTGTCGAGGTGCTGGAGCAGGACGGCGAGACGATCGACGGCCTTTTTGAGCGCAACGATGTCGTGCTTCGCGAAAAGGAGGGCTTGACGCAGAACAAGGGTTGGTTTCCCCTCCCCGGCAAAAAAACGCCCGAGAGCCCCATCACTGAAATTTGCGAGAACGGCGTTTTCTACCGTGTGGATGTCGAAAACGGGCAGAAGACGGGCTTTTTCCTCGACCAGAAGTTCAATCGCCTCGCCGTCGCGCACCTCGCGCACGGCAAGCGCGTGCTCGACTGCTTCACGCACACGGGCTCGTTCGCGCTCAACGCCGCCAAGGGCGGCGCAGAGCACGTGACGGCGGTGGACGTGTCCGAGAGCGCCATCGAAATGGCGCGCGCGAACGCGGCGCGCAACGGCCTTGAGGACAAAATGGACTTTCTCGCCGCCGACGTCTTCGACCTGCTCCCGCAGCTCGAGGCCGCGCACGAAAAGCCCTATGACTTCATCATCCTCGATCCCCCGGCGTTCACAAAGTCTCGCCGCACGGCGAACAACGCCGAAAAGGGGTACAAGGAGATCAACCTGCGCGCGATGCGCCTGCTGCCGCGCGGCGGCTACCTTGCGACCGCCTCGTGCAGCCACTTCATGCCCGCCGAACGCTTTGAGCGGATGCTGCGCTCCGCCGCCGCGGACGCAGGCGTCGAGCTGCGGCAGATCGAAGCGCGCACGCAGAGCTGTGACCACCCCATCCTCTGGAACGTGCCGGAGACGGATTACCTCAAGTTTTATCTATTCCAAGTGGTATAAAGAACGCAAAAAAATCCCCGCTGTAAAAACAGCGGGGATTTTTTATTGATTTACTTGTTTTCGTCAGTGTTTTCCGCGGAAGTATCCGGCGTTTCGGGTTCAGTCGAGGGCTTGTCCTCAGTCTGAGCATCTTCGCCCTTGTCCTCCGGCGGCATTTCGATCTTTTCGCTCGTCATCGAAATGTGCTTGGCGGGCGCTTCGATCACGCTCGGCTGCGAGGGGCGGAAGCCGTCCTCGCTCTTGCGCGTGGAAGCGTAGGCCTCTTCGACGGTCGAGGGATCGCGGCCTTCGAGGATAGCGACCATTTCACCGCCCGTGATGGTCTCCTTTTCAAGGAGGTAGGCGACGACCTTGTCCATATCCTCGCGGTTGTCGCGGATGACCTGTATGGCGTCCTTGTAGCACTCGTCAAGGATACGCTTGACCTCGCGGTCCATGATGGCGGCGGTATCCTGCGCGCAGTCGAGGCCGTAGCCGCCGTCAAGGTACTGATTGCGCACCGACCCGAGCGCGACCATGCCGACCGCGTCGCTCATACCGTACATGGCGACCATGTTGCGCGCGATGCTCGTCGCCTCCTGAATATCCTGCGAGGCGCCGTTGGTCATCGTGTTCATCACGACCTCTTCGGCCGCGCGGCCGCCCATCGAGACGGCAATCTTCGCCATCAGCTCATCGCGCGTGCGCAGGTTCGTCTTGTCCTCTTCAGGCATCAGGAGCGTGTAGCCAAGGCTTCCCTCGGTGTGCGGGACGATCGTGATCTTCTGCACGGGCTCGGCGTTTTTCTGCTTGTAGGCGACCATCGCGTGGCCAACCTCGTGATAGGCGACGAGCTTCTTTTCAAACTCGGTGAGGACGCTGCCTTTCTTCTCGCTGCCCGCGATGACGAACTCGAACGCCGCGAGCATGTCCTCCTGCGTAACGAGCTTGCGTCCCTTGCGCACGGCGCGGAGCGCCGCCTCGTTGGCGAGGTTTGCAAGGTCCGCGCCCACGCAGCCCGCGGTCGCGAGCGCGACCTTCTTGAGATCCACGTCCTCGGCGAGCTTGATGCCGCGCGTGTGGACCTGCAGCGTTGCTAAGCGGCCGGCGAGGTTCGGGCGGTCGACGGTGATGCGGCGGTCGAAGCGGCCGGGGCGCAGCAGCGCCTTGTCGAGCACCTCCGGGCGGTTCGTCGCGGCAAGCACGATGACGCCCTTGCTCGGGTCAAAGCCGTCCATTTCGGCGAGCAGCTGGTTGAGCGTCTGCTCGCGCTCGTCGTTGCCGCCGCCGTAGCGCCCGCCGTCGCGGGATTTGCCGATGGTGTCGATCTCGTCGATGAAGATGATGCAGGGGGCGACCTTCGACGCCTCGGCGAAGAGGTCGCGCACGCGGCTCGCGCCGACGCCGACGAACATCTCGACAAAGTCAGAGCCGGAGATCGAGAAGAACGGCACCTTCGCCTCGCCCGCAACGGCCTTGGCCAGCAGCGTTTTACCGGTACCGGGAGAGCCGACGAGCAGCGCGCCCTTGGGGATCTTCGCGCCGATGGCGGTGTACTTCTCGGGGTTGTGCAGAAAGTCGATGATCTCGACGAGCGATTCCTTCGCCTCGTCCTGACCGGCGACGTCCGCGAACGTCACGCCTGTGGACTTTTCCATGTAGACCTTGGCGTTGGCCTTGCCGACGTTGCCGATGCCGCCGATCCCGCCCATGCCGCCGGACTTTTTCGCCAAAAGGTTCATCAGCAGCACGAACGCGCCGACCATCAGCACCGTGGGCAGGATATAGGTCACCATAAAGGCGAGCACCGGCGAGATGGGCGCCTGATAGGGCTTGGTGTAGGTCACGCCCTCTTCATCGCAGAGCGAGAGCAGGCTTTCCGACATCGCGGGAATGATGGTGGTGAAGAGCGTGTAGTCCTGATCGTAGCTCTTGCCGTCATCATCGGTGTAGACAAAGCCGTCCACCGGCGTGATGGTGTACACGTCGTCGTCGATCTCGATGGACTTGACCTTGCCCGACTCCACCAGATCGACAAGCTCGCTGTGGGTAATCTCGCAGGAGCTTTCCGCGGCTCTGGCCTGTTCGAGCATGACGGAGACATAGTTGACGCCGATCGTCAGCAGCAATGCCCACAGGACGATCGACCACATTCCTCCGCCGCGCCGGCGGTTCTTGTCGCCGCGGTTGCGGTTGTTTCTGTTGTTCTGATCCATGATGTTCCTCCCGTCAGGGGATCAAAAATGTGATATGCGCACATTCTTTACGTAATGTGCATCACTATACCATAGAAAAAAGAAAGGCACAAGTTTTCAGCGGTGAATTTTCAATGAACTTTTGCTTTGCGCCCTCTTTATCTTGCCCTTGTTCTGTGTTATAGTTGCAATGGAGTATTCTATCAAAATCTGTCGCACAAAAATTTATGACAAGGAGAAATTCTTTTATGAATAAGGAACGCAGGGAAAAGACCGTCCGAGCGCAGGACGCGGAGGCGGACGGCATCATTGAGGGCCGCAACGCCGTGATCGAGGCGCTGCGCGCGGGCGCGACCATCGACAAAATTTTCATTCAGAAGGGTGAGACCGACAAAACGCTCGGCCACATCGCCTCTACCGCCCGCGCCGCCGGTGTGGTGGTCGTGGACGCGGACAAGCGCAAGCTCGACTTTATGAGTCGCACGCACGCCCATCAGGGCGTCATCGCGCTCACGAGCGTGCGCGAATACGTCAGTGTGGAGGACATTCTGAACATCGCGCGCGAAAAGGGCGAAAAGCCCCTGATCGTCGTCTGCGACGAGATCTCCGACCCGCACAACCTGGGCGCGATCATCCGCACGGCGGAGTGCGCGGGCGCGCACGGCGTCGTGATCCCCAAGCGCCGCAGCGCAGGCCTTACGAGCGTCGTCGCCAAGACGAGCGCGGGCGCAGTGAGCTATGTGCCCGTTGCGCGCGTACCGAACATTCCCGCGCTTTTGGAGCAGCTGCAAAAAGAGGGCGTGTGGGTCTTCGGCACGGCGGCCGAGGGCGCGTGCGACCTCTATTCCGCCGACCTCAAGGGCCCCGCTGCCATCGTCATCGGCAGCGAGGGTGACGGCATGACGAGACTCGTGCGCGAAAAGTGCGATTTCCTCGTCAGCATTCCGATGAAGGGCAGTATTTCCTCGCTCAACGCCTCCGCGGCGGCGGCCATCCTCCTCTACGAGGCGGTGCGCCAGCGCTTGGGGCAGTGACGGTAAAGAAGGAACGATATGGACCCCAAAGACCTTGAATTTGAAGAAACGCTCGCCGACTCCGAGCTGCTGCTGAAAAACACGGCCCGCAGCATGGACGAGGACGCGGAATTCACGCTCGAGAGCATTCTGGCCGAGTACGGCAGCGGCACGCCCGCCGCGCCCGAACCGGAAGAAAAAGAACCCGAGCCGCCGGCGGAAAAGAAACCGCCGGCAAAGGTCGTCCCCCTGCCGAAAAAGGCGGAGGCGGCGAAAAAAACGGTGGATGAAACGGTGGATGAGACCGCCCGCATCCCCGTCATCCCCTTCCCCGGTGCGAAAAAGGCCGAAGAGCCGATAGAAGCCGAACCGGAAGAGGAAACGGACGCGGAAACCGAAGAAGAACCGCCGCAGGACGACGAGCCCAAGTCCATGAGCTTGCAGGACATCCTGGCCCAGACCGTGCAGGAGGCGCTCTCCGAGCGCGAGGACACGATCATCGAGGAGGAGCCGCCGCGCCGCGGTTTGTTCTCCCGCCGCAAGATGCGCGACACCGAGCAGCTCTACGACGACGCGGAGGAGGAAGAGGACGAGGAAGAAGAGTTCGAAGAGCCCGAACCCGAGCTCCCCGAGCCGCCGCTGACCGAAACGCTCTCCGACTACCGCGCCCAGCTTTCGGGCGCGACGAAGGCGCGCCGTGGGGCGGGTATTTTCACGCTTTTGCTGTGCGTCATGGCGGTGCTGGAGCATTTTTCCATCCTGCCGGAGGCGTACACCGCTGATCCGATGATCCGCGCGCTGCCGCCGCTGGCGGTCGAGGCCATCGTCTGCGCCATCGGCTGGCGCATTTTTGCGGGCGCGCTGCGCTCGCTCAAACAGGGAAAAGTCACGTCGGGCTTTTTGACGATGCTTCTATGCCTTGTCACGCTGCTCGATACGGCACTCTATGCTTTTCTTCCCGCGCGCGCGGCGCTGTCGCTGCCGCTGCCGGTGCTGGGGGCGATGTCGGTCTACTGCGCGCTGCTGGGCGAAAGTCTGCGTCTGCACGGCATGTATGACACGTTCCGCATCGCGGCCATCGGCAATGCGCCGTATATCGTCACCGTGACGGCAGGGGGCGCGGCCAAGCGCGTGGGTCTGCCGGGCGGATTTTCCAATTCCGCGCGCGCAAACGACCCCTATTCCCGCTGGCAGAGCGTGCTGCTGCCGGTCTTCCTCGCGGCGGCGGTCGTGTTCGGCGTGCTCTCGACGCTCGAGACGAAGCAGAACGCGCTGCTTGCGTGGAACCTCTCGGTGATGCTCGCGAGTGCGAACCTGCTCGCGTTTCCGATGGTGTGCGCGCTGCCGCTCAAGCGCATCGCCGCGCGGCTTGCCAAAAGCGGCAGCGCCGTGGCGGGCTTTTCCGGCGCGGACGCCATCCGCCGGAGCAACTGCGTCATTCTGACCGACGGCGACCTGTTCCCGCCCGGAACGGTCACGCTCGGCGGGCTCAAAGTCTTTGGCGAGGAGAGCGGCAAGGTCATCTCCTACGCCGCGACGATGGCCCATGCGTCCGAAAGCGGCCTGAGCCGCCTTTTTGACAATCTTCTCGCCAGCGACGGCGGCTTCCGCGAGCAGGTCGAGGACGTCGACTTTTACGAAGAGGGCGGCGTCGGCGGCCGCATCCACGGCGAAACGGTGCTCTTCGGCACGGCGGGCTTTATGAGAAAACGCGGCGTGAACCTGCCGCGCAACTTAGGCCTCAAGACCGGCGTGTTCCTCTCGGTCGACGGCACGCTCATCGCGGTGTTCGCCGTGAAGTACATGCCCGCGGAAAATGTCGACTGGGCGCTCCACGCCCTGCACCACAGCCGCATCACCCCCGTGCTCGCCGTGCGCGACGGCAACATCACCCCCGCGCTCTTAAAGCGCAAGTTCGGCACCGACGCGCGCGCGGTCTATCCCAAGCTCTCGACGCGCCTGGCGCTCTCCGAGCGCGGCGGCGGGCGGCCGTATGCGCTGCTCATGCGCGAGGGACTCATGCCGTATGCCGAGGTCGTGCTCGGCAGCAAGAGATTGTGCGCGTCCGCAAGGCGCTGCACGGTGCTTGCATTTTTAGCCGCCACGGCCTCGACGCTCCTTGCATTTTATTTAACTTTTGTCGGCGCATACAGCGTGCTCACGCCGTTTTCTCTGCTCATTTACGTACTTTTGTGGTCGCTCAGCGCGCTGGTCGACGCCCTGCTCAGCGACCGTTATTGACACTTCGAACGAAGAAAACGAAAATTTGCGGAAAAATATGGTTGTAATGGAGAGAAAAACATGATATCATTTCTGCATTGAGTATTATCCCATCTTATGGCGCGAGCCGATCTGGGATTTACGATTTTCGGAAGGAGACTGACCCATTATGAGTGCAAAAGACATCCGCAATATCGTGCTGCTTGGCCACAGCGGCAGCGGCAAGACCACCCTCGCTGAGAGCATGCTGTATCTCACCGGCGGCACGGACCGTCTGGGCAGAATTGCCGACGGCAACACCGTTTGTGACTACGATCCCGAAGAGATCCGCCGCCAGATCTCCATTTCTCTGGCCGTGGCTCCCGTGGAATACGACAGCTGCAAGATCAACGTGCTCGACGTGCCCGGCGGCTTCGACTTCGCCGGTGAGGTCGCGGAGGCCGTTCAGGCTGCCGACGCTGCCGTCATCGTCTGCTCGGCCAAGGCCGGCATGAGCGTCGGCGCGGAAAAGGCGTGGAAATATTGCGAGAAGAACTCTCTCCCCCGTCTGCTCTACATCTCCAAGACCGACGAGGAGAACTCCGACTACAACGCCGCGTTCAACACGCTGCGCGAGCGCTTCGGCAAGAACATCGCCCCCGTCGTCGCCCCCATCTGGGACGAGAGCAAGAAGGTCATTGGCATCATCGACGTGCTGCATAAGCGCGCATTCGAGTTCGGCCCGGGCGGCGGCCGCGTCGAGATCGAAGTGCCCGAGAACAAGCTTCCCGTGCTCGATGAGCTCTACGACGCGCTCAAGGAGTCCGTCGCCGAGACGAGCGAGGAGTTCATGGAGAAGTTCTTCAACGGCGAGGATTTCACCCACGAGGAGCTTGTCAGGGGAATCCACGACGGCGTGGCAAGCGGCGCAATTACTCCGCTGGTGTGCTGCGCGAACGACACGCTCTCCGGCGTTGATATGCTGCTGGACGCGGTTGTGTCAATGCTTCCATCGCCGAACGAGCGCAGGCTGGAATACTGCGATGGCGAACTGCTGGATTACGATGAGAACAAACCGCTGAAGGCGCTTGTATTCAAGACGGTTGCCGACCCATTCGTCGGCAAGATAAGCGTGCTCAAGGTGGTACAGGGCAAGCTGGTTCCCGGCGCTTCCGTGGTCAATGCCACTAACGGCGAAACTATCCGCGTGGGCAAGCTGCTGAAGCTCCTTGGCAAGAAGCAGGAGGAGGTTTCCGAAGCCAACGCCGGCGATATCGTTGCGGTGGCTAAGCTTGAAGCGGCAACGAACGACACCCTCTGCGCGCCGGAATCCGTCGCAGCCCTGGAGCCTACGAAGTTCCCGGAGGCGTGCTATTTCCGCGCAGTAAAGCTGTCGGACGGCGGCGACGAGGGCAAGCTTTCCGCGGCTATCCGCAGACTCCTGGAGGAGGATCTCACGCTGAAATACGTTCACGATCACGAAACGCACCAGCGCATGATCGGCGGACTTGGTGACCAGCACCTTGACGTGGCTGTGGCAAAGCTGAAGTCCAAGTTCGGAATGAACGTCGTGATGTCCGAGCCGAAGATCGCTTACCGCGAGGCAATACGCAAGAAGGTGACGATCGAGAGCAAGTACAAGAAGCAGTCCGGCGGTCACGGACAGTACGGACATGTCAAGATAGAGTTTGAGCCGTATGGCGGCGACGAACTGCTGTTCGAGGAGAAGATATTCGGAGGCAGCGTTCCCAAGAATTTCTTCCCGGCAGTCGAAAAGGGACTCCAGGAAGAAATTCTTGGGAACGCTGAGCACGGCTCCCTGGGTGGATTCCCGGTGGTCAAGCTGAAGGCTACGCTCGTCGATGGAAGCTACCACCCGGTGGACAGCTCCGAGATGGCGTTCAAGACAGCGGCTTCCATGGCGTTCAAGGATTGCATGAAGGAGGCTCAGCCCTACCTGCTGGAGCCAGTGGACAGCCTGAAGATACTTGTGCCGGACGAAAAGCAGGGCGACGTGATGAGCGTGCTCTCCAAGCGGCGCGGCTCAGTTCTCGGAATGAACGCGGCAGGCAACGGAATGACCGAACTGATAGCTGAGGCTCCCGTGGCAGAACTGTCGGATTTCGCGCTGACGCTCCGTCAGATCACCCAGGGACTCGGCGAGTTCACATCGGAGTTCGCGCGTTACGACATGCTCCCTCCGGGAACCGAAATAAAGTCATAACTAAATAAGAATAGGCGGACTGGCGCGTGCGTGGTCCGCCTTTATTCTGACAATAAGAGGAGAGAAATACCATGGAAGCACAGCTTGACGGAATAAGGGAAATCCTTCCGGAGCTGACGATAAACGGGCAGGTGATCAGATTTCCCTGCAAGCTGAGCGAGATACCGGGCATTAAAACGGAGGTCAGACTGACCGGATATATGATTGCAGGCGATAACAGCTGCCTGGGATTTTCGCTGAACGGCGTACATATCGACGCTCCCTGTATATTTCCGGCGACATCGCCGGAAGGACTGACCTGCTGGACGACAAGGTGGTAGGAATCGCAGTAAAGTCCCACGACCCGGCGGTGAGAGCGCTTGAATTTGCCGGAGTCACCGCTGATTACACACTTGGCGAAGTGCTGACGGCGTTCGGTAAACCGGTCGGGAATTCCAACGGAGTGCTGACCTACTATTTCGATGATTCCACTCCCGGCGTGGTGTACCTGTTCTTTGACGGGAATGAGAAGTTTGAAAGGATCATAATCGACGTGAACTGTTCCTGAGCAAAAAAATCGGAAAAATTTGTTCCAGACCTCTTGACAAGGCGGATTTGATGTGATATAATAAATTTGCCGCATGTGCAGGGTGAGTTGTGCCCATTCACGGAAACAGCTCGTAAGCGCAGAAATGCAACCCCGACGCAGCGAGTCTGAATAAAAAGAGGTATTTAAAATGTACGCAGTAATCGAAACAGGCGGAAAGCAGTATCAGGTAAAGGAAGGCGATATCCTTTTCATCGAGAAGCTCGAGGCCGAGGGCGAGATCACATTCGACAAGGTTATCATGGTAGGCAAGGACGACGGCGTTAAGGTAGGCGCTCCCTATGTTGACGGCGCAAGCGTAAAGGCTACCCTGCTGAAGAACGGTAAGGCTAAAAAGATCACCGTCTTCACCTACAAGCCCAAGAAGAGCAGCAAGAGAAAGATGGGCCACAGACAGCCGTACAGCCAGGTTAGAATTGAAGCAATCAACGCATAATCTGCGGATAGTATTCGCCAGACGGAATGGTTCGATCTACGGGTTTGTTGTGACCGGGCATGCAGGCTACGGCATGGAGGGCGATGACATCGTCTGCTCCGCTGTTAGTTCCGCTGTCCAGCTGGTGTGCAACACCGTGACGGATTTCTTTCATGCCGACGCTGACGTGGCGGTGGGGGAGAATCGGATCGAACTCCGCCTGAACAGTTCTGACGACCCGAGTGTGAAGCTCCTTGACGCGTTCCATGACCACATGGAATATATCTCGGAGAAGTACCCCGGGGTAAAGGTTGAATTGAGGGAAGCTTGACTTCCGAATGATAACAGGAGGATAAAACAATGATTAGAATTGGTTTACAGTATTTCGCTCATAAAAAAGGTATGGGTTCTACCAAGAACGGCCGTGATTCCGAGTCCAAGAGACTTGGCGTAAAGCGCGCTGACATGCAGAAGGTTAACGCCGGAAGCATTCTGGTAAGACAGAGAGGTACACATATCCACGCTGGCAACAATGTCGGCAAGGGTTCTGACGATACACTGTTCGCTCTTATTGACGGCACTGTAAAGTTCGAGCGCCTCGGCAGAGATAAGAAGCAGGTAAGCGTTTACGCTGACTAATTTCTGCAATCTAATTAATCATCTTAAGCCGGATTGCATAAATCCGGCTTAAGTTTTTCTTGATTTTGCATGAAATAAAAGTTGAAAGTCGTGAAATAACAAACAGTAAGGAAAGCGAGGCGGCAGAGAATGTTTGTTGATAAGGTCGAAATATCTATCAAGGCAGGAAACGGCGGCAACGGGGCAGTAAGCTTCCACCGAGAGAAATATGTGAATGCAGGCGGACCTGACGGCGGCGATGGAGGTAAGGGAAGCGACATCATGTTTGTCGCTGACGATAATCTTTCCACGCTGATCGACTTCCGCTATAAGAAGAAGTACATCGCCCCGGACGGCGAGAACGGCGGCGCCAAGCGCTGCTCCGGAAAGTCCATGGAGCCTACGATAATCCGCGTGCCCAGGGGCACCATAATCAAGGACGCCCACACCGGCAGAATCATGGCGGATATCTCCGACGACGAGCCTGTCGTAGTAGCCAGGGGCGGCCGTGGCGGTAAGGGCAATGCAAACTTCGCGACTCCGACGCGCCAGATCCCCCGTTTTGCCAAGCCTGGATTCCCCGGCGAGGCGTTCGACGTGGTCCTGGAGCTGAAGCTGCTGGCTGACGTTGGTCTGGTGGGATTCCCGAATGTCGGTAAATCCACGCTGATAAGCGTAGTCAGCGCCGCCAAGCCGAAGATCGCGAACTACCACTTCACAACGCTGACCCCGGTTCTCGGAGTTGTGAAGCGCGGCGAGCAGTCCTTCGTCATGGCGGATATCCCCGGACTTATCGAGGGCGCCAGCGAGGGCGTGGGACTTGGCCACGCATTCCTGCGGCATGTAGAGCGCTGCCGACTGATAGTCCATGTGGTGGACGTTTCCGGAATCGAGGGACGTGATCCTAAGGACGATTTCGAAAAGATAAACCTGGAGCTTGCTAACTTCTCCGAGGAACTGGCGGAGCGTCCGCAGATCGTTGCGGCGAACAAATCCGACATGGCGACCGAGGAGCAGATCGCGGATTTCCGTAAATTCATCGTGGAAAAGGGACTGCCCTTCTTCACGATATCCGCGGCGACCACCGAGGGCACTGACGCGCTGATGGACTGCGTTGCCGAGGAGCTTTCCAAGCTCCCTCCCCCCAAGCGCTTCGAGGTACAGCCGCTTACCATGGCGGAACTCCAGCAGATGGAGAACGAGAAGCACAGCTTCACCGTGCAGAAGATCGACGGCGTTTATGTCGTGGACGCTCCGTTCATGGCTCCGATCCTCTCCACATGCAACATGGAGGACTACGAGAGCCTTCAGTACTTCCAGAGAGTCCTGCGCTCCAGCGGCATAATCGACGAGCTGGAAAAGCAGGGGATCCAGGAGGACGACCTTGTGTCGATCTACGATTTCGAGTTCAATTATGTGAGATAATTCCGTGAGAAACCGCCGCGTTTCCGAGGTAGAATAATGACATTCATCAGCGTATTGCTCCGTGATCTTGAACGTTCCTCTCCCGGCAGTGGGGAAACTGCGAAGCAGGTCCTCTCCATGCTGGGGGGGATTTCTCCGAAATCCGCGTTGTTCGTTGGCGACGAGATTGCCACTCCGCAGCTAATTTCCGAAAGGTTCGGCTGCCGTCTGGTATCCGCGTTCACGGACGAGATACGCGTGCAGCAGGGCAGCGAAGCCGGTCTGGACGCTTCGGCAGTCCAGCTGTTTGAATTGCCGGGCGGGGACGGAAGCTACGACCTCATCTGGTACAACGGCATTGTGGATTTTGACGGCTGCGAGCAAAGACTTGAGCAGCTCCGGGCTAAGCTTGCCATGGGCGGAATCCTGGTTTACCGCGCTGTCAGCTGGCTCACGGAACCCTCGCCGGACACGAAGATGTTCTGCCAGAGGAGATTCGGCAGGATACTTCCGTTGGACAAGGTGCTGGTTCTCGCAAAGGAAATGGGCTGGCATGTGCAGGATTTCTACATCGCGCCGAAATCCGACTGGCAGAAGGGCTATTACGAACCGCTGATTTCCGCCGCGGAGAAATACGCCGGGATACACAAGGACGACAGCAGCGTGTCGCTGGGAATGAGCGAACTCCGGAAGGAGCACGGGATTTTCGAGGCGCACTGCGAGGAATACAGCTGCGTATACTACATACTGAAAGGTTGATGGAATGGCTTTAACAGTACTGTCCGAGCATGAAGCGGGCGCATACAGCCCGAATGTTCTGGCGTTTTACGGCGACTGCGTGTATGAGCTCCTGGTGCGGCGCGAGGTCGTGCTGAGGGGAAATACGAACGCAGGGCGGCTGCATGACCTTGCGGTCGAGCAGGTGAGGGCTTCCTACCAGTCAAAGGCAGTGGACGTCATCGAACCCATGCTTACCGAGAGGGAAGCCGATATACTCCGCCGCGGCAGAAATGCCGGGGGAATATCCGTCCCCAAAAGCGCCAAGCCGTCGGAGTACCGCCGGGCGACCGCGCTGGAAACTCTGTTCGGATACCTGAGCCTTTCAGGGCAGCAGGAGCGCATTGAAACGCTGTTTGCAGCGATATGCGAGGCGCTCCCAGTCTAGTTGGAGGTGCTATGTCACAGACTTCAAAAACCGTATGGCGCTGGGTCATTGACATCATTGTGATAATTGCAGGCTCCGGCGTGTATGCGTTGGGAGTACACTGCTTCACGGCGCCCAACAACATCGCCCCGGGCGGAGTCACGGGTGTTGCAACGATAATCAGCTACGTCACGGACTGGAATATCGGTACGCTGATAGCCGCGATCAACATTCCGCTGCTGATCGCCGGATTCTTTCTGCTCAACCGGACGACGATGATAAAGACGCTGGTCGGCGTTGCGTCGCTGTCTATCATGACGGACTACCTGCTGAAAAACGTCCCGGTGTATATCGCGGATAACGGCGGAGGAATCCTCGCGTCGATATTCGGCGGACTGCTGATGGGAGCCGGGCTGGGAATCGTCTACGCCCGGGAGGGAACCACCGGCGGTACTGATATAATCAACAAGATAATCAACCGCTTCAAGCCGGAGATAAAGCTGGGACAGATATCCTTCCTGGTGAATGCCGGCGTTGCGCTCAGCGGCTACATCGTGTACAAGGACCTTGACGTTGTGCTGTACGCGATCATATCCGTATTCGTGCAGTCGAAGGTGATTGACGCGCTTGTCTACGGAGGTCTGGAGGGGAAGTTCCTCATGATCTTCTCGGAGAAGCCGCAGGAGATTGCCGACAGACTGCTGAAGCAGAAGCGCGGAGTTACGCTGCTCAAGGGCGAGGGCGCCTACAGCGGCGAGGACAGGCAGGTCGTGTGCATTGCCGTCCACAAGAACGAGTACGTCAAGGTAAAGCGGATCGTCAAGCAGACGGATCCGAATGCATTTGTAATTATTACCGGCGCGAGCGAGGTCCTGGGAAAGGGCTTCCAGAAGCTGGACTGAATTAAATACAGAATAAGGAGAAAGAACTTATGTCAGGACATTCAAAATGGAGCACCATCAAGCGCAAGAAGGGCGAGAAGGACGGCGCAAGAGCAAAGGTATTCACCAAGATCAGCCGTGAGATCCTCGTTTGCATTAAGGAAACTGGAAGCGCTGACCCGGCGAACAATTCCAGACTCTATGCGCTTGTTCAGAAGGCAAAGAGCAACAATATCCCGAACGACAACATTGACCGACTGCTGAAGAAGGCAGCCGGCGGCGCAGAGAAGAACGACTATGAGGACTGCGTATATGAGGGCTACGGTCCGAACGGCGTTGCGGTTATCGTTGAGTGCCTTACCGACAACAGAAACCGTACCGCAGGCGAGATCCGCCACTACTTCGACAAGTTCGGCGGAAACATGGGCGCCAGCGGCTGCGTGTCCTTCATGTTCTCCCGCAAGGGAATCATCGTGCTCGACAACGAGGACGGAGATATCGACGAGGACAAGGCAATGGAGGATATTCTGGAAGCCGGCGGCGATGACTTCAGCTTCGAGGACGGCGTTGTTGAGATAACCACAGACCCCTCCGTAGTTTCCACAGTTGCCGAGGAGCTGGGCAAGAAGGGCTACAAGGTTGTTTCTGCCGAGGAAGAGCAGGTACCCTCTACATACACCACTCTCCCCGACGAGGATCAGATCAAGAAGATGGGACTCCTTCTGGAAGCCCTCGATGACAACGACGACGTTCAGAACGTGTACCATAACTGGGACGCTCCCGAGGCTGACGACGAGGACTGATTCCGGGCATTATACTTCACACCCCCTGACATGAGCCAGGGGGTGTTTTGCGTGGGGAAGAACGTGAATACAGACAGAAAATGCAGTTCTGATTACATTTTTATATTGACAGATTTATGGTATTGTGGTAAAATAAATGTGTATGGGCAGACCGGAAATCCGCCCATGATAATGAACGAGGTCATTACCATGAACAATGATGAAATAGAAAATCCCCGTCCCGAAATGCTTGAACCGCCTATAAAGATTTTCGTTGACCAGGCAGGGTACAGACCCGGGGACGAAAAGTTCGCCGTGCTGACATTCCCGGCATCATATTTTGCCGTGGTTGATCAAAGCGGAATGCAGGTGCTGTCCGGCAGCGTGGTATCCGCCGGGCACGACGAGGCTTCCGGCGATGATACCTGGCGTGCGGATTTCTCGGGACTTAAAACCCCGGGGAAGTACCGCGTGGTATCCGGCGGCGAATGCTCAGAGCCCTTTGAAATACGCGACGACGTGTACAGCGACTGCTTCGACAAGTGCATGAAGGCGTTCTACTTCCAGCGCTGCGGCTGCGAACTCCTGCCGCAGTACGCCGGTCAGTGGACTCACGGCAAGTGCCACTGCGGCCGCGCTCTCCTGTGGGAGAACCACTCGGTTTCGCTGGAGGTATCCGGCGGCTGGCATGATGCCGGCGACTACGGAAGATACACCACTGCTGCGGCAACGGCGCTCGCACATCTCCTTTACGGCTGGAAGCTGTATCCCAAGGCGTTCCGGCGGCAGGATCTGAATATCCCCGGAAAGCCGTCGTATATGCCCGATGTGCTTATAGAGTGCCGCTATGAGCTGGAGTGGCTGCTGAAAATGCAGCGGTTTGACGGCGCGGTATGGCACAAGGCTACCACCGCCCAGCACGCGGATTTTGTCATGCCGGAGGACGATCACGGGCAGATGTACGTGCTGCCGGTTTCCTCCAGCGCCACGGCGGATTTCGCCGCAATAACTGCGCTGGCTTCCACAGTGTACCGTAAATACGACGGAGTTTTCGCCGACTGGCTGATGAAGTGCTCCCTTGCCGCCTACGACTGGCTGGAGAGGAATCCCCAGTTCGTCGGATTTTCGAATCCCGATGGGTGCGGCACCGGAGTTTACGGTGAGCATTCCGACATTGATAACCGGTTCTGGGCAGCGGCAGAGCTGTTCTCAGCCACCGGGGAGGAGCGCTACTACACGAAGCTGCTCGCACTTATCCAGACGGATTTCCCACGGACTGCCCTGGGATTTGCTTCTGTGGGCGGATTCGGCGCGGTGTCGCTCCTGCTGAGCGGAAGAGCCGGCGGCTCCATTCTCAACATG
>OLRV01001752.1_pt1 | contig 17970 bp, 14 predicted proteins | sample 1672421 | NCBI WGS metagenome assembly OLRV01 (sample SAMEA3136684, study PRJEB25190) | human gut metagenome | biome: human gut; feature: human-associated habitat; material: faeces | place: Austria | collected 2013
TTTCGAAAACAACCAGGATGTTGGCTCAGAAGCAGCCACCATTAAAAGAGTGCGTCAATAGTGCAAGAAAACTGCCAGTTGGGATCACCCCCGCATGTGCGGGGAAAAGAGCCATTCTGTTTCGCCTGCTGTCGCTGCCCAGGGATCACCCCCGCATGTGCGGGGAAAAGACTAAAAAGATCCCGTAGCACCGTGCCTCCTGTTGCTATTGTACCGCTGTTTCCTTCAGTTTGCAATAAACCTGTTGTATCAGACGGCAGTCCGGCAGGGCGCGATGCTCCACTTTTTCTGCCAGCTGAAAATGCTGTGCCAGCGTCACCAGCTTATAATTTGCGATCCTTGTAAGGTTTCGGCGGGCAAGTTGTGCAAGGTCGATCTGGCGGTTGGTCGGTGCCGGAAAGCCATATCGTTTGCAGGTCATGCGCAGAAACTCCAGATCAAAGGCAATATTATGTCCCACCAGTGGGTCTTTGCCAATAAACAACAAAAAGCTATTCAGCGCTTCCCGTGGTTCTGTTCCCTGCTGCAATTCCGCAGCGCTGAGTCCTGTCAGGGCTGTGATCTCTGCCGGAACGTTTTCTTCCACGCAGACCAGCATGGTCAGCTCCTCCACCGGTACACCGTCCCGGACCCGCAGCGCTCCATATTCGATGATGGAATCGCACGCGGCTGCTCACATTGCCCACATAAACGCCCGTGTTGATCTCGCACAACCATTTGGACAGATCCCCGCGCAGTTTTGGCGGGCAGTTCGTCATGGTGAGAACTACGATGTTTCATCACCCTCTTCTTCAAAATAATTGATGCCGTTGGCCACAGTGCCCACTTTGTTGTCCCACAGATAAACAGCTTCCGGCTCCTGTTCCCGCTCATCCGCATTCAGGAGCAGATACCGGATATCGTGCACCATGCGCTCCAGAATATGATGCTCTACCATGGCATCCCGCACCCGGCGGCGCACTACGGCCGGCAGGTCGTCCGGAGCCTGTGCCGCCACTTCAAAGGCGATGGGAATGGTTACCTCGGCCTTGTACAGGTCGGCAATATCGTACACAAAGGAGCACTCGTGCCCCACATGAACAAAGCCAAGACCCGGGGCGCAGCCCAATGCCACGATCACCGCGTGCGCCAGACCGTACAAACAGGCGTGCCCGGCAGAAAGCGCCTGATTGACGGCATCTCCCGATGCAAAATCCTCCGGGCGGTACAGTCGGCCGCTCCACGGAACACCGGTATCCTTGGAAGCTTTGCGGTATACCTGCCGCACACGGCTGCCCTCGCGTCCCCGCAGCTGCTGCATCGTCAGCCGGGAGATATCTTCGTCCGGGAAACGGAGCTGATACATCTTGCGTACCACATCCAGGTGCTTGCGGGTGTTGCTGACAAGCTCTGCCTGCCGCAGCAACAGCTGCGAGTGGGTGGTCAGGGGACGGCCATGGGCGTAATACCGCACACCGTGCTCACCTACCCAGACAGCACCCACGCCCGTGTCACCCATAAGTTCCATGGCACGGTGGGTCACCCGTGTACCCGGCCCCAGCAGCAGCACCGAGATGCCCGCCGCCGGGATCTGAACGATCCCTTTTTCGTCTGTAACGGTGATTGCGCCGTCCTGTCGGCCAAGGGTGCAGTGTTCCAGATACAGAAAGGTCATCCGGTCTTTCACCTGCGGCAGCGCCTGCAGGTCCGGCCGGATCATGCCCGGCATCTCGTCCATCTCAGTTTCCTCCGCGCATAACGGTCATCAGTCCAAGGCCATAGGCCTTGCCGCGCCCCATGCCCTGACACAGCAGTGCCCGGAACTGCTCTGCATCGGTCACCTGCAAAATGCCCTCATAGGTCACTGCCAACAGGGTCACCGGCCGGGTGCCGTGCTTGGCAAAGTGCTGCCACTGCACCCGGGTCACGGTAAATTCCTCCTCCCGCAGGGCAAAGCCGTGCTTTGCGGCGCGCTCCAACAGCCACTGCTTCTGGTACTGTGTCGTGCAATGTGCGGCTACAGTTCCCCGCGCTGCGGGGTTTTGGGGGTCTTTGCAGCTTTTGGTGGGGTTTGCGGTCAGCCGAAACTGCCAGCAGCTGCCCGGCTCCACCCGCTGCAAAAGCGGGTCGTAGCTGCGGGTCTCCGCAGCCGCTCCGGTGCCAAACTGCTCCACCACGCCGGACAGCTCTGGCGCATCTTCGCTGAGCAGCAGCAGATACAACCGCTCTCCCAGACGATCCAACCGCCACAGTCTGCGGCGGCGCTCCCCTGCAAAAGCGCTTTCCACTGCGCCATGCAGTTTTTGCGGTGCCGACAGCGCAGCCATGGTGCTGCGGCGGGTGGGATCTAGTTCTACCCGTGATAAATACATTCTCTCGCCCCCCTTTTTACAATTCCCGGAACGGATCGTGCTCCGTAGTCTCCGAGCTGTCCGGCACTTTCTGCCAAAGCTCCCGTACCGAGCGGTAGCCGTACTGCCGATGATGCGGGTCAAAGCTCACCGGCACATCCCGCTGCGGAGCCGTACCCGGCTCCAGCGGGTCGGCGTCCAACAAGATCCGGCTCTGCCGTCCCGGACACAGGGGCGGTTCCGCTTGCAGCACCTCCTGCAAGCTGCCCGGGCGTACTCCCAGACAGAGCGGCAGGGTAGGCGGGCAGCAGCGGCGGCCGAGATACAGCGGAAACACCGGGTGCAGCAGCGCCTGCTGCAGCTGCTGCAAAAGGGCGGCATCCTCGCTTTCAATACCGGCCAGAAACACGGCGTCCTGCAAATAATGGCGGTAGGTCACATAAGAGGTCTTTTCATCCTGCGTCTTTGCCGTGTGGTAGTCCACCAGCAGCTGCCCTTCCCGCTCCACGCGGACGCCGAACCGCAGCCCGGTCAATCGGAGCAGTGCTTCGCGCTCGTCCCGCCGCAGCCCCAGAGCTGCCGCCAAAAGGCCGATCACGCCGCTCTTGGTGGGTTCACGGCCCGTCTTGCGGGTCTCAAATTTGGAGTCCGCGCCCCACGCCTGTAAAGGCGCTGCCAGCCGAAGCAACAGCGTTGCCATTACCCCACCTCATTTCCGGCAAGTGCATCCCGGACAGCCTTTTCCAGTGCGTCCAGCATAGCCTTTGCCGTCTGCGCCGGAGCCAGTTCCTCCAGCCCGCTGCCCACGGTAAAGCTTTGCGCCGGGGCCTCGGCAAAGCTGCTGTACATCTGCTGCGCATACTGTGCCAGTGCCGCCTTGGAAGGCGCGGCATACCCCTGCGCACTGCGGGGCACGGCACGCTCGAATGCGCCGCACAGGTTCACCGGCTGATCCTCCCGCAGGGTCACATATACCGCATCCGGCAGAGTGCGGTTTGCAAAGGTGTTCTGCTTGCCGGTGGGCATGGAGAAGAGGAACGCCTCACCAAAGGCCCGCACCGTTTCCGCGGTCTGCGCTGCACCCAGCTGCCCGGCCAGCTCCATCACGTTCACTGTGGCATAGCGGTACAGGGTGGAGGAGTTGTACTCCACCGTGCCCAGATGGCCTGCACCGGCGTTGTCCTCTGCTTGACAGTCATCCACGGCGGTAAAGTAATCGTACTCGTTCTGCACAGCATGAGTGGAGATGCTGTGCGCCACCTGCGCAGCGGCGTCATAGTTCAGAGAAGGCTCATCTGCCACCATGCGGCCAAACAGCGCCATGTCCATCGAGGGCGCTGCTTTCAGGGCATCCCGATACTGCTTTTTATCCGCAGAGCCCTCCACAGCCAGCTCTGCCAATGCCTTTGCCTGCGCAGCGCTCATGAAGAACAGTGCCTTGGTGCCCTTATCGTCGCTCTTGATGCCCGCATTCTCCAGCGCTTTTTTTGCCAGCTTGTCCGCATCCAGTTCCGGGGCCAGTGCAAGGATCTGCTTCTTTACCAGTTCTGCGGCCTTTTTAGTGCGCTTGCCCACGTCCAGCTGAGCATTCTCCGCAAAGGCTGCGCGCATGGCATGCTTCCACGCCTGTGAGGAAACTCTGGCGCGGAGCACACCGCCGTACACTGCCGTTTTTGGGCTGCCGGTATCGTCCCGGTTGATGCAGCTGGGCGGGACGGTCTGCAAAATGTGGAAATCAACATACAGGCGCTTATTCATGATCAATTCTCCTTTTCTTTCTCATCCGGTGCAGGCTTCGGGTCGCGGTACAGGTCCTGTCCCCACCGTAGACGAACATTGGCGGGGGTCTGCGCATATCGCGGGTCGGCGCATTGCAATTCATACAAGTCTGCCGCAAGCTGCGGATAGTCCAGCGGGATGCCGCCATCCTTTGCCGCGCTCAACAGCTGGATCATGCCCCGCAGATGGTGGCTGATCTCGGTGATTTCTTCTGCGGTGGCCAGCGCGTTGAACCGCCGGAGCACGCTAGCCTCGGTCCAGTCCTGTCCGGCACTGTTCCGCTCTGCCAGCTGCCGCACCGCACGCCCCAGTGTGTTGCCAGGGCAGTTCATGGGGCGGTCGTTCCCCTGCTGATGCATAGCATACAGGGTCAGGGCGAGGTAGACCGCCCACTCTGCCGCCGAGGGAGCACTGCGGCCCTGAAAGCTTTCCGGCATTCCCAGCAAAAAACTCCCCCACAGTTCCGGCAGCTCGCCGGGTGCGTGGCCGATGCCCCGACGCAGCTTTGCCAGTTCTGCCCGCCGCTGGTTGTCCGGCAGAGCCTGAAGCCTGTGCAGCTGCTGCGCCGCATATAGTTTGACGTCCTGTGTTTTCATACAATTCCCCCTTTATGGTTCTGTTTTGGGATAGATCTCCCAAAGCCTTGTGCGGAAACGATTATAGGCCTTTGGCGAGGTATACAGGATGGTGCGCTCGGTCTTTTTATCCTTATCCACCACAATGCGGTGTCCCTTCAGGGCGGCATTTCCGGCCTCCATCACCATCTGTTTTCCCAGCTTTTCCGCGATGTTTCGCGCCTGCGCCTGCCAGCGCAGCGCTGCCTCATCCGGGTCGTCCTGCTCCGGGTCGATCGCCTGCAGCCACTGCCGAAAAGGCTGATCCACTGCAAAGTAGAATTGTGCACGAACCGCGCCGCCTGCATTTTCATTCCGGTCACCGGCGGCAATTGCCAGTTCCTGCGCAAAATGTCCGACCAGCGCCGCTGTCTGTTCACAGCGCTCGATTTCTCTGACGATCCGACTCTGCCATGGACGCCCTATCTCATCCAGAATCCCTGCCTGAAAGGTCAGGCTGTCGCTGAAAGAATCATTTACAAAGAAGTCCTTATCGCCATATTGGACACCGGAGATGCGGAAATGTACCTTTCTGCGGGGATCCAGAAGTTTCAATCTCTTTTCCTGCAACTTTTCGATCCAGCATACAACGCCCGGGCGATGCCCGCTGTCCTGACAAAAGACCGCCGGGAACTCCCGCCAGAATTGTTTAGCCGGGTCATGACGACAGGGCACAAACACCACCGGTTCATTTTTCTTGATTGGCATCGTGCGCCAGATGGTCATCTGTTCGGCAAAGACGTTTTCTCTGGGGAAGAAATCTCCTCCCAGCAGACAGAACCCATCTACATTCTCCCCTGTCCTGTGCAGCAACAGCCTTCTGGATTGCAGGGTGAGCAGCTGTGCCGGGTTATCCGGGCAGCAAATTTCTGTCCGTTCCGCGCTCTTTGGTGCTTCCAATTCCCAACAGGGCTTGCTTTCGCCCCAGCATTCCCGGCCGTCGCGCAGCAGCGTCAGGTTCAGCATCAGGGTCTCGTACAGATTATCGCCCTGTGCCTGAATAAAACCGATCTTGCCCAGCCACCCGGCTCCTACGGACGGAAGTCCCTTTCCTTTTGGCTTTGCGGAGGTGTCATCATAGCCGTTCACGCATAGCAGCCACCGCGCCGCCTGCGGATAGCTCAGCTGATCCTTGCTCTGCCCCGCATACAGCGGAAAGAGCCGGAGTTTATTGCTGCTTTCCGACATTTCACCGTTGAGTTTGGCCGCGCCGTATTCCGTGCCGATCTTTGCCTGCGGCACCTGCCAGAAGGGGTGTGTCGGGTGGAACAGCCAGAAGCGGTCCTTCCACTGCTCCAGATAATCCCGGACAGGCTCTGCCGGGAAATGCCCCAGCTGCCACAGCACGCTCCAGCGCTCCAGTGCATCATCGCTCTGCATCAGCGGGCGGGGTTCTCCCTTTGCATCCACCCGGGAGAACACGGTGAACAGCACCGCCAGCAGCAGCCGCAGCACGGCGGCGTTCTGGGTAGGCATCTCGCCCGCAAGGTCCACATAATCCTGCGCCGACACCAGCGCCTCGGTCAGGGACACCTCCCGTACCGTGTTGTCCCGCAGCCGCACCCGTATCCACGGTTCGGTCAGCAGGTTGAATTCAATTTCCTTCATCCGTTTCCTCCTTTTGGTAATACAGGCCGTTTTCACGGTCATAACAAAGTTCCATGCCCGCAAGCCGGGCAGTCAGGTTTTCGTCCAGCAGCAGGATCAGTTCTCCGTGCAGCAGCGGCGACAGCTGCCACGCCGCAAGGCGGCTGCGGTTGTCCGCTTCCAACTCCCGGATGACCCTGTCCACCTTCCACGCCTTGCCGAACACCGCCGGGAGCCGCAGCTTCTGCCGGGCGATCTTCAGCGCCGTTTCCGGCGGGGGCGGGCTGTCGGCAGCTACGGCACTGCCGCCCTCCTGCCACGGCAGAAAGTGGATGCTGCCGTCTGCCCGACGCTGCATTACCAGCACCTCTACCGAGGGGTCGCCGTCCCGCACTGCCGCCCGCGCCGCCGGGTCGGAGCAGGCGCCCTCGTTCTGCATCCAGTCGTCCAGCGTGTTCAGCTGCGCCAGCCGGTGCGTTTCCGGCTGCGGCACAAGGTACGCCTCGGCGCGTGCTTTCTTTTTCTCCTGTGTCTGCTCATATATGGAGCGCATTTCCTCGCCCTGTGCTCCGCCGGGGGCTTCCCGCTCCCAGCCGTAGACCCGCTGCACCAGCGGAGAGATCTCCTCCGGCAGCCGGATGCTCCGGGGCAGAAACTTCCGGGTGCGCCAGAGCAGCCACTGTCCATATACCGCCTCGCTGCCCGCGTCAAAGGCATCTTCCCCGGTGTCCAGCACCGCGCAGCAGGCCTGCTGCAACGGAGCGGGGCGGCTGCGGTGGTGGCGGTGCAGCCGTCCAATGCGCTGCAGCAGCAGATCCATGGGGCAAAGCTCTGTAACAAGAACATCCAGATCAATGTCCAGCGACTGCTCCATCACCTGCGTGCCCACCACGATCAGGTCGTTCCGGCGCTCCGGTTCAGAGCCCTTGCCAATGCGTGCCATCAGCTGGTTTTCCCGCGCTGCGCGGTCCGGCATCAGGAACTGCGCATGGAACAGCTGCACCTCTTTGTCCGGCAGGCTTTCCCGCAGCAGCTGCGCGATCTTCTGCGCTTTTTTGACCGTGTTGACGATCACTCCCGCGCAGCCGCCCTCTGCCAGCTTCCGGCGCAGCAGCGCGGGCAGCTCCGGCTCTGTGAGCGTGGTCAGCTGCACCGTTTTACCGGGTGCGTCTGGTGGGATGGCCGTCTGCTTTACCTCTGCGCCATCCGTCCATGTCAGCAGCGGATAGCCGCAGCTGGTTTCCCACGGAGCGTCCGGGGCGGCCTTTTTCTGCTGGTAGGCCTCGACCAGCTCTGTGCGCCGCCGGGCGGGCAGGGTGGCCGACAGCAGAATGACCGGCACCTTGTACCAGCCCAGCCATTCCAGTGCGCGGTCCAGATAGCAGTTCATGTAGGTATCGTAGGCGTGGCACTCGTCAATAATGACCACCTTGCCCGCAAGCCCCAGATGCCGCAGCATAACGTGCTTCTGGGCAAGTGCCGCCAGCAGCAGCTGATCCACTGTGCCAATCACGAAGTTTGCCAGCAGTACCTGCTTGTTTCCCCGAAACCACTGGTGTACCTGCACCTGATGCTCTTCCTGCGCGTCCTCCTCCAGCTGCACCCCGCGCCCCTGCAGCCGCAGATAGCACTCGTTCAGTTCTGCCATGCCGTGTGCCAGCTTTATAGCCTGCGGCAGCGTCTCCTCAGACTGCGTGTCTGCCCAGCCAAGCAGCCGGGGAAAGATGCCGTTTGCCGTGGCCTGCGTGGGCAGCCCGAAAAAGACACCGCCCAGCCCGAACCGGCTGGCCATGACCTCCGCAGCGGCCAGCGCCGCCTCGGTTTTACCCACGCCCATCTGTGCTTCCAAAATCAGGATGCCCGGTTCCGCTGCGGTATCCACAGCCTCCAGAACAGCCCTCTGCACCGCATTGGGCGCAAAGCCGAACCGCACCGCAAACTCCTGCGGGTCTGCGATGCCCGGCTGTGCCTCCCACGGGAAGGGCAGCGCCAGCTTTTCCCAAGCCCTGTCCACCCGCGCCGGGTAATCCTCCATGCTGCCCAACTCCTCTACCGGGATCAGGGGAAAGTATTCCGTATTGCTGGCGATCCAGTCTGCCATGATCAGAAGTCCGGTCAGAAGCACTTCCTCCTGCGGATTCAGATCATCCAACTCCGCTGTGTCGTCAAAGCCGCAGTCCTGCAAAACAGTCATGAGCAGTTCTGTCCAGAAGTTCTCCCAGACCTTTTTCTGTCCCTTGGGGTAGTAGTTGCTCTCCCAACCCTCTAACTGATCATCGACCGCCGCGCAGCTCTGTGGCTTGCCGTGGTGCGCCCCCACAATGGAGGCGATCCCGCCGGGGCAGTCATCCCACAGCAGGACTGCCTCGCCCGCCCGGGCATGCGGCGACTCCCGGCGGTTCTGTTCAGGACAGTCCAGCGGCGTCAACATTTCCAGCCGCTGCCGCGCCTCCGGCAGAGTGCGCAGGATATTTGCCTGAAAGGCTACCGTAGCCTTGCCTATATCATGGATCCCGCCCAGAAACCGGGCATGCGCGAGCAACGCTTCCTCGCGCTCAAAGCCCATGGCCCGTTTTGCACTTTCCGGGAGCCACTGCCGGACCAGCCGCTCCATGATGCCCGCCGTATCCCACAGGTGCATCCAGAGCGGCAGCCACAGGCTGGTATTCTCCGGGTCCGTTTTACCAGCCAAAAGCCTTGTTTTATTCAACGTCCAGCGCATTTTTGCTCCTTTTCCGGTGTGTGTGCCTTCCGTGTACCGAGCATAGCAGATAATGTGTACTATAATCCGTACTTTTTGCATTTTATCTCCGCAAATGAAAAAAGCGGCACACCGGGTCGTGCCTCATCAAAACGAAAGTGTCCTTGCAAGGTAAAGAAAACTGCCATTTGTAGCCCGGTTCCGTTTTCTGTTTCAAAGATACGCTTCTGCCCTTCTGCTGTCAACGGCTCCGCGCCAATTCATCAAAGCTACAAAAAAACGATTTCTTTTTTGTATAAAAAACCGCCCCGGCTTCCTACTATGGAAACCGAGGCGGTTCATTCTGTTTATTGGTGTTCTTTCAGACACTCAATGCCTACCAACTGGCATTCAGTTTTTGAAGTTTTAGTCATATCTGTATTTAGAGGACTTTCCATACACCTTCCGGAGCGATTTTTTCAGGCTGACCACCGTTTCTTTGATGATCTTTGCCTCATCGGCGGAGCAATCTGCAAGCTGTTCGGTCATCCAGCTGTCGAACACCGGCTTTGCTTTTTTGATCTCGATGCACAGCAGCTCGTCTGCGGAGCAGTCCAGTGCGTTGATGATGTCGATCAGCGTTTTCAGGCTGGGCACGGAGTTGCCTGTTTCGATATGGCTGATGTGCGTGACCACAACGCCGACCTCATTGGCCAGCTGTTCCTGCGTCATGCCCTTTGCAAGGCGGCAGGCACGGATGCGTTTTCCGATGTCGGCGTAGTCCACCATAGTACAAGTACCCTCCGTTTTGTGAAGTGATACTTGTATTGTATGTGCAATCGACCGTGATTGTAATAACCTGAAAGTGCAGTGGACTTTTAGATACAGTTTTTATTCTATCTCAATATAAATTTTATATCCGTTACAAAACATCTTCCAATGTTGTTCTCTCCTTGAATGCAGTTTCATCGATAATGTTAAATCTCGACCATTTGCATTTATCTAAATAGTAAACCGCAAAGTCGTTATCTCCGCAATCCGCCACCGGAATTATACGGTTGGATTTAAAATCAACATGCAAGTCCTGTTCTGCATTTAGAATCTCTTTATAAGTAAGAGTTCTCACATCATTATCCAGAAAAACAGGTTCTTCTGCATTTGATACAATTTTTTGGAGCAATTCCGGAAGCTTTGCTTCATAAACATTTTGCACCGTTTCAACTTTATCTGAATCAATTTTCATATTTTCTACCAATTTCAAATATTCTGCCACATTCATATTTGTGTTCCTCCTAACGCTTGATCCAATTTACTATATGGACTGCCCAGTGCATGGATGCCTTGTTTATCATAATGAACTTCTGCGTTCAACGGGGTAATATTGCGCGCTTCATTGTTCCCTCCCATACCCAAAGGTTGAATATGGTGGGCATCATAATCACTTCCTGCTTTCCGAATCAAGTTCCCACTTGCAGAGTATATATCTTTCTTATACTTCGGCCACTGCAGACCGTTTATTTTCTCCCATTCTCGCTTTAGCTGAGTCTTATTGTCATTGAACTCCTCTCGCATTTTTGCGTTTTCTTCTGGTGTTCTCTTTTCAAGATTTGACACTTCAAAAGGTTTGTCTGGAATTGTTTCTGCACACTCTGATTTGCTCTTTAAATCTTTAAGATATTCTCCTACAAGCTTTTGAAGATCTTTTTCCGGATTTTCCATTTTTTGCTGTAGTCTTTTCTCATCGTCGACGATTTCCAGGACGCCACACTCGCCGGCTTCGACTTTATCACCGAAGCATCGAGTTTGTTTTCTGCTCTTGCAGTTTTTCCTTCCTGCAAACGCTCGAATGCCTTTCTGACAGAACTATCCAGATAGTTCTCCCGGCTTTTTGTTTCTACCGGCTTTACTTCCGAGATTTCCCGCCTCACAGCACACGACCTCCCTGCTGTTCAAAATTCGTCCTCAAATCTTCTACAGCCTCCGCATCCGGGTTCAGGCTCATGCCCATGCTTATCACGCTGTTCAGCACCCAGTCTGCGGCAGCAGCTTTCAGGCCGTACTGTCCCTGCAGCTGTTCCAGAAATTCCTTACGGGGTGTGAACGATTTTTCGGCTGCGGCACAGTAATCAATGACCGTGCTGATTCCATCAAAGAAATCAAACACAGCTTTCCGGGTCTTAGCCACATCCAGTTCGCCGCCTGCAAAGACCTGTTCCAGGTAGCGGCCGTCCTCCGGCTTCAGCACAGTCTCATGGCGTTTCAGCCAGAGCTTCAGCTGCTCCATCTCCGAACTGCTCAGCGGTTCCAGCTCTTTGCCCACTGCCAGTTGTCCGAATACAAACTCTGCGTTGATTTCACGCGGCATTTTTGAAGGCTTGTGGTAAACAGCATTTTCCGGCATGGGATACGCCTCAATCTTGCAGAGCACCGCCTCCGGCCACTCGTTCTGGTAAACGGCAGCCACACCCAGCGGCAGCTTGGACAATTCATCGATCTGTGCCTCCTTCAGGGCGGCAGACTTGCCTACCAGCTTGCGATCTTCTTCGTCCGGCAGGCGCAGAATAATTTTGGTGTTCGTGTTGCGGATGACCGACATATCCAGCAGTCCGGGTGTCTGGTCTGCAATGATAAACCCCTCACCATAAGTACGCATTTCCGCAATAGCATTTGCCAGCATTTCCACCGACTTGCCCTGCAAATTTGCACCTTCCTGTGATTGCTCTGCCGAGGTCTTGCGCAGCAGGTTGTGCGCTTCTTCCAGCACTGTGACATGGCGAAGCCTGCTGTTCATCCCGCTGCTGCACATCCGGTATTCCTGTAACTTCATCACCAAGATGCCCATCAGCAGCGATTTCGTTTCCATAGAGCCCACACGGCTCAAATCCACAATAACATTGCGGTCAAACAGCGCTTCGTCCGTCAGCGCATCTTCTGCGCAAAGCACACTTCCATAAATACCGTTTGTCAACGACTTTACGCGGGTGCACAATGCGCCCACATAGTCGCTTTGGGTATCCTTGGAATAATGCGACTCTTCAATGACGCCCGGCAGAATATCCAGCAGGTCAAAGAAGGTTGGGAAAACTCCCTTCTCGCTCTCAGAATTGCGCAGATCCCAGCCTACTTTCTGATAGCTGCGCTCAATAGCATCCTTCAGCACCGCTGGCATGGCTGCATACATCGGCCAGCAGGCGTTGAATATCTCCACCAGACGGTCAATATGTTCCAGAATATGGATATTCTCAGGGAATGCAAAGGGGTTCATGCGCAGCAGCGGCGTTTCTCTGGGGTTTGTACCAAACACCTGCACATCTGTACAATTGCCGAACACGTTCTTGTATTCGCCCTTGGCCGGTTCCACCACAAGAAACGTCGTTTGTCCGTTCTTTGTGATCTCATCCAGCAGATGGTAGACCGCATTGGATTTGCCTGTGCCGGTCGAGCCAGTGATGAACGTGTGGGAAGCCATTGCCTGCCGATTCAAGAGCAGTTCTGCCGCTTCCTCTTTGCCCATGTGGTAAATCTTGCCCAGATTCATCTTGTCCTCATCCGGCATCGCCTCATCCGGCACATTGCGGCCAAACTCCGCGTGCTCAATAATCGGCAAACCATGCACTGAGCGGGTGGGCAAGCCAAGGTGCATTGGCAGTTCCCGCCCGCTGACCAGCGTTGCAGGTGTATAAAGCAGACTATCCGGCGCATTCTCCCATAGCGGGCGAGCAAAGACCGGCTGCATGAACCGCTTGAGATATTCCCGCAGCTGTGCCACTTCTGCCTCATTGTTCTTCCACACATTGACGGCACCGCTCTCCACCGAGGAGCCCTCGCCTACCATCAATGCGCGGTAAGTGTTGGCCGCCAAAAGTGCTGTGGATTGAGTAGACGAAAGGAAATACGCTGCACAGTTATAGCAGCCATAATCTTCACTTTCCTTTACACGCTTGAGCTGGTTTTCAATGCGTTCCAGCAGTTCCTCCACCGATTTATTACACAGTTCCACCTGCTGAGTACGGCCCGTGCCGCGGGTGTCCGTTGTGCCGTGGCTCTCCTGCTGGCTGGTGCTGTCTGAAATGCCATGGGACGTTCCATCGGAGGTGCTGTGCGAAGTGCCGGTCTGCTCGGTGGTAGAGTGGCTGGTACCCCACGAGGCGTTTACGCCCAGTGAGCCGCCGATGTTCCGGGCGATGCTGTTGAAAGCCGTTCTGGCTGACGCCATGCCGCCTACGGCTCTGCCCGCCGTGCCAAGCAGCGGGCCGATGACGGCCCCCGCGCCCGGAATCAGGGCCGAAGCTGCCAAGCCGCCCAGACCCAGAATGCCTGCAATACCACCAGCCACCGGCGAGATTTTTGTGACCGAGGTGCCGAAGCTGCTGCCGACACCGCCGTTGATACCGCCGCTGACCCCTTTCGTTTTCTGTGTGCCGTCCGTCACCGAAGAGGACTGGTTCGTACCGTCCGTTGTAGTCGTGCTGACAGTATCGCTGATGGTATGGGAAGTTCCATTGCACAGGCTCTCCATCACAGCAGTACTCTGGTTCTCGGTATAAGACCATGTACTCTTGCGGAAGGGCGAAAGACTGCTGTACAGATTTTCATACCCGCTGCGGATAGCCGCCTGCGTTTCATTGGAAACAGGTTCTGCCAAAAACAGCGCAGTATACTTTTCTCCTTCCATCGCGTCCATAAAGCGCTCGATGCCCTGCACAAAAGCTTTGTCTTCCGTTTTAGACTTATCGCGCAGAGCTGCCACACAGGACACTGAGGCCACCGCCTCCTGCTCTTCGCCAAAGGCTTCTTCCAACAGTTTTTTTCCCGCCTCCGGAGGAATGCCTTTTATATCGGAACCGGGGAAGTTGGAGAGCAGCACTTTCTGCAACGCCTTGCTGGAAATTTCCAGCTTGCGGCTCTTCATGCTCTGTTTCAGGGGATCCTCGCGAACACCCAGATAGATATTGGCACCGGCATTTCCTTCCGGCACATCGATCATCACCGCCAGACTACAGCCTTGTGCCATGCTGGAATAATACACCGTGGAAAGCTTCTGGAACATATCTTCGCCCTTTTTCAGGGTCAGTTTCTTCAGCTGGAACATTCGGATGCACTGAGCGGGATCCTGCACCTCCAGCATCTTCTGAGAAAGCTCCACCATGCCATAGTTCTGCAGTTCCGTCAGATATTTTTTATACACCAGATGATCCGCAAGGGTCAGCTGGTCCGTCAAGTCATTCAGCGACCTCTGCGCGGAAAGCTGCTGTTTTTCAAGCACCTCAAGCTCGTCTGCCATGATTTATTTTCCTTTCTGCTGTTAACCCCTCAAAATCTTCCATATCAGGCCCGTCGCAGCCAGTGCCGCACCTGCTGCGACGGCAGAGCCCACGTCGCAGCCCTGTAGCTTTTTAAGAGCCTTCTTTGCTCGTTCATGGCCTTGATCAGCGGCTTTCTGGTACCACTCCGCCGCCTTCGTAAGGTCTTTCGTCACGCCATGACCCCCCTCATAACAACGGCCTAGATGGTACTGCGCTGAACCAAGACCTTGCTCTGCAGCTTTCCGGTACCACTCCACTGCCTTGGCTGAGTCTGTCTCAACACCCATACCCGAATATATATCTATCTCTATCTCCCTCTCCAACTCCAACTCATCATACAAAAAGCTCAGACTATTCTGTGCACCTGCCTCCATATCCATGTCCTCATAACAAAGGCCCAGACTATCCTGTGCACCTGCGTGGCCTTGTTTCGCAGCTTTCTGATACCATTTGAATGCCTCTTTTCCATCTTTTGACAGCAAAAGCTCTGCTAGATTATATTGAGCGTCTGCGTATCCTTGCTCTGCTGATTTCCGGTACCATTTTACTGCCTCTTCTTGGTTTTGTGCCACGCCATATCCATTTTTATAGAACAAACCAAGTTTATACTGTGCATCTACATCGCCCTGGTCTGCAGCTTTCCGGTACCACTCCGCTGCGGCTGCTTTTGATAACGCAACACCATCGCCACATTCGTAACAGCTACCCAGAGTGTACTGCGCAGCGGCCACTCCCTGCTCTGCAGATTTGCGATACCATTTCACTGCCTCTTCTTTATTTTGTGTCACACCATATCCATTTTTATAGAACCAGCCAAGCCTACACTGAGCTCTTGCACATCCCTGCTCCGCAGATTTCCGGTACCATTTTACTGCCTCTTCTTTGTTTTGTGCCACGCCATATCCATTTTCATAGAACAAACCAAGTTTATACTGTGCATCCGCATCACCCTGTTCTGCCGCTTTCCGAAACCATTTCACGGCTTCTTCGTTATCCTTTTCTGTTCCTTTTCCATAATAGTAGCATTTGCCCAATTTATATTGTGCTCCCACATTGCCCTGCTCTGCGGCTTTCCGATACCAGAAAACAGCCTTGCTCGTATCCTTTTCCACACCAAATCCGGTATCGTAGCAGTAGCCAATGCTATTCTGTGCGACTGCTATTCCCTGTTCTGCGGCTTTTTCGCACCACATCGCAGCCTTTTTCGGGTCTTTTTCTACGCCTTCTCCTGTCTTGTAGCAATAGCCAAGATTATACTGCGCCCTTGCAAGTCCCTGCTCTGCGGCTCTCGCATACCACTCAGCGGCCTGTACAGGGTCTTTTGTTACACCATTGCCATTCATATAGCAAAGGCCCAGATTGTTCTGTGCCTCTGCAAGTCCCTGCTCTGCGGCTCTCGCATACCATTCAGCGGCCTGTACAGGGCCTTTCGCTATGCCACTGCCCTTCATATAGCAAACGCCCAGATTGTTCTGCGCTCTTGCATTGCCCTGTTCTGCCGCCTTGCGGTAGCATTCAAATGCCTGTTCCAAATCTTTTGCAACACCTGTTCCATAGTTATAGCAGTCGCCCAGCTTTTTCTGCGCTTCCGCATATCCCTGCTCTGCGGCCTTTTTGTACCACACGACCGCATTTTCTTCATTTTTTTCCACACCAGTGCCGTTCTGATAGCACCGGGCCACTTCAAACTGTGCCTCGGGGCTTCCGTAATCACTGGCCGCAACCATGTACTTCTGAAACGCCATCTCGGCATTGCCGACCTGCTGAAAATCACTGGCATCCTGCAGATAGTCCTGCTCGGTTTCCTCCTGCGTTTCCTGCTGCGCTTCCTCACCCAGACAAAAGCACTCCACGCAATTCATAAATTCTCGCTTTTTGTCCTCCGGCCCATTGAACTGAAAGCTGTACACGGCATCTTTCTCACCGCTGAAACCCATAGCCTTGATCTCAGCCCCCAGACCGTCCCAATTCACACGGCCAGCCGCCGGTTCAAACCATTCTTCAACAGATTTTGTCTTGATGGCATTCGGGATTTCCATGTCCTGCCCACCCACACGGATAGACTCCAGTTTATCTGTAAAACGTACTTCCACCTGAATTTTGCTCATGATGATAGTCTCCCTATGTATTTATAATTTTTATATAGTCTCCTTGACTTCTCACCCACATCTGGATGCCCGTGCCAAACACCTCGGCTTCCACGATCCAGCCCTTTTCCGTTACCTGCAAAACCTTTGCAGTGGGCAGACGGTCGAGAACGGATTCCAGACTTGGCCCGGTATACTCGAACCGGATGGTCTGCAACTCGCCGCCGTACATGAACTGGATGCGCTTGCGCATCTCGCCCTCCTGAAAGCGGTCGGTGTACCGCTGTGCAAAGTGCCGGTCGAGGGTCTTATAGTTCTGGATACGGTCGATGCGGTAAATCGTTGGGGAGTTATCCTGCGGGTTCCGGAAGTGCTTATCCTTGTCGATGCCCTCGATGAACGCTGCCAGATAGAAATAATACTCGCTGAACAGGATGCCCACCGGCTCAATGGTACGCACACGGGTCTCGCCATCATGGGTACGGCAGTAGGTAATTTCCATAACATTGTGATTTTCTACTGCCGTACCGATCTCCCACAGGCTCTCGATAAACTTCCGGCCATGCTGCGGCTCGACGTAATGGAAGCGCTCATTGCTGATGAGGTCTTTCACCTGATTCAACCGGTCCAGCGGGGTGCACACCTGCACCAGCTTGTCCAGAATGGGGAACATTTCCTCCTTGACCATGGAACGGCTTTCCAGCAAAATCTTGCATACCGCCAGAATCTCGCTGCTGGTGAGGAAGCGGGAAAGCGTGTCATCCAGCAGATAACCGCCTTTTGCGGAGTTGTATAAGATCTCCCGGCGCGGCTCGCTGTCTGCAAAATAGCTGCGCAGGGTATCAAGATCGCGCTGGATGGTTTTTTCGCTGACACCGAAGCGGTCAGCCGTCTGCTGTTTATTCAGCACCCCGCCCTGTACCAGCACCTGCTGGATATAGAGTATACGGTCTAATCTACTATTACGCACGGTTCATTCTCCTTCTCTGCTCATTGTAACACAGTGCAACAACAGCCGCAATTCTTTGTGTGAAATTTTGTTGTTTTGTGAAACAGCCACAAAATTTTTGTCTCTTTTGCACAATCCTAGTATACAAAAAAAGATGGACAGCTTGTCTGTCCATCCTCCAAAAAGCCAAGTGCTTTTCTCACAAATTCCATCTGCGGTTCAGCCGGTAGATCACATCCCATACATCATCCTTAAAAGTGTACATTACCTGACGCGGTGATGCACTTCTGCTTGCCATGCAGACAAGCAGAAACAGTTCGGCGGCAAATGCCGCGCCCAGCAGAAACATCCATATTTTTTTCATTGCGCACTCTCCTTTGATGGCGTTTATGCCCTTTTGTCTGTCTATTATAACGATCCTGTTGGACAGTTTGCTTGTCCTTTCTGTAAAGGATATTTTCTGCTTTTCCTGTACGTTGCAACACAAAAACCGCCCCGGCTTCCTGTTACGGAAACCGGGGCGGTTCGTTTGTTTTATTTGTGCTTTTTCAAGCGCTCACGCAATTACTTGCGGGGGTTCTTGATCGCAGCCTGAGCGGCAGCCAGACGTGCGATAGGCACACGGAAGGGAGAGCAGC
>OLRV01001758.1_pt1 | contig 17914 bp, 11 predicted proteins | sample 1672421 | NCBI WGS metagenome assembly OLRV01 (sample SAMEA3136684, study PRJEB25190) | human gut metagenome | biome: human gut; feature: human-associated habitat; material: faeces | place: Austria | collected 2013
TTGGCCTGGTGTTCATTACGGCGCTCGTGGTTGGCTTCGTGCTGAACCTTATCGTGCCGTCTATTCCTCTTGCGGCCGCCTTCGCGCTAGGCGCCGCGCTCGGTCCCACCGATGCCGCCGCCGTTGCCGCCATGGGCAAAGACGTCAAGCTTACCAATCGCCAAAAGTCGCTGCTTTCCGGCGAGGCTTTGTTCAACGACGCATCGGGCGTTGTGGCATTCGAATTCGCCATCGCGGCGGCCGTCACGGGAACGTTCTCGTTGTTCAACGCAACAGCCACCTTTCTGTTCGACTTCGTTGGCGGCGTGGTCGTGGGCCTTGTGCTCGCGGCAATCGTGATGTTCGTGCTTGGCCGCGTGCGCGCGCTCGGTCTTGAAACGCCCACGGTGTTCTTGCTGTTCGAGGTAGTCATGCCGTTTTTCGCGTACCTCGCTGCCGAGCACTTTGCCGTGAGTGGCATTTTGGCCGTGGTTGCGGCCGCGCTGTTCATGAAGTTCTACCCGAGCTCGCTTACCATCGAATCGTCTCGCTACGCCGTGGCCAGCGAAAATGTGTGGGAGCTCATCGTATTCGTGATTAATGGCATCGTGTTCGTGCTGCTGGGCATGAAGCTTCCCGAGGTTATTCTGCCTACATGGAACGCATCGGGCAGTCAGGGTGGCGCGTGGCTCCTCGTCCTTATCGTGCTCATCACGGCCATCGTGCTTGGCGTGCGTTTCGCGTGGGTCGTGGTTATGGAGAAACTCACGCGCAATCGCGAGGGCGCCCGTCCGAAGATCAACGTCGATTTCCTGCGCAATGCGGCAGTGGTCACGCTTGCTGGCCCGAAGGGCGCCGTGACGCTTTCGGTCGTTATGTCGCTTCCGTATTTCGTTGCCGCGACAACGCCGTTTCCCAACCGCGACCTGCTTATCTTCCTTGCGTCGGGCGTTATTGTGCTTACGTTGCTCATTGCGAATTTCGTGGTGCCGCTGCTGGCTCCTGCCGAAGAAAGCGAAGGCGCGTCGCCGCGCTCGAAGGTGGAAGTCGACATTTTGCAGAATGTTATCGACGAGCTGCTTGAGAAAGAGACCCCCGAAACGGCGGTGCCTACGCGCGTTACCGTGCAGGCATACCGCGACCGCGTGAATTTGGTGCGCGAGCGCGAGGTTTCCGACGACACGCTGCGCGGCATGCGCATTGATGTTCTGGGCGACCAGCTCGAATTCGTGCGCGAAAAAATGGCGTCGGGCGAAGTGAGTCGCGCGGCGGGCGAGCGCTATGCGAGTACACTCAACCACAGCATTGACGTGCTTAAGCGCGGCTCGCATTCGAAGTTTGCTTCGACGCTTGGCTCGGGCGCTCCCATTGTGGCGGGCGCGGGCGTTGCTCCCGGTGCGGTTGTTGCGCGGCCCGATTTGCGCAAGAAAGCCCCGTTCACATGGACAGTTCGCTTCATTGTGGACAAAGTTCGCGGTTCGAATATGACCGATGAATGCAAGCGCGAAATGTCGAAACTCATCATTGCCGCCGAAGAACACGCCTTGCAGTATTTGGAAAGCATGGAGCCCGCGCTCGATGCCGAAGGCCGCCATGCTGCGGGCCTGCTGAAGAGCGAATACAACGCTAACCTTACGGCATTGCGCTTGCGCGTGGCTCGCGTGGAGGCGGAAGCTGCCGCCGAAGCTCGCGAGGAAGCATGCGAGGCCGCCGAAGCAGCAGAGCTGCCGCCAGACGACGGCGCCGCCGGGGCCGCGTCATAGTAACTGCTCTGATGCGACGCATGCGATGTATGCGAGCTGTGGCCGCCCGAGTAACCGCTCTGATGAGACGAATGGGAGGAGTGCGAGGAATGGGAGCGGTGTGCCGCAAAGGCGTCGTCGGCCATCAGGAGCCCTAGGATCAAGATCATGGACCCGATCGTCAAGACCTTGCCGACTGGGATATTGCCCTCTTCATCATAGAGAAAATCCTCGATTTTCTGTTCCACATGCGGGAATGATAGTTCCGCCATACGATTTCCCCCTATTCCTTATTCCTTGATCTGCGTGCAGGTGCCGTCTTTCCAGATGGCCTTGAACGTCTTTGAGCTGCTCTTGGCGTAGTTCATCTCGCCATCAGGCACGCCCTGCTTGAATGTACCGGACAAACTAGGATATATGTCCTTTGTGTAATAATACGTTCCCGAGCCGTCCATCTGACCATCCTTCCAGTTTCCACGGTAATAGGCCAGCTCCGTGCCATCGGCAGAATTCCAGCGGAACGTACCCTGTCCCTTGCGCACGCCTTCCTGCACGTTGCCGGCATATGTGTTGCCATCGGCATATTTGATCTCGGCCCAGCCGGACAGCGCCCCGTTGTAATGCGTGCCGTCCTGCTGCGTAAAATTCAGCGCTGAGATTGCGCCGTCCTCGACATCGGCCGAGAATTCCCGAAAGCCGAGCGCTGCTGCTTGGCTTCCGAGCGAGAAGACGCCCGAAGTGAAGCGGCCGTCCTCGAACTTTCCCTGATACGTGCGGCCATCGGCAAAGGTGTACGTCCCCTCGACCATCTCGTCATTCGTCCAACGTCCCGTATAGACATCGCCATTGGCAAAGCGGAACGTCCCCTGGCCGCTGCGCTGGGACTTGGAGAAGCTGCCCTCGTAAACAGAGCCGTCGAGATGGCGGAACTCGCCTTCCCCCTCGTAATACGCATCGGCCACCGCACCGATGTATGTGCCGCCCGCGCTCTCGACGACGACCTCCGTCTCGCCGATGTGTGCCGCCGCGTAACGGTTCGGTGAAGCAAAGCTCAGCAGCAGGGAATAGACGACGAGGAAGAGCGCAATGGCCAACACGACGATGGCCGCCTTCTTGAAATAGCCCTGATAGCCGCTAAGTTTCGTATCGCGGAATGGATTTTTACTGATTATCTTCATGATCATCCCTCACCCATGCTTTCAAGATTTCCCGCTCTTCTTCCGGGCCATGCTTGAGGATGGCAAAGAGCGTATCGAGGATTCCCTTGTAGATTTGGCAGCGGTATGTATTGGCCTCCCGCGGGAAGATATTGCCGCTCGACGCGTATTGGACGACGGGGCAGACGCCGCAGTACGGCTGATACGCGCAGTCACAGCATCCCGGCAGGGATTCCAGGACAGAGGCGGCAGAGGCTGCCCGGCAGGTGTCCGAGCGCATCAGCGATGCATACGTATCGCGATAGACATTGCCGAGACGAAAAGCCGGGTCGCCCGCCTCGGCCACCATGCGCCCCTCGTCACACGTGTAGACATCACCGTTGTAGTAATAGGCCAGCTGGCCGAAGCCGGCGCCGCACGGCGAGCGCAGTTCCATGTAGTTGTCGGCACGGCCCTGCAGGATCTTGCGCAGGAAGAACACGGCATGCTGTTCCCGCAGGAGGACGCCCTCGCGGTTCAGGCGAAAGATCTCGTCTAGTGCCTGCCGGTAGAAGGTAAGGAACTCATCCACCGTATAGCCGACCGCCTGCCAGTCCGATCTTGCAAAGCCGAGCGGCGTCAGGGGCCGCAGGAAGATTGTCTGCATGCCCTGACGCACGTATTCCGCAATCAGCTCGCGCGCATGCGCGAGGGTATAGCGCGTCGTCGTCTCGACCGCGCCGGGGAAGATGCCCCTCTCGTGCAGTTTCTGCAGGCCCACACACATCTTCTCGTAGCTGCTCATGCCGACGGCCAGTGCGCGGCGGTTCTTCTCGTGGATGGCGGCCGGTCCGTCGAGCGAAGTGCAGACGGTAACGCGGTGTTCCTGAAAGAAATCCGCCATCTCATCCGTCAGCAGTGAGAGATTCGAGACGACGGTGAAGTCAATCTTCTTCTTTCCGCTCTGCGCCTCTGCATAGCACACCATATCGCGGATGACGGGGAACGCGAGCAGTGGCTCTCCGCCCTGGAACTCAAAGGCGAGCGACGGATTGGGCGACTGCAGTGCCAGGTCGATGGCACGCTTGCCCGTCTCAGGGGACATGCTCCCGCGTTCGAGGTGCTGATGGTCCTGCGCCTGGCAGTAGATACAGCGGAGATTGCACTGATTCGTGACGACGAAGATATGCAGCGCCGTGCCACAGCAGAGATACTGCTTCATCTCGCGCAGCTCGTCGGTCATGCTGTCCGCATAGATCTCCATGGGTTCCAGCACGAAATGCGCACGGTGCAGCCGCTGGTACAGCGCCTCCGCCCCATTGAAGTCCTGCCGCAGGAAGCGCTGGAACTCCTCCGGCGATAAAAACAGCGCCCGGCCATAATCATTCGTAATCAGGAAATCGCCATCGTCGAGCGTCTTGAAGTTAAAATGATTCAGCAAGGTCAATCCTCCCTCCCCGAGCCTTCCAATGCACGCCCGTCCTGAGTGTCCACGGATAACACTGTGCGAGGGATGGGCTGCACGCGCGGTTTCGTCATCGCAAACGTGGTCTGAAAGAAACCTCCGCAGTACTGCCGGGCTACACAGCCCCCACAAGCAGGCGCATAACGAATCTTTTCCGGTGTGATACTGCGGCGGCAGATTTCCCAGAAGCCCGGTGCCACCGCACAAAGCGGAAAATTGTAAAGCTGCACATCGATGCCATGTTCCATGAGCTTCAGGATGGCAGGCTCCATCACCCGGAAGGCCGCGGGCGCATCGAGATAAAGCTCTTGAAGATATCTCGCACAGTTTCCCCGCGTCTCTAAGCCGATAAAATTCACAACGTGCGCCTCTGGATAGTGCGTCACGATGAAGTCCGCCAGTTCCGGAAGGAAGGCAGCGTTCTTCCTGCTCACGACGACGCGCAGTTCCACGGCAATCCCCTGTGCCAAGAGATTACTGATACCCGCATTCGTCTGCACAAAGCTACCGGGCGCTCTCGTGATGGCATCGTGGAGCCCGGCTTCTGGCGCATGCAGCGGGATGGCCACACAGAGGTGCACGGGACAAAAACGCAGCAGTTCCTGCAAAAAGCCCGGCAGGGAAAAGGAGCGCCCATTCGTCAACAATAGGACATCGGCCTGGCGGAACCGCCCCGCTATCGTGCGCATAGTCCGAAGAAACAACGCGGTCCGTAGCGTCGGCTCGCCACCCGTCACGGTGATATGGCGGACATCGGCCGGCAGCATCTGCAGGTACGCCATCATGGCCTCATCCGCCAGGCCACCGCTTGTCCGCCGCTCCTCATCGGACACGGGGCACATGATGCAGTTGGAATTGCAATGACCCGTGAGGTAGACAGTCGCGGCGCGCTCCCGGCCAGAAAACAGCCGATGTACAAGGCCTTCCTCATTTACCGTGATGATGTCGCCATCGGCCAGCCGCTGCCAGGCCTTGCGATTGACTGGCGCAAGTGCGGCATGGTCCGACGCAAAACAGGCAGCATCGCGGGTGAGACAGAGCTGCTCATATCCGGCTGCCTCCTCCGAGCGGATAGCAGGAGGATTCCCAGAAGCCGGTACATCGGCGCGGCGCACGAGCGCCAGGCGCGGACCGGCATGATAATCGCAAAAGTAGAGATTCATAAGCCAACGACCTCGAAGATGAGAAACGCAATCGTACCGACGGCAATGAAGATGGCAAACGGGATCTTCCGCACGATGACAACCGTATCCTCCCCGTACCGGGAATGCTGCCAGCGCCGGACGCTCGCTGCCTCTTCCGCCGTCAGGCGCGAGGCCAGGTCTTCTGTCATGCCGGTGGGAAGGTTCCGCACGCGGGAGCGCGCGAAGCGACAGACCGTGCCCGCCGCGAGAATCTGCCCCTCACGGACTTCCTCTGTCGGTATCGTCCTGTAATTGTAATCCTGCACGAGCATGCGCAGGCACATGAGCACCGCCGTCCAGAGGAGGATGGCGGCGCTCAGCGCATACGAGAGGAAGAACATCTGGGCAACACTGCCGAGCAGGAGGCCCGTGCTGCTCAGGACCGCGCCGCCTGCGATCTGCTTCGTCGTCATGCGGCGCCGGAGGGAGAGGATGGCGAGGATCAGCGCACAGGAGGCGGCCGCATCAATGAGAGGGCTTTTCGCTGCCGCAGCCGGCAGCAGCACATGGCCGACGGCCATGATGAGCTGCACCAGCGTGACCATGAGCAGATAGGACGCCGCGATGCGCGGCCAGTCGAGCTTCTTCACGACGGTCCGGATGCTTTCCCCCTGCGGTCTCTGCAGCCAGCGCGACGCGTGCCACCGCTGCCCGAGGCCGCACAGCACCACATAAGCAAATGCCGCCAGGAAAGCGAACGCCACGATCAAGATGCCGCTGCCCGCATACGGCAGTTGCCCGCCATAGAGGCGTCCCGGTATGGCCAAGGCCACGAGCATCAGGAGCTTCGTATCGCCGGCCGCCCAAATGTGCAGGACGTAAAGCAGGAGCCCTGCGAGCGTCAGGCAGCCGGCATTAAGCAGGAAGGGCTGCCAATAGGCGAGGCCATCTCCCGCAAGCGGACCGTAATAGGCAAAGTCGAGCAGGAAAATCGGCACAGCCGCATAGACGAGATGGCGGTTCCATATGCGGCTGACGCAACAGTCCGTATAAGAGGCGCTGCCGAGCAGGAGCAGCAGGGTGGTCAGCAGCAGGGCCTCGAGGATCATAGGCGCCCTCCCCGAGCCTTTCCGGCATGGAGTAGCTCGATCAGATAATTGGAAAACTCCCCCATGACGATGGGCAGAGGTTCCCTGCTGTCCGCAAAGCTGCAGATCGTCGCATCCGACCGCTCATCGACTGCGATGCAGCAAATCTCTCGATAATCCGCCGCAGCGCGCCGTATCACCTGCCGGGGATAGAGCGCGCGCGGATAAATCCTGCTTGTTTCATTTCTCATTCCGTTCAAACCAGTCTTTCATGATAGAATCGAACTGCCCCGCCGCATGGGCCTGCTGCCCCCTCTCGAGCCGCGCCAGAGGGTCCTCCTGGTCGACGAGGGAAGAGGACATGGCGCGCGCCATGAGGATCTCGCGCAAAGAATGCGTTTGCTGGAAGACGAGTCTGCGGACCTGCTGGGCCAGCAATTCATTTTCAAAGCGTTGGGCAATGCCATCCAGCGTGCCCCCCTCTTTTGCTGAAAAATGAATGGTCCACGTGGTCTCATCTTCAGTGATATGGAGATATGCCTGATGCAAGAACATATAGGCTGCTTTTATCAACACATCAGATGTGTAGATGGACTTCGGAACCACAACGTCTATCCGCTCCAATCAAAGCACCTTCTTTCCACCGTTCTACTCTGCTGATTCATTACACGAATATGAATAATTTAATATATACTTCGTCAAAAAAACGTGTTCTCCTGCCAAGACTGGTTTTTAGCTCTCTATTTTTTTCATCTTCTCAAAAACTTCACAAAAAAATCTCCCAGTGATGCGCTGATGCGCGGCAACTACTTTTAATTGCCATCACACTACATCAATGGGAGATTTTCGTATACATCAAGCATCGGGCCGTACAACCCTGCAGTCTCAGCCGTTCATCGCGAACTTGACGACGGCTTTCATGCCTGGCTTGAGGCTGAAGTTGAGGCCAGACGGGATGGAGATGCGGATGATCATGACGTCTTCATCCGCATCATCTGCATCTGTGGCCTCGGCAGTTGTCTTGGGCTGATTGCCTGCGGCAGGTTGGCCATTGGCAGCGTCGCCGTCAGCGGCATCAGCTGTCCCAGCCTGCGCGCTCTGCGCGTCCTGGCCGTTCTGGCCGGCACCAGCACCATTTGCGCCAGCTGCATCCGCCGCATTGGCGTTGCCGGCGCTGGCAGCTGCATCTGCGCTATCGGCCGAAGCCTGGTCATCTTTTTTGACCGGCTGCTGGATATCCTGGACGGAACCCTGGAGCTGGTGGCCTTCGATCTCGTAGGAGACGAACTGGCCGAGGCGGATCTTCGCGGCCTTGTCGGGGCTGACCTTTGCCTCAATCCAGATGTCGTCGGCATTGCCGACGCTCGCGACCGTCTCGCCTGCCTTGACACTCGAGCCCTCGTCGATACCCGGCGCGTAGTAGACCGTGCCGGCTACCGGCGCGACGATATCCGTCTCAGCGGCATCCTGCTTGGCGTTGTCGAGAGCGGCCTGTGCCTGCTTGAGCTGGAGCTCTGCATTCTGGACGGCTTTCGGATCAGGCGGCTGCGTCGTCGTCTGATAGCGGACAGCCGGCGCAGAGGACGAGGGCGCTGCTGCAGGCGCCGAGGACGAAGCAGCGGCTACGGCCGCATGGTAGGCCGAGACAGCGGCATCGCGCTGCACGGCGCTGATGGCTCCCATCTCGAAGAGTTCGTTCATGCGATTCATGCGGGACTCAGCACTCGCGACGCTCTGCGAGGAACCGCTGCTGCGCGGTGCGCTCGCAGCCGGTGCCGGCGCAGGGCTCGGCACGGCGACCGTCACCGTCTGCCCCTTCTTGATCTCATCGAGATTGCGCTGTGAGAGCGCGACGGTCTGCTCGAGGTTCGCGATCTGCTCGTCCGTCACCGTGCTCTGCACGTGAGCGATGACATCGCCGGCTTCAACGTGCTCACCGTCCTCGACGACCTTCTCCGTGATCACCGCATTGCCGTGTACTTTCGCCGCGACGAGCGAGCTCGTGACCTGCGCGTCGTAGACGTTGAAGTACTTATGCTGATGCTGGTAGTAGTAGATGCCGCCAGCACAGAGCACGGCAATGAGAATCAGGCCGACGAGGCCGTATTTCATCAAATACTGTACTTTTTTTGTGATATCGACTTCCAAGATTCAGGACCCTCCATCATCTATCATCTGTTTATAAGGTGCCAAGATATCAAGGAACCTCCCTCATAAGGAGGGAGGTTCCTGCTGTAATCTCTTAAGCAAGCTGTGCTTCGATGACGGCCACTGCCTTCTCGAATGCCTGCGGCAGGGCTTCTGCCTTCTTGCCGCCAGCCTGTGCCATGTCCGGACGTCCGCCGCCGCCGCCACCGACGACTGCTGCGGCTTCCTTGATGATCTTGCCGGCATGGATGCCGCGCTTCACGGCATCCTTCGATGCCTTGACGACGAGGTTGACCTTGCCATCGTTGGCGCAGCCGAGCACGACGACGCCGCTCTCGATCTTGCTGAGCGTGAGGTCGGCGACTTCGCGCAGGGAGTCCATGTTCTCAACGTTGGCCTTGCCCGTGACGACGGAGATGCCGTTGACTTCCTTGACGCCAGCGATGAGCTGCTGAGCATCGGCCTTCTCCTGCATCGCCGCAACATCAGCGAGCTTGCCGGCCATCTCCTTGTTCTCGGCCTGCAGCTTCTCGACAGCTGCGGGGACATCGTCCTCGTTCGCCTTGAGCAGGGATGCTGCCTTCTGCAGGACAGCGAACTTCTCATTCGCGTAGTCGAGCGCAGCCTTGCCCGTGATGGCCTCGATGCGGCGCACGCCCGAGGCGATGCCCGTCTCGCCGACGATCTTGAACATGCCGATCTGGCCGACGTTCTTGACGTGCGAGCCAGCGCAGAGCTCCATCGAGAAGCCCGGCACGCGGACGACGCGCACGACATCGCCGTATTTCTCCGAGAAGAGCGCCATGGCGCCGGCCTTCTTGGCTTCTTCAAGGCTCATGTGCGAGATCTCGACGTCCTGGCCCTTGAGGATGACCTTGTTGACGAGCTCTTCGACATCCGCGAGCTGCTGCGGCGTAACCGGCTCAAAGTTCGTGAAGTCGAAGCGCAGGCGGTCCGGCGTGACGGAGGAACCGGCCTGGTTGACCTGGTCGCCGACGACCTGCTTGAGGGCTGCCTGCAAGAGATGCGTTGCCGTGTGGTTGCGCGCCGAAGCAAGCTTCTTCTCCTGGTCGACCTCGATCTTGACCGTCTCGCCGACCTTGAGCTGGCCTTCCTCTACGTACGAGACATGGTAGACCGTGCCGTCCGGCAGCTTCTTGGCGTTCGTGGCCTTGATGCGGCCGAATTCGCCGAGCAGCATGCCTTCGTCACCGACCTGTCCGCCGCCCTCTGCGTAGAACGGGGTCTTGTCGAGGATGATGCCGGCCTCTTCGCCGTCCGTGATCTCGTCGACGAGCTTGCCGTCCTTCCAGATTGCGACGACCTTGGCCTCTTTGGCCTCCGGGTCAACCGTCAGTTTCGATACGTCGATGCCCGAGAGATCCGGCACAGCGACGCGCTGGTTCTCGGCGCGGGCATTTCTCGCGCGCTCGCGCTGCTCGTTCATGGCCTTGTCGAAGCCCTCTTTGTCGAGGTCGAGGCCGTTCTCGTGCAGGATCTCCTCGGTGAGCTCCCACGGGAAGCCGAACGTGTCGTAGAGGCGGAAGCCGACTTCACCCGGCAGCTCCTCCTTGCCGTCAGCCTTCAGTGCCTTGATCTCCTCGTCGAGCAGGTCCATGCCCTGGTTGAGCGTCGCGGCAAAGCGGTCTTCCTCGATGCTGATGACTTTCTTGATGTAGTCGTGCTTAGCGACGAGCTCGCCAAAGTCGCTGGCATCGCGATAGATTTCAACGACGGCGTCAACAGCGCCCTCGAGGAACTTGCCCTTGATGCCGAGCATGCGGCCATGGCGGATGGCGCGGCGCAGGATGCGGCGCAGCACATAGCCGCGGCCCTCATTCGACGGCAGGATGCCGTCCATGATCATGACAGCCATGGAGCGCGCGTGGTCGGCGATGACCTTCAGCGAGATGTCCGTCTTCTCGTCCTTGCCGTACTCGACGCCTGCGACCTTGGCCGCGTACTCGATGATCGGGTAGAGAAGATCCGTCTCGAAGTTCGTCTTCTTGTTCTGCACGACGGACGCAAGGCGCTCGAGGCCGCAGCCCGTATCGATGTTCTTATGGGCGAGATTCTTGTAGGAGCCGTCCTCCTGGCGGTCGTACTGCGTGAAGACGAGGTTCCAGATCTCGAGGTAGCGGTCGCAGTCGCAGCCGACGGCGCAGGTCGGCGAGCCGCAGCCGCGCTCCTCACCGAGGTCGATGTAGATCTCGGAGTCCGGGCCGCACGGGCCAGGGCCGATTTCCCAGAAGTTGTCGTCCATCTTGACGATGTGGTCCTGCGGGAAGCCCGGCTGGGACTTCCAGATCTCGATGGCTTCCGTGTCATCCGGGTAGACCGTGACCCAGAGCTTGTCCTTCGGCAGCTCGATGACCTCCGTCAGGAACTCCCAAGCCCAGGGAATGGCCTCGCCCTTGAAATAATCGCCGAACGAGAAATTGCCGAGCATCTCGAAGAACGTCTGATGGCGCGCCGTGCGGCCGACATTCTCGATGTCGCCCGTGCGGACGCAGCGCTGGCTCGTCGTCACGCGCGTGCGAGGCGGCTTCATTTTGCCCGTGAAGAAAGGCTTCAGCGGAGCCATGCCGGCGCCAATCAGCAGCAGGGTCGGATCGTCCTGCGGGATCAGCGAGAAGCTCGGCAGACGCAGATGACCTTTCTTTTCCGAAAAGAACTGCAGATAAGCTTCACGCAGTTCGTTACCACTCATGTACTTCAAAAAAATCTACCCCCATAAGAGAAATCCTGATGATTATCTCTGGTATTACGCATGGAATTTACTGGAAATTACATAACCATTCTCAAGTATACCACAAGCATCCTGTGCTTTTCCAGTCTGTTGACCATTTTTCAGCCGATTTCGTGAAAGTTTTCGTCAGCTGTCACTGCACTCGGCCAGCACGGCAGCGGCCTGCTCAGAGTTCATGAGGATCTCGCGCGGCTTGCTGCCGATGTTCGGCCCGACAATGCTGAGATCCTCCATCTCGTCGATGAGGCGCGCGGCGCGCGTGTAGCCGACGCGGAAGCGGCGCTGAAGAGACGAGGCCGATGCCTGGCCCGTCGACATGACGAGGTTGACGGCATCCGGCAAGAGTTCGTCGTACTTCGAGGCGCGGCGCCCCTTGCTCTCATCCTTCTCCTCGTCCTCTTTCATGGCGTTTTCCGTGAACGTGATGATCTCCTCATTGGCCTCCATCTCCTGCCCCTGGCTGCGGATGAAGTCCAAGAGATGCTCGACCTCCTCATCGCTGATGAAGGCGCCCTGCACGCGCATGGGCTTCGCCGCGCCGACCGGATAGAAGAGCATGTCGCCGCGCCCGAGGAGCTTCTCGGCGCCGCTGCGGTCGAGGATGGTGCGCGAGTCGATCTGGCTCGAGACGGCAAACGAGATACGCGACGGGATGTTGGCCTTGATGATGCCTGTGATGACGTCGACAGACGGGCGCTGCGTCGCGAGCACCATGTGGATGCCGGCAGCGCGGGCCTTCTGCGCGAGGCGGCAGATAGCGTCTTCGACGTCGTGCGGGGCGACCATCATGAGGTCGGCCAGCTCGTCGATGATGATGACGATAGCCGGCATCTTGTCCTCAGGGAACTTCGTGTTGTAGGTCTCCATGTTGCGGACGTTGTGCTCGGCAAACTTTGCGTAGCGCTTCTCCATCTCCTGCACCGACCAGTTGAGCACGGAAGCTGCCTTCTTGGCCTCCGTGACGACGGGGACCATGAGGTGCGGGATGCCGTTGTAGTTGGAGAGCTCGACCATCTTCGGATCGACGAGGATGAACTTGACCTCCTCCGGCTTCGCCTTGAAGAGGATGCTCGTGATGAGCGTGTTGATGCAGACGGATTTACCGGAGCCCGTGGCGCCGGCGACGAGCAGGTGCGGCATCTTCGCGAGGTCCGCGAAGATCGCCTGGCCGCCGATGTCCATGCCAAGGCCGACCGTCAACTTCGACTTCGCCTTGAGGAACTTCTCGTTCTCGAGGACTTCGCGCAGCTGCACGCCCTCGAGCTCTTTGTTCGGCACCTCGATGCCAATGGCGGCCTTGCCGGGAATCGGCTCGATGCGCACCGATGTCGCGGCGAGGCTCAGCGCGAGATCGTCGGCGAGGTTCGTGATCTTGCTGACCTTGACGCCCGGTGCCGGCTCGAGCTCATAGCGCGTGACGGCCGGCCCGTGGCAGGCGTTGATGATCTTTGCCTTGACGTGGAAGTCCTCGAGCGTCTTCTGCAGGATGTGCGCCTTGTCGGCAATCTCCATCTCGAGCGCGGCATTGTGCTTCTTCGCGTGCTTCGAGAGAATCTCCGTGACCTGCGGCAGCACGTAGGGGCGCGGCGGCGCAGCAGGTGCTGCTGATGCCTCAGACGAGCTGGTAGCAGCACCCTGCGGGGCACTGCCCTGCCGGCTCTCCATGCTCCGGGCCGAGCCGTCGAGCAATGCCGCTGCCGGCATTATCGGCGCGATCTCGTCGTACGAGGGCACGGCCGTCGGCTTTTTCTTCATCGGGCTCGGCGAAGGCGGCACGACAGGCTCCGTCTTGGGCACAGTGAAAGGAGCTGCTGGCGCCGGGGCAAACTGCTCTGGCTCGCCAAGTGGCTCTGAAGGATCTTCTGGAGGTGCCGCAGGGCTCGTTTCTCTGCCTATCGGCCCCTCGACGAAGGGGCTTCCCTCGCGCAGGCTCGACGGCGGCGCAGCCATGCCGATGGGCTCGATGGAGTCCGGCAGGCCCATCGGACGCTCCTCTGCGGGCGCTGCCGCTTCTTCATGCGCGGCGCCGTACTCGATCGTGAAGTCCGGCATGGCACTTCCCGTACTGCCTGTATCACCTTTCGTCTCCGCAGTCTCGGCCGCCATGCGAGGCTCTGCTGCAGCAGCCGTCTCTTCGGGCGCATCGGCAAAGCGCTTGTCCGCCGCCTGATTGTAGAAGCTGGCCTTGCTGACTCTGCTGACCTTCTCGCGCACGGCCTCGACGACGTGCTCTTCGACACGGCCGCTGACTTCGGCGACCTTGCCGCAGGTCGACTGGATGGCCGAGCCTGCGGCAGCTGCGCCCTGCTTCGCCTTTTCCTGCGTCTTGAGGAGGCCTGTCGCAAGCGACCAGGTCGTCGAGAGCAAGACGGAGCCGACTGTGCCGACACCGAGAATGATGATGGAGCCGTCGACGCCGAAGCACTTGCGCAGCGCGAGCAGCAGGCCACCACCCAAGAGGCCGCCGCCCGTCGGCAGGCTCTGCGGCAGGATCTCCTCGCCGACCGGTACCTTGAAGTGGTGCCAGATGGCGAGCGCGGAGATGAAGAGCGCGAGCAGGCCAAAGAAACGCGGTGAATAGCGCGGCGCGTGGTGTTTCGTCATGTAAGTCCAGGCGATCAAGAGTACCAGGACGGCGATGAGGATGGAGCCCACACCGAAGAAGTAGCGCAGGAACTTCGCGAAGTAGACGCCGACGAAGCCCACGTTGAGGCCGCAGATGCCGCAGATCGAAATGAGGCCAGCTGCTAAGAGCGCCAACCCGAAGAGCTCAGAGCGTCTGCCGGTGTGCGCGCGCATCACGCGGTGGCCTGTCTTTGTCGCCTTGCGCACCGGCTTGCGGCGCGCCCGCGTGCGGCTCGTAGTCTTTTTCAAAAGTCTCCCCCCTGTATCGATTATCGATGACAAGATTACGAAAGCAAGGCTGTCGCGCGAAGCGGCAGCCCTGCTGTAGATTCACTGTAAGTTGCGGCTCTGAGTCTCTCACTTCGTCAGGCGCTCTGCGCACTTCTGCGCCTCGTAGAAGATGCGCTCCTTGTCGAGCGTCAGGAGCTCGCCGTCTTCCATGAGGACCCTGCCGTCGACGAGCACCGTCGAGGCGGAGTCGGCATGTGCCGAGTAGACGAGCTGCGACGCGAGGTCGTTGCGCGGATACCAGGCAGCGCCCGCCATGTCGAAGAGCGTGATGTCGGCCTTGCAGCCGGCTTCGAGCTTGCCGACGCCCGTGAGACCGACGGCCTTGGCGCCGTACTCCGTGCCCATCTTGAGCGCCGTGCGCGCCGGGACAGCCAGCGGGTCGAGCGTGCTGACCTTGTGCAGCATCGCGGCGAGGTTGATCTCCTCGAGCATGTCGAGGTTGTTGTTCGACGAGGCACCGTCCGTGCCGAGTGCAACACAGACGCCTTCCCGGAGGAGACGCGGCACCGGCGCGATGCCGCTCGCGAGCTTCATGTTGCTGCCCGGATTATGGGCGACGCGGATGGCGTGCTTCTTGATGATGGCGATGTCCTCGTCATCGAGGTGAACGCAGTGCGCCGCGAGCGTGCCCTTGCCGTCGAACAGGCCCGTCTCCTCGACGTAGCGGAACGGGCGCTTGCCGTATTCCTTCACGATCTGCTCGACCTCGGCCTTCGTCTCCGCCATGTGGATGTGGATCTCCGCGCCGAGCGACTGCGCCGTGCTTGCAACCTTTTTGAGGAAGTCCGGTGGGCAGGTATACGGTGCGTGCGGGCCGAACATGACCGTGATGCGGCCGTCTGCCGCGCCGTTGAAGTCCTTGTAGAGCGAGACGTTCTCCTCGATCTTGGCATCGCCGCCCGGCGCGACGCCGATGATGCCGCGCGAGAGCACGGCGCGCAGGCCCGCGTCGTTTGCGGCCTCGGCGACCTTCTCCATGTACGGCCCGTACATGTCGGCAAACGTCGTCGTGCCGCCCTCGATCATCTCGACGGCAGCGAGCATCGCGCCCCAGTAGATGTCTTCTTCCTGCATCTTCGCCTCAGCCGGCCAGATCATGTTGTTGAGCCAGTCCATGAGGTTCATGTCGTCCGCATAGCTGCGGAAGAGCGTCATCGAGGCGTGCGTGTGGGCGTTGATGAAGCCCGGCACGGCGAACTTGCCCGTACCGTCGATGACCTTGGCCGCGCGGAAGCCGTCCGGCACCTCGCCGATGGCGGCGATCTTATCGCGGTCGATCATGATATTCGTCAAAGGCGTCGTGCCGTCCGGCAGCAGCGCGCGTACATTCTTGATGAGTGTCTTCATATATCCTCCTCAGGCCATGTTCAGATATGCCTTCTGCTCCGGCGTCAGCGCATCGATGGCGATGCCCGATGCCTTGAGCTTGATCTCGGCAATCTTCGTGTTGATCTCTTCCGGCATGAGATGGACGCCCTTTGCCATCTCCTTGCCGTGATGCAGGAGATGCAGCGCCGAGAAGAACTGCACGCCGAACGAGAGGTCCATGATCTCTGCCGGATGGCCGTCGCCAGCGGCGAGGTTGACGAGACGGCCCTCTGCGAGCAGGTAGATCTTGCGGCCGTCTTTCAGCTTGAACTCCTCGATGTTCTTGCGGACCGGGCGGCGCGAGACGGAGAGCGACTCGAGCTCCGGAATGTTGATCTCGACGTCGAAGTGGCCGGAGTTCGCGAGGATGGCGCCATTTTTCATGACCTCGAAGTGCTGCTTGCGGATGACATCCTTGTCGCCCGTCAGCGTCAGGAAGATGTCGCCGATCTTGGCGGCCTCATCCATCGGCATGACGCGGAAGCCGTCGAACACCGCTTCGATGGCCTTTATCGGGTCGACTTCCGTGACGATGACATTGGCGCCGAGGCCGCGCGCACGCATGGCACCGCCCTTGCCGCACCAGCCGTAGCCGGCGATGACGACATTCTTGCCCGCGATGACGACATTCGTCGTGCGCATGATGCCGTCCCAGGTCGACTGGCCCGTGCCGTAGCGGTTGTCGAAGAGGTACTTGCAGTACGCATCGTTGGCAGCGATCATCGGGAACTCGAGCTTGCCCTCATTGGCGAGTGCGCGCAGGCGATGGACGCCCGTCGTCGTCTCCTCCGAGCCGCCGACGATGCCCGAGAGCAGCTCGCGGCGCTTCGTGTGCAGCATGTGCACGAGGTCGCCGCCGTCATCGATGACGAAGTCCGGCTTGATGTCGAGCGCCTTGTTGATGAAGGTGTCGTACTCCTCCGGCGTGCAATCATGCCAGGCAAAGACGTGCAGGCCGTCCTCGACGAGCGCTGCGGCCACATCGTCCTGCGTCGACAGCGGGTTGCTGCCCGTGATGGCGACCTCCGCACCGGCATGGTGGAAAATCTCCGCCATGTAGGCCGTCTTGGCCTCGAGATGCAGCGTGATGACCATCTTCTTGCCCGCAAACGGCTTCGAGACGGAGAATTCTTTATCAACAGCTGCCATGACCGGCATGAAGTTCTTGACCCAGTTGATCTTATCGTGGCCCGACGGAGCCAGCTTGATATCGCGAATCATTGATTCCATGAATATTGCCTCCCGTAACAAATCTATTCTATATTCTATCACAAGTAGATGATGAAAAAAAGACAGAGCTCAGCGGTCCAGGAGCTTCTCGATGGCGATGTAATCCGTGAGGTCGACCATCAGCGGCGTCACAGCGATGTAGCCCTGCTCGACGGCATAGATGTCCGTCGGCTCGCTCTTGTCGGTATCAAAGATCTCGCCGGCGACCGTGTAGAAGATGCGGCCGTCCTCGCGCTCCTGCCGCTGGAAGGCATTGTGGTAATCGCGCTTGCCCTGCCGGCCAAAGACGACCTGCGGACGCCCGTCCTCGCCGAGCGCATAAGCGCGCGGAAAATTGACGTTCCAGAAGATCGGGCGCGGCTCATTGGCAGACGGACGGGCCGCCATGATGCGCTCCAGCAGCAGCGCAAATTCCTCTGCCGCCTCACCGTACGAGATGGTGCTGTCCACATCGAGCGATACCGCAAACGAAGAGATGTCGTGCAGCATGCCCTCCATCGCCGCGCCGACCGTGCCCGAATAGAGGATGTCCGTCGCTAGATTGGCCCCGTGGTTGATGCCCGAGACGACGACATCCGGCTTCTCCTCCGCCAGAGCCTCGAGGTAGAGCTTGACGCTGTCCGTCGGCGTGCCGTCAACAGCCCACGCCTCGATGCCGTACTTTTCGGCGAGTGCCTCGCCGCGGATGAGCTCGAGCGGACGGCCGACGTTTAGTGCATGGGCCATGCCGCTCTGCTGGCGCGCCGGCGCCGAGACGACGACCGTGTGCTCGCGCGCACAGAATGCCTTGACGAGGGACTCGAGCCCCTTGGCCTGGATGCCGTCATCATTGGAGATCAGGATTCGCATGATGTCATTCCTTTCTGTTCTGTTGCTCTGTTGCAATCTCTATTGGCAGATACAAAAAAGGCTCCTTCTGCAAGGAGCCGTTATCTCAAAATGGTGACCCACCACGGAATCGAACCGTGA
>OLRV01001760.1_pt1 | contig 17890 bp, 10 predicted proteins | sample 1672421 | NCBI WGS metagenome assembly OLRV01 (sample SAMEA3136684, study PRJEB25190) | human gut metagenome | biome: human gut; feature: human-associated habitat; material: faeces | place: Austria | collected 2013
CAGCCGAGCATGCAATCGCGCACTTCGTCGTATTCGTGCCCCTTGCTTTCCCATTCCTCAGGTGTAAAATGGCAAAAAGGCGGCAGGTAGCAATGCTCCTGTGCGCACATAGCCTCGAGCTCTTTCAACGCTTTGTTGATCTCACTGCGCTTCATAACAGCGCTCCTTTCCATTTTATTTCTATATTCAGGCTTCGCCAGACGGTCCTATTCTGCGCCGTGCGGAGACCGTACTGTCGTTATCAAAAGTTCCGGAGAACAGACCCGTTTTTTCTTGGCCCCGGACGGAAGATCCATCCGGGGCCGGATCATTACTGCTTAGGGAAGATCAATAGAAACTCTTGCGGAGGCTTCGAACATTCTGAGCAGAATGGCCGCGGCCTCGCTGCGCTTGATGGTGCTTGCAGAATGGAACGTGCCCTTCGCGTCGGAGCCGGTCAGGATACCGGCACGATAGAACTCGTAAATTTCCGGAGCGAACTTGTCGGTCGTCTTCACGTCGGGGATCGCGTTGTCCGCCACAGTGTTGATGGCCTTGTAGGCTTCCTCTGCGCCATGGAAGATGTGGACGAACTCGCCGCGCGTGACCGGTGCATTCATCTGTGCCTTGGTATAATTTGCATAATCCTTTTCGATGATGCCATTCGTGACTGCGTAGTTGACATAGCTGTCATACCAGTTCGCGCCGCCGTTTTTCAGGCTGACTTCACCGGTGCGGTCGAGCTGATGGAGCGCCGCTGCCAGCTTGATCGTCTGCGCCACGGTCAGCGTCGCGTTCGGCTTGAACTCGTTCGCCGTCACACCATCGATCAGGTCATTCTCCCACGCCGCCTTGACGCTGGAATAGTACCAGCTATCGGACAGGACATCCGCAAACGGGAATTTACTTGTGGCGGAATCGGCATTCGGGTTGAACGGGTTCTTCGCCGGTTCGCTCAGCGTCACCGGGATGACCGGCGTCGGCGCGGGTGTCAGCTTTGGGAGCGTCACATCGGTGACTTCCTCAGTGCCGGCCTCGTCCTTGAACTTCTTGCCGCAGCCGATGCATTCCCAGTACTTGATGTTGCCCTCAGCCGTCTCCGTCGGGGCCTTAGCCGGATGCTCCGTCAGCGTGTGGCCGGAGGCCGAGATCTCCTCGGTCTTTGTTGCGCCGCATTTCGAGCAGGTGTAAGTCTTCACGCCCGCTGTTGTGCAGGTTGCCTTGGTCGTGACCTTGCCGTTGTCCCAGTTATGAGGCGCTTCGTCCTTTTTCTCGTCGCAGCCGGAGCAGGCATGCCAATGATTGTTCTCATCTCTGCTCCAATCATCTGCCCAGCTGTGGAAGTGGCCGCCAGCTGCGCTGACCGTCACTTCGCAGCTTGCCTTGATGCGGCCGCTGCCGGAGACGGCTGTTGCCGTGATGCTCGCTGTGCCTTCCTTCAGTGCCGTCAAGTTGCCGTTTTCATCGACTCTGACAACCGTGGAATCACTGGATGTCCAGCGGACGTTCTTGTTCGCCGCATCGTCCGGCGCAACCGCTGCAGCCAGCTGTTCCGTGCTGCCAACCGTGAGCGTCAGCGTGGATTTGTTCAGCGTCACAGACTCGGCTTTTTTCATGGCGTCAGCGTCCTCACGCTGTACCCAAAACTCGATTGTATAAGGCTTCACTGTCGTGCTGATCTGCGCACCGGTCTTCTCGCCGAGCGGGATAAAGTTCTCACTGCTGGACGTCAGGCGATAGCCATCAAAGATCACATTCTGCAGCGTCGTATCCACATCAAACCGGAAGCTGTCTTCGCTGCGGTTCGTCACCGCAAAGGCGATCTGCCCTTCTGGACTCTTCCACGCCATAATGCGCTGATTTGTCCGGACCTCATCCTCCTTCACGCCATAGCGGACGGAATCCCACGGCATATATTTCAGGAAGCCGCGCAGGGCATTGAAATTCGGATAGTTATAATCCCAGTGCTGCTGCTCAACCTCATTGCCCACCTGATAGGTCGCAGTATCACCGGATTTACGCCAGTAGCCAAGGCCATAACCCAAGGACTCTTCATTGCCGAGAGGTTTGAGACAATGCAGCCAGAACCAGGTTGGAGAGTTTTCAAAGACCATCCAGTTCATGATTGCCTGCGCCGTGTTGACGAAGCGGAAATCATACTGACCGGTAAAATTTCCCGGTTGATACTCAAACTCCGTATTGATCACTGGCAGTCCCGCCGTGCCCGAATTCAGGCGTTCGCGGCTCGTCAGCATATAATCCGCGTTATATCCGACCGTGTGATGTGACCACGCATCCACACACGCCAGCGTCGCCGAATCCGCTTTGATCATCTGCGACGATCCTGCATGCTGCCCATCCCAGCTCGGCGCGTGGATGAACAGATCTGGGAAGGCCTCCTTCAGCCGCGGCAAAATGACCTTGCAGGTCTCATAGTATTCCTGTTCCCCATAGGTGCAGAAAGAATATGTTCCATACACGCTTGATAGCGGCGGTTCGTTCTGGAGGCTGAACTGCACAACTGGCAGTCCTGCTGCTCGCATACGCTGGAAATCCGCAATGATCGTATCGGCAAATTCTTCAAGGAACTTTTGCTTTTCTTCCTCGTACTTGGCTCGTCCAACCTTCGAGGCTGCGTACTCCCAGTTCTCATCGAAGCATTTCAGTTTCCCGCCGTGATATTTTCCGCTGCTCTTGAAATACGGTGTCGGCGACCAGAACTCGAAATTAAAGCCCTCAATGCCGGACTTCTGTAAAAGCTCCGCAAGTTCAGCATCCTGCTCCGGCCAATGCGAAACCAGATGCTTCTGCTCCTCATCTGTCCCGCGGTAGAACAGGCCGCCCGCAAGGCGCATATAGCGGAAGCCGGAGAGCATATCCGTATAGAGTCTGTCTCTTTCGCTCTGCGTCAGGTCATGCGGCACGGAATGCTGCAGATCCGTCTCGTCCATCGTGTTGCCGGAGCCGAGCGATTCGCTCTGGATCTCCACGCCGAGGCCAAGAATTGTCTGCTGCTTGTCGTTCAGGTCGATGCGATAGCTGCCGCTCTCCATCGGCAGTTCCGTGCCGATGTACTCCAGCTTCGCCGCATCGACCACGCAGACACCGTTTGTCGGGCCTTTCAGCGTGATCAGGTTCTGGAGCGTGTCCGAAGCGGTCAAATAGACGCGCCCGACCTCATACCAGCCGGCTGTGCGGGCCGCATGGGACAGTTCTTTGCTCGTGACCACTTCGCGGCTTTCCTCGCAATCCCACGAACGCAGCTCATATTTTGCGCCCTGATTGTCCATGCCCTTTTCGCAGTCCGGAAGGCTGATGCTCAGGCTGTAATATCCATTTTTCGGAACGCGGAACTGCCAGGTAAAGCTGGCCTCCGGGTCGCCGGATTTCAGCGAATAATAATTGTCTCCAACATAGCCTGCACGATACGTGCTGGGGTTCTGCCAGCCGGCTTCTGTTCCGCTCGGGAAGGTTCCGGTGCGGATCGTATTCTCGTCCGTGTTGTCCACGATCCAGTATTCCGCACTCGGATCATTTTGCCCCATGTAGGTCAGCCGGACAGCATCCACATAGGCCCAGCCGGCCTGTCCCTTTGCGGGAATGACGGAAATGCTTTCCGCGTCTCCGGTAAATTCCCAGCAGCCAAGCTCCGTCCAGCCAGTCTTCGTGCTGTGGTCAAGCGTCACGGCATCCGTTTTGTTTTTATGTACGATCTCATAGGAGACTGCGCTGCTCAAATCGGTCTGCCCGCTACCCTCCGGCAGATACGCCTCGACCTTCCACCAGCCCGCACCGTAAACCTCCACAGGCCAGCGGAAGAACGTACTGTCGGAGTTTTCACCTGTGGCAAGCTCATAGTCCGCGCCGATATAGTTCCCGGCTGTGAGGCCCTTTTTCCATTGAGCCGCCGCGCCGCTGTGGACGGCGTTTGCATCCAAATTGTCGAGCGTCATTGCCGTTGTACCTGCAATGAGCGTTCTCGTCGTGCGCACCGCGTCGGCCATCAAGGGTTTGCTCCCGCTGTTTGTCAGCGTGAGCTGCGCCGTCCCCGCGTTCAGCTCCGCGCTGAACAGCGGATGCCACCCCTTCGCCAGACACTGCGTCGTCATTTTCTCCGCAACAACAGTTCCATTTTGGACGAGCTGATATTTTGCCCGATCTGTCACCGACGAGGCATTGTAGAAATCCGCGCAAAACCACGCAATATCATAGCTTGCATCCTCCGGGATCGTCAGCGTCCACGTGAACGATGCATTTGCATCCGAAGAAACCGCATAATCTCCAAGGTATGCGTTCGAATTTGTTTTGAGCGTCCATTCACCCTGTTCTGCGGCTTCTTTTTCGCGGTTGTCAACAACGTTTTCCAGTCCATCATCCAGATAGGTCTTTCCCGTACTCTGTGCCGCCGGATTCTGCAGCGCAACCGCATCTGCAAATGCCGTCCTGCCATTCAACGTGCCTGTGTCGAGCGTCACAGCCGCTTCCCCGGCTCCCAGCGAAACACCTTCTGCCACGCAATACCAGCCAGCCCGCTTTTCATGGCTCATTGAATAAGCTGCGCTGTCCGTCCCATTCTGGGATACCGTATAGCTTGCCGTCTGGCAAACATCCCCATACAGATTATCCGTCTCTTTCTGGGATGCCGAGTGCTGATAGCCAGACGGAATGTGGACCCAAAGTTCATATTCTGCAGTTTCCGGAACGTTCAGCGTCCATTGATATTTCGTATTTGGAACGGCTCCATTGAGGTAGTTGTTTCCATAGTATCCGACACGCCAAGTCGATGCCGTCCATGTTCCGGAAAGCTCTTTGCCCGCATCATTATCCGCGATCACGGCTTTTGCCGCATCAAATGCAGGTTCCTGCACAGGCTCCTGCTTCAAAAACTCTTGCAGTGCCTGACTGATCTGGCCGCCCCAACGCCTGGTGTTTTCCGGTGTATGCGCATGTGGCGTCTGATCAAAGGAGGTCTCAACTGTCACGCTGAGTTTTGCACCCTTTTCCTGGAACCATGCCTTAGATACGCCGTCCGCACTTGCGCTCCCGACCCATTTGTTTGCCGGATCATAGGTCAGCTTGTCCACGCTTGTATCCGCATTTTCAATTTGATCCAGGATTGCGGCAAATCGGTCGATCGCTGCCGTCATAGTTGCCTCCAGTACCGGATAAGACAGATGATTGCCCAGTCCCGTCGTAATGGAGCCAGGCGCATGGAAGTCAATATAGGCCGCCAGCGCCTTTCCCTCCGCCAGTTTTTCGTTGGTTAGGTTTTGGATTGCGCGAACGGCATTATAGAGCACCTCGTCGTCTTCCAGATAGTCCCGGTTATAGTCATGCGGCGCTCTGCCTTTGCCTTGGTCTCCATTCTCCACGCCATCAAAATCCACCATCGGCACAACATAAACACAATAGTTTTTCAAAAACTCCGCAGGTGCATCCTTCAGTATCCACTCGATTGCACCCTCCAACACATAGGAGCCGATTGTTTCACAGCAATGGTGACGCGAAGTATAAATGATAAAATTCTCCGCCTCGGCGTTGCCAAGGATCATCATCGGCACGTTCGCCCCGCCGTTTGATTTGCAGAGTGTGTCGAAGCTCACATAGCCATTAGATGCCCAACGCGCCGCAAATTGTTGCCAGTCTGTTGCCGTGTAGGGCAACACATCACAAAACCGGACTGTCTGCCCAGCCTCAAAGGAATACGTGAAGCTGCTCAGATCGCTCGACACACTTCCACCGCGTACCCACGTCTTTCCGCCATCCGTTGAGCATAAGACGCCGAGCGGGCTGAGCAGTGCGCCATAAAAACTTCCTTTGTCCAGCCGGAACGTCACCGTGCGTGCGCTGGCGCTGCTCGCTTCAAAATTCCAATAGAAGTAATCATCGCTTCCGGCATCTGCCTGCGGACGAAGATTTACCACTCCATTGCGCTTTGAAACAAGCGTGATGTTCGCACCCGGATAAATTGCTTTCCCGTTTTCATCGCGCGCACGAATCGTCAGATCCTCCATCAGATCCACCTGTGGAACAGGAACCACTGCCGCCGCCTTGATTTCGGACAGGTTGCTGCCCGGTGTATACGTCAAATCCTTCGCAATCAGAATTGCATCACATTTTGCCCAGTTTACAGAGGAGTCGATCAGACTGATCCTGTTTTCTCCAGCTGTAAGTGCGATTGTGCCGCCGTCTTGCCAGCAGAATGAATTGACATAGGACGCTTTCCCACCGCCAAATGTATGATTGACTGGCGTTCCGTTTACACCAACTTGGAATTCCCATGCCTGATTTGCTTTTTCATAATTAAAGGTCCTCGCATGAACCCATAGCTTGTAATCCCCAGCCTGCATGTCCTCCAGCACTGCAATCGCGGGTTTTGCACGCCCATACTCCGCATCCGTCGGATTTGCATATTCCAGCCCTGCCATGGTCTTTCCTTCAAAGGCAGTACTGTAATTCTCTCGCAGCGTCCAGCTTCCCATATCGCCAAAGCTCTCCGGGAGAATCATCCACATCTTGTTTTCCGGCGTCTGCGCACCACTTCCCGTCAGTGCCTGGCGGAGCTTTTCAAGATTCATCCCCGTCGGATTCAACTTCTGCGTATCTGTCTGACTGGTCAGCAGAACGCCGTCCACGCGGGCATAATTGCGATATGTGTCAATGAGACTGATTCCTGTTTTTCCGGCCGCAAGCACCACAGTGCCGCCATCTTCCCATTTATAATATGTACCGCCTGCATCATAGCCTCCAAACGTCTGCTCGAGCTGAGTTTTGCCAACCGATACGTTGAACTTCCAACTCGTTTCACTTTGTGCAGGGCTATGGTAAAGGCCATGTACCCATACACGATAGGTTCCCGCAGCCGATACATTCACCTCCGCCACAGCAGGCACAGCGTTTTCTTCCGTTGCCTTGATTCCGACAAGTGTCTGATCCGTAAGCGCATTTCTGCCCGCTGTCGGTGCGGAACGTTTCCATGAACCGAGTGTTGTAAAATCATCCGCCAGAAGCAGATGATGCTCGGCTGCGCCTTCTGACGCATTTTCTGCCCCGACTGCGGGGATCAGTGAAAGAACCATCGCCAGAAGCAAAAGCATCGCCAGTACTCGTCTTTTCATTTCATTCTCCTTTTCCTTTTTATCCTTTTACCGCGCCTGCGGTGATGCCCTTCACGAACTGCTTGTTGCCGATGATGAAGACAATCACGACCGGAATGATGGCCGACGAGGCCGCCGCCATCATCAGATGATACTGCGTCGTGCTCTCTTCAATGAAGCTTGTCAGCGCAAGGGGGATCGTATAAAGTCTCCAGTTGGGCAGGAAAACCAGCGCATCGAGATAGTTGTTCCACGTCCAGAGGAAGACCATCATTGCCAACGCCGCCATGCTGGATTTCGCCATCGGCAGCATGATCTTGCGCCAGATGGTAAATTCGCTTGCGCCGTCGATTTTTGCCGATTCGCGCACTTCATCCGGGATCTGCGTGAAATACTGCCGCATGAGGAACGTGCCGGTGATTGTGAAGATGCCGGGCAGAATCAGTGTCCAGTGTGTGCCGATCATGCCGAGCCGATCGAAGATGACGAATTTCGGGATAATCGTGATCTGCGACGGGATCATCATCGTCGACAGATACAGAAGGAACACCACATCGCGGCCGCGGAACTTGATCTTTGCAAAGGCATAGCCCGCGAGGCAGCTGGTGAGAACCGCGCCCGTCACATTGATGACCGCGATCTTCAGCGAGTTGAAATAGGCCAGTGCAAAGTGGTAGTCCACCTTGGCGTTGCCGCCGATGTTCCAGACCTCTTTATAGTTGTTGGGATAGAAATAATCCGGGATCCATTTGATTGGAATCGCCGTAACATCCAGCGCGTGCTTCATGGACGCGGAGATCATCCACAAAAACGGAATGATCATTGTAAAAGCCAGACCGCCAAGCAGAATCGTAAAGATGATGCGCAGCGCCATTGCCTTGATTTTTGCCTGCTTGGAGCGGGCTGTCAGCGTATTTGCCATATTCCCGCCTCCTTAATAGCTGACCCAGCGCTTCTGACCGCGCCACTGGATCATGGTAACAATAAAAATCAAAATGAACAAAATCCACGCCATGGCCGACGCATAGCCCATCTTGTAATAGCCGAAGGCCGAACGGTAGATGTAGTAGACCAGCACGTAGGTCGACGTGCCGGGACCGCCGCGCGTCATGATCTGAATCGGCGCGAAGACCTGGAACGAGGTAATGATGTTGGTGATGACCAGGAAGAACGTCGTCGGGGACAGGAACGGGATGGTCAGCTTGAAGAACTTCACGATCTCGTTTGCCCCATCCATATCTGCCGCCTCGTAGACGTCCTGTGGCAAGCCCTGAATGGACGAGGTATAGATGAGGGCGGAATAGCCGACGTTCGACCAGACGGTCATTAAAATGATGGCGGGCATAGCCCATTTGTAATCAGCCAGCCATTGCGGCGGATTTTCCACGCCAAGGGCCTTGACCAGCTGCGTCACCGGGCCGAAAGAGGAATACATCATGACCCACACAATCGCGACCGCGACAACGTTCGAGATATACGGCATGAGCATTGCCAGCCGGATCGGCAGCTTCGCAAAGCAGTATTTATCAATGAGCACACTGAGGATCAGCGCCAGAAAAATCGTGATCGGGACAACTGCAATTGTATAAACCAGCGTATTTTTTAGTGCATCGACAAACCATTCGTCGCTCCACATATCGATGAAATTCTGAAAGCCGACAAAATTCCAGCTTCCGAAGCCTTTGGTGTAATCCCAGTCGGTAAAGCTGATGAACAGGGAAAACAAAACAGGGATAAAGGTAAACAGCGCACAGCCAATGAGGTTCGGCAGCAAAAACGAATAGCCCGTCAGATCCGTGCGCGCCTGCGGACTGAGGATCTGCCGTTTTTTACGCCGCTTGGGTTGTTTCATGGTAGCTTCCATACAGGTATCTCCTTGCAAAATGGGCAGGACAAGCGAACCTCGTCCTGCCCACAGGGTCTTATTCCGAATGTGAACTTATGTGGTCTTAGCCAGCCAGCGCTGCATCGCCGCGCGTCTTGGCGCTCTCCAAACCTTCTTCCACGGTCTTCTGACCGGTGTAGATAGCCTCAAGCTCTTCGTTGATAATATCGGTCAGCTCTGCATTCTTCGTGGTGATGCTGGGAGCCGCATAGTTATCGTGCGGGGTAATGAGGACAGCCTTGGTGCTGTCAGCATCGAACAGATTCTCCGCGCCGGAAAGGAACGCGTTGACAACGTCGTCCGCATTATAGGTGTTCGCCGCCGGGACACGGCCGCCGGACGCCAGATACAGGCCGCCTTCAGTCAGATACCACTTGGCAAATTCCCAAGCCTCGTCCAGATGCTCAGAACGCGGGTTGATGCAGAGCAGGTCGCCATAGCCGCCCTGCGTATAGTTGCGCTGGTCAGCGGAAACCACGGGATACGGTGCGAACGCGGTCACAAAGTCATGTGGATACGTCTCGGTGTCCTTGATGTTGCGAACCATCCACGGGCCGATCGTCATCGCCGCTTTGCCGCCGAGGAACATGCTCTCCTGCGAGAGCTTTTCGGTCACAGAGTCGGCATGCGTGGGCGCGTAGCCCTCGTTCATGGTGGTGGAGATCAGGGAGATGGTCTTCTGCCAAACCTCGTCGGTGAAGTTGGTGGCCGTGCCGTCGGCGTTATACATGTTGTCACCGCCAAGCGTCTGCTGGATCATGAACTGCGCGTACTGCGCCATATCCTGCTGGCTGTTCCAGAACACGCCGTAGACCTTGTCCGTGCCTTCGCCGTGCGTCAGCTTCGCGCAGACATCCAGGAACTCGTCATACGTCCACTCGGTCGGGACTTCGATACCGGCCTCGTCAAACATGGTCTTGTTGACCACCATGCCATACTGGTCGAGCTTGCAGGGGATGCAGAATGGCTTGCCGTCGACGTAATAGTTTTTGGCCAGATCGCCGAGATACTGCGTCAGGTCAAATCCATCGCGCTCGCAAAGCTCCGTCAGGTCGAGCGCCATGTTGCCCTCGGCACGCTTGGACAGCTGCGCCATCGTGTAGGACATGTAGACGTCGATCTCGTTGCCGCCGAGCAGGTTGGTCTCCAGCTTGACGTTGCCGGTGTCATCGTTGACAAACCGCTCATACTCTACCTGAATGCCCTTGTCCTTGTAGGCTTCATTGAACGCGTCGCAGGCAGCCTGCGGACCGCTCTCTGCGGGAACGCCGCCCCACATGCGGATCGTGACGACATCGCCCGTCTTTGCGGTGTCGCCGGACTGCTCGGTCTCGCCGGAGGCATCCGGAGTCGTCGTATCGGTCTTGCTGCACGCCGCGAGCACGCCTACAAGCATGCACAGGCAAAGCAGCAGCGCAAGAATTCTGCTCTTTTTCATGTTTTGTTCTCCTTTCAAATGCTTTCAGAAATTTTCTCTCTGAACTGTACCTATTTTCCCAAAAACACCTGAAAACCGCAATGAACAGGTCTGCTTTTTTACTTTAAAATACAATGCTCTTTTTGCGCCTGCATCACGGCGCTATCATGATTTTACGTTTTGTCTTTCAAATTCTGCTCTTTTTCTGATTGCGATACTCCTGCGGAGAGATGCCGCGAATTTTGCGGAACATCACACTGAAATAGTTGGAGTTTTCCACACCGACTTCCTGCGCAATCTCGCTGATGCGTTTGTCGCTCGTGCGCAGCAGTTCTTCCGCGCGGCACACACGCTGCGTGTTCACATAGTCCACGAAGCTGATCCCTGTCTCCTTTTTGAACAGATGGGAAAAATAGCTTTCGCTCATACTGCATAGCTCTGCCGCGTCCTTGACGGTCAGTTCCGCAGTCAGGTTGTTCTGCACATAGCGTTTTACTGTCACGATCTCGGTGCGCGTCTCGCCGCTGTACTGCTGCAATTCCCCTTCAACATGGGGCAGATGCCGGTCGAGGGTCCGTTCACACTCCGTCAGCGCATCGGAAAATTGCTCCATGCCTGTATGCACAGTCGAAAGGCACCCCTCCAGATGCAGCCCCAAATACCGCGCGGCATATTCATAAAGCCGCGAAAAGGTTCGCCGGATCTGCTCAATTGGCTGCATGGTTCCGGTCTGCTGCACAATCACGAGGATAGAATTTGCGGTATAGGGATACGTTTCCGCGCAGAGGCCGTCTTCAAAGACCTCCTGCGTCATATTTTCCATCGCATATCGCAGCACTGCGCTGTCCTTTTCATGGATCTCGCGTGAAAACCGACTGAGCAGGACACAATACGGCTTTTGAAATTCTGTTTTCAGCTCCATTTGCCGGAATTCTTCCTGTAATTCTGCCCGGTACGGATACGATCGCTGTGCCGCCATCCGGATCAGTCTCTGTTTAATGGCGGAACGGTTTTTCCGCAGCAGCTTTTCCGCTTCGTTCTCTGGCTGCTCATACGGAAGCTCATTCAAGATCCGCAGAAGCTCGTCCGGCTTGCTCGTCAGCTTGAAAATATAGTCGGCGGCTCCGAGCTTCATCGCCCGCTTCACGTTTTCGCCATCCTCAAAGCTGCTGAGCACCACGAATTGGACAGTCGGGAAGCGCTTCCGGCTCACCTGAATCAGTTCAAATCCATCCATCCCATCCATTTTCAGATCGGTCAGCACGACCTCCGGCAGTTCCCGCTCCATAATCTCCAGCGCTTGCCCGCCATCCGCAGCCTCTCCGATGATGGTATAGCCGTTTTCCTCCCAGTTCAGGAAGGATTTAATGCCGACACGAACCAAAAATTCATCATCCACAACCAGTACTTTCCGCATCTATTTCCTCCTTCTGCCGCAGAACGGGCAGCGTAAATTCCGCAACCGTTCCGCAGACCGCACCGTTGTATACCAGAAGACCGTACTGCGCACCATAGGCGCTTTTGATTCTGGCGTCTACGTTTGCGATTCCGATACCCGTCACCTTTCGCCCGCTCTGCGCTTCTGCCTCGCCATTCTGCAATCCGCAGCCGTTGTCTTCTACATAAAGTTTCAGAACCCCGTTCTCCACGTCTCCATAGATCATGATTGTCCCTTGTTTTTCGCTGCCCTTGAAACCGTGGATGACCGCGTTCTCTACGATCGGCTGCAAGATAAACTTTACGACCTGAAGCTCCAGCAGTTCCCGGTCCAGGTCTGTCTCCAGCGTAAACTGATTCCCATATCGGCAGTTATAAATGTAAATATAGCTGTTGATATTGTCCAGCTCGTCCTTCAGTGTAACCAACTCTCCGCCGCGGCTCATGCTGTATTTGAGCATCGTCGCCAGCGCATCAATACACTCGACGATATTGTCTGCCTTTCGGATGATCGCCATCCAGCGGATCGCATTGAGCGTATTGAACAGAAAATGCGGATTGACCTGTGCGCGCAGCGCCTCATATTGGTATTTTTCCCGCGCCTCACTCTCTGCCTTCTGCTTTTCAAAAAGCGAACGAATCGTATCCGACATTTGCCGGAACGCACGGTTCAGCCGTCCAACCTCATCTTTGCGTGTAAAGTCCAGCCCTGTGACGCCTTCTTCCATCTGATAGGAGAGCATTTTCTCCGAAAGCGCCACAATGGGGCGCGTCAGCACGTTCGTAACCCAAATCAGCACGCCTGCCAGCACAAACACGCAAACGATCAGCAGCGTATTGATCTGTGTTTGCAGCCGTGTCACATCGCTCGTCAGCATGGCATAGCTCGTCAGATGCAGAACCTTCAATACTTCTCCATTAAACGTAAACTGCCGCGAAAGCGTGTAATAGGACAGCAGTTCCTTTCTGTCGGACAGCGTAACGATTGAACTTCCTGCGCCAGCTGCACATTCCTCGCGAAGAATTTCTGTGATATCGCCCTGCGTAAAACTCCCGCTCCCGTCAAGTCCCAGCACGATCTTTCCGTCCCCAGTGCAGATATACACAGCGTCTTCCGGCTCGCAGAAAAACGGCCTCAGCGCCCGGCTCAGATAGTCTTGCTCCAGACTCACGATCACCGTTGCCAGCCTGCGCCCGCCGGACGGAGACATCAGAGATTTGGCAAGCGAAACATAATTGGTATTTCCGTTTTCCTCCAGCACATAGGACGGCGCGAACATATTCCACTGCACATAGCCATTCTCCCCAATGCTGCTCTGCACCCACGGCTGTTCAAAGAGAAACTGATAGTTGTTGTAATTCGTGCCCCAGTTGGCATAGACGTTGTTGTCCGCGTCAAAGCAGGTGATCTTGATGCCGCCCATGTCATAAAGATTGTTGATCACGATGCCATTGACGACTTCATCGAACAGCAGCGTTTTTTCATAGCGGGACATCTGCTCATTTTCCAGTGCACGCTGAAACTCCGCATCGTTGCAGATAACGCCCGCGATGTTCACCATGCGCTGGAAGATCAGGTAGATCTCGTCCTCGCTCTTTTGCAGCTGGCTAATCGTCCGCTGACCGAGCTCATCGCGGATATAATTCGCGTAGCGCGAACTGGAATAGGCCAGAAGCAAACTTAGCGGCAGCATCAGACCAAGCAGAATAATCACGCAGGTCTTTGTCGCAATTTTTTTCCAAAACGGTGTCGATCGTTCTTGGTTCATGTCCTCGCCCCCTGTTCCATGCTCTGAAGCACTGACCGCAGAACCAGTGCCGACAAATACGTCATAAGCGAAAACGCAAACAGCGGGAACACAAACCCTATCCGCAAAAACAGTCCCCGCCAGAAAACGAACAAAATGATCGGCGGCAAAAAGATCAGCAGATTCAAAATTGCGCGCAGCGGATAGGCTGCCAGCAGCAGCGCCGCATTTTTCCAATACTGTCTTGCGCGGTTTTCAAAGCGCGCGATCTGCGAGTAGACCATGCTCCCGAGCAGCGTCACTGCTAACAGTCCCAAAACGCTTACCCATTCTACTGCGCCGAGCAGTCCCGGCGCACTCTTGCTGTATCGAATGGAAAACCAGAAATCAAACGCAAAAAATGCCGTAACCACCAGCTGCATCAACCAGCACACAATCCCAGAGCGAAGATTTTGTTTCCAATCCTTCCAGAACGCTACAAACACACCACTGCCTTCGCCGCGCTGCCGCCGCAGCATTGCCGCATACAGTGCGCTCATCGACGCGCCAACCGTCACGACCGGCAGGCAGCCGATCAGGAAGCACACATTCAGTACGATCATATCTGCGAATGCCCCCAGCGCCTGCATTGGTTTGGAATCCGGGTCAAAGAACGGAAGGTTTCGTATTCTCTTTTTCATGGCAATTTCTCCTGTAATCCGATGGCGTAACCCCTGTGTCTTCTTTGAATATCTGGCAAAAATAATTGGCGTTGCAGATGCCCAGCGCATCCGCGATCTGACTGATGGACAGCCCTGTGCCGCTGAGCAGCTGCTTTGCATTCTGGATTCTGAGGTTTCTCAAATACTCGGGAATACTTTTTTCTGTTTCTTTCTTGAACAGATGGCTGAGCGTTGATACGCTGCAATGGCAATACGAAGCCACATCCTCCGTGCGCAGCGGCAGGGTATAATTTTTCTGAAGGTAGACAATTGCGTGGCTGAGCAGACTGCTTTGCCGCTGCGATTCAAGCGCTTTTGGTGGAAGCTGTGACAGTTCCCGGTGCAGCAGCGCGAACATATTGCAAAGCGGCGCGATCCGCGCCCGAAGCTCTTCCATCTGCGGCACGTCCGTCCGCACCGATTCCTGATACACCCGTCTCAGCTTCTCTGGCTCCAGATCATATTTCCCGGCAAAATGGCGCATTTTGCGCATTGCTGATTGCGCATCGATGCAATAGCCGCTGACGCTGAGAAAGCACAGCACCGCACTATCTGCGCCCAGAACCGGAAATACGAATTCTCCCATCCCCGCATAACAGGTCCCGCAAAAAGGGCCGCCTGCGCAGTAATCCACAACCTTTCCCTGCCGGGCAATGCATGTGTTCCAGACCTCTGGTTTGGACTTTACATACAGGCAATAGGGATTTCGATTGATGTTATATGGTGCAAGCTGCGCCATATAGCCCTCCATCGGGATCTTTACATTATGGAACGCTACATAATCGCCATGCTGGCGTGCCAGGTATTTAAAATACGCCGATATTTCGGTCAAAAGTCTCGAAACCACGCCATCCTCCTCCTGCACGAATCTGTAGATTCTCTGCATCGTAACGCATGGACTCTTTTTGCTTTTTATTCTAACATTGAATTAAACCTATGTAAATCTCACGATTCTTGGATGTGTCTTTCATATTCTGCTTTTTCATATCTATATTTTTATGCAAAGGAGTTTTCCGCATGTTTTATGAAGAACCCGCCAAAAAGCTTCCTGTTTCCGCCAGCGTAGATGTACTCGTTCTCGGCGCCGGTCCCGCCGGTGTTGCCGCCGCCATCAGTGCCGGGCGGCAGGGTGTAAAGACGATGCTTATTGAACAGCTCGGAGATGTCGGTGGCATCGCCACCTCCGGTCTGATGAGCCATTGGACGGGCAACACAAAGGGCGGCATCTATGAGGAGATCCTGGATCGTTCCGCCGATCTTCCAGACAGCGCAGATTACGGCTTCAACGGTTCTCCGCGGCAGCTCATTAACCCGGAACGGCAGAAAACGGTCTTCCTGCAAATGCTGCATGAGGCACACTGTGAGGTTCTGCTCTATACTTTCGTCTGTGAGCCGATCATGGACGGCGACCGGATCACGGGTGTGATCATCGAAAATAAATCCGGGCGGCAGGCCATCTTCGCGAAGGTTATCATTGACTCCACAGGCGATGGCGATATTGCAGCCAAGGCTGGAGCCGCCTATGTCAAGGGCCGCGAAACAGATGGCGCGATGCAGCCCGCCAGCTTAATGTTCAAAATCGGCGGTGTGGATTACAGCCGCGCTGTTTTCCCCGGCAAGTTCGAGGACTACATTCAGCTTCCCAAGGGGGAAATTCAGGCACTTGGCAAATCTCATCTGCCGTTCCCGGCTGGACACGTTCTGCTTTACCGCTCAACACTTCCCGGCGTTGTCACTTGCAACATGACGAACTGCACGGGCATTGACGGCACAAACGCCGCAGATCTGTCCCGCGCTGTGCTTGTCTGCCGCAACCAGCTTCAGCCGATTCTGGATTTCCTGCACGAATTTGTGCCCGGATATGAGAATTGCTGCCTGCTGGAAACTGCATCCTTGATCGGTGTCCGTGAAACCCGACATTTCAAGGGGCTTGAAACGATCACGGAAGAGGATATTCGTTCCTCGCGCGTGTTCCCGGACTGGGCGGTCACGCACGCAAGCTTCAATTTTGATGTGCATAATATGACCGGAAACGGACTGGATGCGACCGGCGCACAGGATGCATTCACCGCCACCAGCTACACCATTCCGTATGGCTGTCTGGTTCCCGAAAAAATTGACGGGCTGCTGCTTGCAGGCCGCAACATTTCCGGCACACATATGGCGCACGCCAACTATCGCGTCATGCCGATCTGCGCCAATATGGGACAGGCCGCCGGGATCGCCGCTGCACTGTGCTGCAAAGAGAACATTCAGCCGCGGGCCGTGCAGGTCTCAGAACTTCAAAATCTTCTCCTTCAAAACGGAGTACTTCCGGCATAATCTGGGAGCTATTTTGCTTGACTTTCGATCTTTTTCAATCTATGATGCAGTTCTATATCCCTGCCTGCACTGCCCTGACCCAGATTCCGACCCAAGTGTGCGCGAAAGCGTGTGGACGCAATGGATAAAACCTTGCAAAATCCCGCACTTTTCACTGACGGAACGGAGGTATTTGGCGTAAAAGCACTCAATATCACGAACTGATCGCAGCTGGCAGTCATGAGGTCAGCGGTTCGATCCCGCTTATCTCCACCAAAACAAAAAGTCATTCCGTAAGGAATGGCTTTTTTGTTTTGGCTGGGCATACGTGGCGCGAGAAGCGCTGTGGTTCGACCGAATGCATTTTTGCGGCGCAAAAGCGCCGCTTTTTCTGCATGCAATGCAGAAAACATAAGAAAATGCAATCGGCACGGAGCAAGCGAAGCTTGCGGAGTATCCCGCTTATCTTTCCACTTTCTTTTCTCGAAAAACGAATGCATTTTTGCAGTCATGCGACCTGACCCAGATTTGACCCAAACGGGCGCGAAAACGCGGTGGATTTATTGAGATTTATTTGACAAAACAGCACGAATATTTCTTGAACGATATAAATCAAATTCCAGCTTCAGGTGGACAATTCACACCCGTCTGCAGCGTGCTGCCTATGGATTTTCCTACGGTTCTCTGTTATACTGAACGAAAAGACGCAATGCGGCGGAAACCGGGCGTTTTTCCGCTTACACGGTATAAAACTAGCAGAATGGAGCTTCCGGATGGATCTGAATCAGGTGAAATTATTGTTTACCTCCACCGATTATGAACGCGGGATGGAATATTACCGGCAGGGGCGGGTCACGGATATGCAGTGTACGAAAACCGACACAGAAACGAACGTCAGCTGCACCGTTCGCGGCGCCAAACGCTATACGGTGCAGTTTCTCAGAATGGAGAACGGCCGGCTGCGCATCAACTGCTCCTGCCCGCGCTTCGCCGACGTTGGCCGCTGCAAGCACCTCGCCGCCGCCATGATCGCCTTTCTCAGCGGGCCGCCGCGCGAGCGTGTGCCCGGCAGCGACCGGTATGCAAGGCAGATGCTCCAGCGCTATCTGCAAATCACGCAGGAACCGGCCGAGCCTTCTCAGAAGCCTATCCGCCTGTGCGCGCTGCTGCGCGACGGATATGGGACCGAATATCCCTCGTTTTCCCTTCGCGTCGGGTATGACCGGCTGTACAGCGTACAGAATATCCGGGAGTTTCTGGACAATGTGAACCAGCGCCGGACAGTCGTCTACGGAAAAGGACTGACGCTGGAGCATAACCTCGAA
>OLRV01001781.1_pt1 | contig 17765 bp, 9 predicted proteins | sample 1672421 | NCBI WGS metagenome assembly OLRV01 (sample SAMEA3136684, study PRJEB25190) | human gut metagenome | biome: human gut; feature: human-associated habitat; material: faeces | place: Austria | collected 2013
GAATCCGTATGCGCTTCCCAACACGTTTGTAGGGGCCGATGCCCACATCGGCCCGGCAGAGCGCACCGTTTTTACGAAAATCTTCGGCGAATTCGTAACTGCCTCACGGGCCGATGTGGGCATCGGCCCCTACAGTCAAAGCGGAAGGCGCGTACGAATTCGTCGCAAAACTCCAGCCAGCGGTTGTATTCCGTGCGGGCGGACAGAGTCGTCCGCCCCTACAGGCAAGCTGGAAGCGCTGTATCATAAAACACAGCCTGCTTCTCCTGTTTTACCGGATCATATCCAGCAGCGCCTCCGGCGAGACATCCTCCGTAATGCCGAAGCGGAGCATGGCGTAAAGCGTCTGCGGCAGGCCCTTGACGACGGTGTTGACGCCAGGATTGGTCGAGAGCGTCACATGCACGCCGAGCGACTGGAGCGTGACCTGCGTCAGCGTCGAGTACTGCCCCGCCGGATACGCCAGCACGTCGACCGGCTGACCAGTCGCGCCCTCTAAGAGCGCACGGCTGCGCGTAAAGTCCTCCGTCAGCGCCTGCACGTAGGCCTCTTCGCTTTCGCTGGAAAGCTGGAGAATGTTCTCCCGCACGGCGGAGCCTGTCTCATACGGCGGCCACTGGTGCATATCATACGTGTGGCTCTGGATGGAAATGAGGCCGGACGCGGTCATTTCCGCCGCTTCAGCCGCGCCGAAGTGCGGCGTGATGGCATAGTCTGTATCCTTGTAATGATCCGTTCCGAACGAAACGCCGATGGCGAAGATCGTCGCCTTCATGCCGTATTTCTGCAAAATCGGATAGGCCAGCGTGTAATTGCTCCTGTAGCCGTCGTCAAAGGTGATGACGACCGGCTTCTCGGGAAGCGGTTCGCCGCGCAGGACATACGCCTGCAGCTCGTCGAACGAGACGCCGGTATACCCGGCCTCGGAAAGCGCCCGGATCTGCGCCTCAAACTGCTCCGGGGACACCATTTCGCTGTTCGTCACGTCCTCGGACAGATGGTGGTACATGAGGATGGGCACCTGCGTGCTGATCTCATCGGCCGAAAGCGCCGCCGGGGACAGGACGTTCAGGAAATAATCCTCCGGGGTGTCGGCGGTCACATAGGTTCCGAAATCGTCCGGGATCCAGAGATCTGTGCGGCCTGTCATGCGGGCGCAGATCATCTTGCCGACGTTGTTGCGGAAGTGCGTGCCGTCGTAGAAATAGCGCATCTCGCAGCTGACGCTGCTGGACGAAAAATCCCAGAACGGCGTGACCTGTGCCAGCGAACGGTAAAATTGCGCGACGGTTTCCGGTTCATAATTTTTCAGATACTCAGCATATACCGGCCCGGCCGCGACGGTGAGGTTCACACCCGCTTCCTCGCACAGGGTCTTGATCGCCGCGACGCTCTGCATACACTGCTCCGTGTACGGAAGCGAGAGCGTCTGGTGCGGATAGTCGGCGAAGACGGGGTAGCTTTCGAGATAACGCTCCTCGCTGCCGATCGGCTCTGCGTCGCGCACACGCTTGTCATAGCAGCCTGTCCGCTCGTCAAACACGTCGAACGTCTGCGGCAGAATGGTGTCCGTGCGCAGCGCGTTCAGCTTGGCCAGCGCATAGCGCGGGTCGGCGAAGAGATAGCGCGTGTAATAGGACAGCACGGACGTGTCCGGGTCCTCCTTATAGTGGAGGTTCTTCGTCAGCCGGTCGGATTCCTCGTCGTAGGTCAGGCCGTTGTCGAGATAGACGTTCAGAATGAGGTTTTTGACCTCGTAATGCTCCACCAGATATTGCGCGATCTTTTCGCAGTCGCGCATATCCGCGCCGTACATGATGAGATTGTAAAAGCTGGCGCCATACGCCTCGTTGAACGCGTCCACCGGGAACGAGCTGGTGGACGAGCAGCCGAGGATATAGGAATCGTATTCGTCGTGGTGCTGTTCGAGATAGCTGAACTTTGCCACGCGCGGGTTATTCGTCTCATCGTAGGAGAACCAGGACAGCAGCCTGTCCCCGAACGCGCCGAAGGGATCGGCGGCAAGATTCAGCGCCGCCAGCAGCGCGGCCAGCACAAGGACAGTCGCAAGAAAGACCAGTACCCATTTTTTTGAATTCATTCGATCACCGCCTCAGAACTGCGTATAGATAAAGCCCGACGGGATATACCCGGCCCGGAACACGCCGAGCAGCAGCACAGCCAGCAGCAGCGCCGTCACGATAAGCCACTGCACAGAGCCAGACTTCTTTTCCAGCGCAGCCCGGATCTGCACGCCGCGCTCCTGAAAGCACTCAAGCGTCAGCAAAACGGCCAGTCCCAGCGCGATCACGAGAAAATCCGTCTTTGCAAGGCCGAACGACAAAAGCGTCCCGTCGAGCAGCTGTGACGGCTGTGGATGCAGCACGGTCGTCTTCAAGAATCGGAACACACAGCTCAGACGCGGCGAACGCGTGAAATACCGCCCAATGAACACCAGCAGCATCGTGCGCAGCGTCATGAACACGCGCCATGCGGCGGACTTGTCGTTGATGTGCAGCGCCGCTTTCCAGCGCAAAAACGTCCGCTCCAGCAGGAGCGAGGCCGTAATGAGCACGCCGTTCCACAGGCCGAAGGCAATATAGCGGAAGTTCGCTCCGTGCCAGATGCCGATGATGAGATAGACGATGAACGTCGCGAGCGACGTGGCAAAGATCTTGCCGCCCGTGCCTCTGATGTGCGTGCGGGCCCAGCGGGAGAGTCTGCCGAAGGCTTTCGACAGCGACAGCGGGTAAAACACATAGTCGCGCATCCACGCGCCGAGCGTGATGTGCCAGCGCCGCCAGTATTCCGTCAGGGACATTGCGAAGATCGGACGGCGGAAATTCTCGGCCATGTCAATGCCGAACATCCGCGCGACACCGCGCGTAATATCGATGCCGCCGGAAAAATCGCAGTAGAGCTGAATGCAGTAGAACAGAATGCCGCTGGCAATGACCGCGCCGCCGTAGGGGCAGTTTTCCGTGATGACAGCGTTGACCAGCACAGCCGCCCGGTCGGCAATGACGAGCTTTTTGAAATACCCCCAGAGGCAAAGCTGGATGCCGAATTTGAGATCGCGCCAGTCAAGGCTGCGCTGCGATAAAAGCTGCGGGGCAAGCTGGTCGTACCGGCTGATGGGCCCCTGCACCATCTGCGGGAAGAACGAGACGAACAGGCCGTATTTTAAGGGATTTTTCTGCGCGGGGAGTTTTCCGCGGTAAACGTCGATGACATAGCCCACGCTCTGGAAGATGAAATACGACAGCCCCAGCGGCACGACGAAATCCCACCGGGGAAGCTTGTCCCCGATGGCGGACGGCAGCGCGGAGGCCGTGAAGTTCCAGTATTTCATGAGATATAACAGCCCGAAGCAGAGAACCAGACACGCCGCGCAGATGCGCTTCTTCGCGCTGCGCATGGCAGTCTTCGCAGCCTTATCGGGCGCGGGACGCGCGTTCTGCTTTTCAAGCAGCAGTCCCGCCAGCCACGTGAGTCCCGCGACCAGCACGAGCCAGACGGCGCTTTTGACGCCGCCAACCAGGTAAAAGACCATGCTTGCCAGCAGCAGCACGACCCACTGCGCCCGCTTCGGAACCAGATAATACAGCACGACGCCTGCCGTGACGAGCCCCACAAAGGGCAGGGAGGCAAAGGACATCTCAGCTCTGACGGCTCTCGATGAGCTCCTCGATGGCTTCGACGCTGTTGAAGTTTTCCGGCGTCAGATCGTCCACGCCAAGCTCCACGTCGAACGCCTCCATCAGTTCCGTCACGACCGCGACGATATCCAGCGAGTCGATCAGGCCGTCGTCGATGAGGGCTTTTTCGTTCTCAAAGTCGATGCCCGGGCAAATCTCCGTCAGGATCTCCATGATCTGCTTTCTCATAGTGTCAAAACTCCTTTATCTATCCCAGCCTCAGCACAACGGACTGCCATCCGTCCGGCTGAAACTGATTTTTTTCATAGAAATGCTCGGCAGGGGCGTTCCCCACCCGCGCCCAGACGGCGCATTTCTGCCCGCCGGTCTTTGCTTCCAGCAGCTTCAGCAGCTGCCCGGCGTATCCGCGCCCCCGGCAGTCCGCACGGACGGCCAGATGGCGGATCTCGCACTGCGCCCGCCCGGGCGCGTAGTGCAGCAAGCCAGAAATGCCGTCCGCATCCGAAAGGCACAGCACCTGTCCGGCACTGACCGCCTGCCGGAGTTCTTCCTCCGGCGGGATGCAGCCCGTCAGCGGGTCGAACTGCGCAAGCAGAAACGCCCGCACGGCCTCAAAGGAAGCCTCTGACGCAGTTTCCGCGTTATCTGGCACAGGAATTGCCGCCCGTGTGCGCCGCAGGCGGTGAAAGCACTCCGCAAAGCCGAGCGCGCACAGCGCGTCCTGCGCCCGGCGCATGGCAGCTTGATCCTTTTCCCGGCAGGCCAGCTCCGTGACGAGCGGGAGCGTCTGCCCCGGCAGGAAAAGCTTCGCGCCGGGGTGCAGGTAAAAGTTCAGGAGCCGGTATCCGGCCCGCTGCCGCAGCAGCAGCAGAAAGCCGTTCCCTTCCTCATAAAAAAGCCCGGCGTCGATCTCGCGCTGGTAGTCTGCCGGGGATAAAAAGCAGTTGGTCACCACACCGCGCCGCAGCTGTGCGGACAGAAGCGGCGTAAGCGCTGCATAGCTTTCAACTCTGCGCATACAAAAACCGTTCCTTCAGCGCCGCACGGTCAAGCTTGCCGTTGGCGTTGTGCGGCAGCGCGTCCAGCTTTTCATAGACGTTCGGCAGCATATATTTCGGCAGCGCCGTCCGCAGCGCCCGTGCCAGCGCGTTCGTGTCCAGATCGCCCGCATAGACGCAGACGATCCTGTCGCGCATCGCGTCGTAGAAGCAGACGGCGTCGTGCAGGCCCTTGACGCTGTAGAGCGCCGTTTCAATTTCGCCCAGCTCAATGCGGTAGCCCATGTGCTTGATCTGCCCGTCGCGGCGGGCAAGAAAATAGAAATTCCCGTCCTCCCGCTGCACGGCCATATCACCCGTGCGGTAGAGAATGTCGCGGTAATCGGGGCAGAGCGGGTTCTGGATAAAGGCGGAATTGGTCTTTTCTGCGTCGGCGAAATATCCCGCCGCAAGTCCGGAGCCGCGCACGCACAGCTCGCCCGTCTCGCCGGGGGCCGCCTCGGTCAGATCGTCCTTTAACAGCAGCAGCTGCATATTGCGGCAGGCCCTTCCGATGGGGATCGGCTCGTCGTCGCGGTACGTGCGCGTCAGGTGCAGCGCGGCGCAGTCGACGGTCGTCTCCGTCGGGCCGTACATATTATAAAGCTCCGCCTCCGGGATCGCGCGCTTCCACATATTCACGTACCGCGCCTGCAGCGCCTCGCCGCCGACGACGATCTTCCGCAGCGCGTGCGGGACGCACTTTTCAAGCGCGCCAGAGCTTGCCGCCAGATGGAACGCGGATGTCGCCCAGTTCACGGCGGTCACGCCGTTCCGGTCGAGCGCCTGCAGCAAAAACAGCGGCAGCGCGAAGAATTTCTTCTCCAGAATCACGCACGTCGCGCCGAGCTTCAGCGTCTGGTACAGATCCTTGCAGGAGGTGTCAAAGTAAAACGGCGACTGATTGCCGAAGACCTCATGCTCCGTATAGCCGCAGAAGTCCGTCAGCCAGTCGGTAAAATCCAGAATGGCGCGGTGGGAGATGACGATGCCCTTCGGCGTGCCGGTCGAGCCGGAGGTGAAGAGCAGGTACACGGGGTCGAGATCGATAATCTGCTCACGCCTGGCCTGCAGAAGCGCATTGTCCGGGGCGGTCTTCTCCGCCTCCTCCAGACACACGAGCGGCGCGCAGTCCGCAAGCCGCTCCGCCTGCGGGCGGCACGCTTCCGGGAAGACGATCGCGCGGGCGTGCACCTGCGCGAGAATGCGGCGCATCCGCGCCTCCGGCATCTGCTCGTCGATGGGAACATAATAATTCCCACTCTGCAAAACGCCCTGCAGCGCCGCGACGCTCTGCACTGTCCGCCCCGTGAGCACGGCCACGGGCGCGTTTTTGCAGCCCGGAAGCCCGGCCAGAACGGTTCCCAGTGCCCGCGCACGCGTCAGCAGCTGCCCGAAGGTCAGACTGCCGGAGGCGTCGGAAAAGGCGACCTTGTCCGGGACGCGGGCGGCGGTGCGCTCCAGATATTCAGCGGCGTTTGTCATCGGCATGGACGCATCCTCCTTCAGCTCGGCTTCACACACTTTTGAGAATTTTACCACATACGCACGCAAATGTAAAGGCGGAACGCGCCGCGCATTTTTTCGCCCGCGGCGGTTGAGTCCAGAGTGCTTTCATGGTAAAATAACAAAAAACACAGGAGGACAGACCTATGTATGATGTGATCGCGCTGGGCGAGTTGCTTGTCGATCTTGCAGAACGCACCAAGGATGAAAACGGCTATCCCACGCTTGCCGCCAACCCCGGCGGCGCGCCCGGCAATTTTCTTGCCGCGCTGAGCGCGTATGGAAAGAAGACCGCGTTTCTCGCCAAGGTCGGCGACGACACCTTTGGCCATCTGCTGAAAAACACGATGCGCCGCGCCGGGATCGACACGCGCGGCATTCTGATCAGCCCCGATACATTCACGACGCTTGCGTTCGTGACCTTTGACGCGCACGGCGACCGCTCGTTCGCCTTCGCGCGCAAGCCCGGCGCGGACACGCAGCTGCGCTGGGAGGAGATCGACCCGGCCATGCTGGCAGAAAGCCGCGTATTCCACTTCGGCTCGCTCAGCTGCACGGACGAGCCTGCCCGCACGGCCACGCAGAAGGCCGCGGCCTATGCCCGCGCGCACGGCAGGCTCGTCACCTACGACCCCAATTACCGCGCCCCGCTGTGGAAAACAGAGCAGGAGGCAAGGGAACAGATCCTCTGGGGCCTTTCGCAGGCGGATATCGTCAAGATCAGCGATGAGGAGACGCAGTTCCTCTGGGACTGCAGCCCGGAGGAGGGCGCGGAGCGCGTGCTGGCGCTGGGCGCGAAGCTCGTCATGGTCACGCTGGGGCCGAAGGGGTGTCTGCTGAAAAATAAGCAGGCAGACTTCTCCTGCGGCTGCCCGAAGGTGCATCCCATTGACACGACCGGCGCAGGCGATATCTTTGGCGGCAGCGCCGTATCGCGCTTTTTGGAGCTTGGGAAAGCGCCGGAGGCGCTGACGCGGGACGATCTTGCCTATATGGCCCGCTACGCGGCAGCCGCAGCAAGCCTCTCCACCGAAGCTTCCGGCGCCATCCCGTCCATCCCGAAAAAGGAAGCCGTCCTGCAAAAGATGCAGGAGGCATATTGCGTGCAGGCGGACGCACACCGATAACGATCCGACGTTTTGACGCAGAAAGCGGCATTCCCGGCCCGGGAATGCCGCTTCTGTTTTGCAGCTTACGCTTTTTTCTTCGGGCCCATGATCTCGGCGCTCAGGAGGGCGACGAGGGGGACGGTCAGGATGATGCCGATGGTTCCGGCCACGCCGCGGATGATCTCGATGGCGATGGAATCGGCGTTGAAGATCTGGATCATGGGATAATCAAAGATCTGGAACAGCAGGAGCGTATTGAGGCTCGAACCGGCGAAGGCAAGGATGAGCGTATTCGCCATGGTGCCCATGGCGTCCTGGCCGATGTTCATGCCGGAGCGGAACAGGGCCTTGCGCGGCAGGTCGGGGTTCAGCTCGCGCAGCTCCCAGCAGGCGGAGGAAATGGACATGGCCACGTCCATGACCGCGCCGAGCGAGGCGATGAGAATGCCGCTGACGAACAGACCGCTGATCTTCAGTCCCCGGTCGGACGCGCGCAAAACCAGTTCCTCCGCCTCCGGCAGGTTGAAGCCGTTGAGCGGCGAGATCGACCCGCACAGGGCGGCGAAAATACCGGCCACCGCCACGCCGCCGATGCAGCCGAGCGTGGCGCAGAGCGTCTTGCGGCTGAAGCCGTTCAGGAACAGGAGCGAGGCTGCCGTCGTCAGCGCGACAAGCACGACCGTGACCGCGACCGGCTGCGCGCCGCGCAGGATCATGGGCACCTGAATGAACCAGACGCACGCAAGCGTATACAAAAGCCCCAGCAGGGCCGTGAGGCCCTTTTTCCGGCCGATCAGCAGAAGCAGCGCGGCAAATATGGCAAGCAGGCCGAGCAGCACCGGGGCGCGGTTATAATTCGGAATGGATATGATATACGGCGCGCCCTCGTCGTCCAGATCGAGGCGGACGACGATCTTTGTGCCGATCTTCGCGTCGACGTTGGTATAGATGGTCAGATAGTTGATCGCCTCAAGCGTTTCGCCCTTCCACGGGCCGTTCAGGATCTCGACCTCGAGATACTGCTGGCCGATGCGGCGGCCCTCGGTCCAGTCCTGGGTCTCCGCGTTGTCGTCCAGAATGTCCGTGACGCGCGCAACGGCGAAAAACCGCTTGCGCGCGGCAGTCGCCTCGCGGTCAGGCTCCGTGTATTCCAGAACCAGCGCCCACGCGATGATCAGCACGAACAGCAGCGCGCTCACGCCGATCTCCAGCCAGCGCTTGCGCGTCAGCTTGCATTGTAAGTTTTTCATGGATTCTCCTTCAGGATGCGCAGTTTTTGAATGATGGGGGACTGCCCCGCCGGAAGACCCGGCGGGGCAGCTTTGTACTGTTGGGGAACTCAGCGCTCGAGATAGCGGTGGATGATCGCCGCGACCTGTGCGCGGGTCGCCTGTGCCTTCGGCACAAGGTTGCTGCCGGAGCCGTTGATCAGACCCTGGCCGACCGCCCAGTTCATCGCCTGAATGGCGTAGGCGGAGAGCTGCGCCGTGTCGGCAAAGCTGCCGAGATTTTCCTCGAGCGTCACAGCCGTCATGCCGCCGTAGACTGCGTAGCGGTACAGGATCGCCGCAAGCTGCTCACGGGTCACGGGGTCGTTCGGGCCAAAGAGGCTGTCGCCGTAGCCGTTGACAATGCCGTTCGCTGCCGCCCATGCGACCGCCTTGGCAAACCACTTGCCGGCGGCCACATCCGTAAAGTCGGACGAGCCGGAAACGGACGGGCTGCCCGCCATGCGGTAGAGGATGGTGACGATCATGGCGCGGGTCAGCGGTGCGTTGGGAGAGAAGCGATCGGCGCCCGTGCCGTCCATGATGCCCTTCTCGTAGACATAGCGGACATCGTTATAGAACCAGTCGCTGCCGGACACATCGGCAAACGGGAGCCCTACCGGGGCAGCGGGCCTGGCCGGGGTGACCGGGGTGCCGGGGGTGACGGGCGGAGGCGGCAGGACAGTCTTCTGCCAACGTGCATAGAAGGTCTTGTCGCCGGTCTCCGTCGCCTCGATCTGCCTGACCTGCACGCCGCCGGTGTAGGCGGTGAACCAGCCAAGGAAGGTATAGCCGGGCTTGGTCACATTGGTCGGCAGAACGGTCACGGTGCCCTCGGTGTAGGTCACCGGGTAGAGGCCGCCAATCGTGCCGCCATCGGTGACGTAGGTGATGCTCCACGTCTCGACCGGCGTCTCGCCTGCGGTGCAGACGACGTCCGCGCGGTCGCGGATACGGATACGCGGGTAGACCGGCGTGCCGTCCGAGAGGACGAAGGTGTTGTCATAGGAGGCAAGGCCAACCGCCTCGACCTGATTGCCGACGATGGCGTTCTGGACTTCCTTGTCCTTCGTGATGTAGCCGTCGATGAAGACGCGTGCTTCGTTGCCGGCTGCATCCCTGACCATGATGGTCTGGATCTTGCCTTCGGCCTCTTCCACTCTGGTGATCGTGCCCTTGATCTTGACGAGGCTGCCGAGGACGGAGCCGTCGTTGATCTGCGCGGCGGTGACTTCCACGGGAGCCGGAGCCGCTGCGTCGGCGATCTTTTCGATCTTCGTCACAGCCAGCTGACGCTCGCCCTGATAGGAGGACGTCGTACCGGTGACACGAACCTTATTGCCGATCTTAAAGTTGCCTGCGACCGGGAAGGCGTTGATACCGGCGGTGTTGTCCTGCACATAGATGCAGTCGAAGAACGCGGTATCCTTGTCATAGCCGGAGGCGTTGGAGGTCACGATGCCCTCCACGGTGAACTTGACGCGCTCCTCTGGCTCTGCCTGCACATCCGCGATCTTGGTGATCTCGGTCTGGTTGAGCATGGAGACGAGATTCTGGCAGATCTTGTAGTTGGAGTAGTTCTTCTCCGCGCCGCTGTCGGAGACCTGGTACTGCACCTCGAAGTTCGACATGAAGGCTGCGCCGGAGACGATGATGAGGCCCTTGCCCTCGAGCTGCTCAGACGCCATGACCATCAGGCGGTCATCGTTTTTCGCGAAGGTGTACTTCGGGATACCTGCGCCGCCGAGGCCGTCCTTGTCAACGTCCACAGAGTAGGTCGTTGCATGGCCGTAGACTGCCGGGCTGACCGTTGCGGGCAGCGTGGAGGTTGCATTGCCGCTTGCGTCAACTGCGTAGATGGACGCGCCGCCGTAGTGGCTGAAGCGTTCGGTGTAGAGTTTGTCATACGGATGCTCTGCATCGAATTCCACGCCCTTCAGAAGCGGGTTCTCCATGTTGTAGGACGAGAAGTAGAGTCTCCACTTGTCGACGCCGTCGGCTGCGGAGCGTTCATCGTCATACGTTGCGTCGTCAGAGATACGGAGGCTGGAGCCGAGTTTGGCCAGAACCTCGTTTTGCGTCGCGGCCATATGCTTGATGTCCGGGTTGTTCTGGATGATGGGGTAATTCTCGTAGTTGTCAGACCAACCGGCGAGGATCACCATGCCGCCGTTGTCGTTGAACGTCTTGATGGCGTTCAGTTCTTCTGTGGAATAGGTCTTCGGATCCTTCTGGGCCGCTTCCAGACGGCGGGACGGAGCCGTCAGGATGATGGCCTTGTACTTGGGATTGCCGCAGGCCGCGATGAGCTCCTCGCTGGTCTTCAGCGTGACTGTACGCACGGAATAGGCCGCAGCCAGTTCGCCGAAGTTGCCCATGGAGTCCTTATAGTTGCCTGCAACGTATTCGTTGTAGTGCGAGGCGTCAATGCCGATGTAGACAAGCTTGCTTGCGTCAAGCACATCGAGCGTGACGTCCTTGGTGAACGTGTACTCCTTGCCGTCCTGCTCGATCACAGCCGTGATCCGGACGGTCATGATGCGGGCCTTGGTCGGGGTATACTTGAATTCCACATCCTGCGTGCTGCTTGCAGCCAGCGCGATGGGATCCGTCACGGTGCCGATGGTTTCGCCGCCGATGGCATAGGTGATGGACTTGATGGTAGCGGGCTTTGCCTCACTGTTGAAGAACGTGGTGGTGATGGTCAGTTCTTCGTCGGTGACAGGGGTAGACGTGCCGCATTCAGCCTTGGAAATGCCAAGCTTGAGCGATTCGCCGACCCAGACGGGAGCGGTCACGGCCAGATCGCCGTCGCCCTCGGTGACGCGGACAAAGTAATAAGTGTACTCAGGCGCCAGCTCCACGCTGACGGAGCCCTTGGCGAGATCTGCGGCACTGTCCCAGGTATAGGCGACCTTGCCGGAGTTGACGACCAGTTCGACCTTGGCGATGGAATCGGTGCGGTCGGGATCGTTGAAGGAGATCTCGAAGTTCAGCTTCTCAGGAACGTCGATGATGGAGCCCATCATGCTGCCGTTGACCGTGTAGTCCAGATCGAGGTTCTTGTCCTCGGTGGCGTACATACGGCGCGCTCTGAGCGCTGCATAGATGCCGTCTTCGGTAAAGTCGTCGGTCAGGATGACGTCGCGGGCGTCGTTGGCGTTGCCCCAGCGGCCCTTGTGGTTATCCTGGTTGTTGGTCGGGGCGACGTGCCAGCCCTTGTCGAGCGCCATGATGTACTGCTCGTAGCTGGGATAATAGCCGCCTGCGCCGATCTGGCCTTCGCCGTTGCCGACTTCGACCATGTACATACGGGTGTCAACAACAGCATCCCAGTAACCGAAGTCAATGAAGTTGCCGAACGTCGTGCCCGGATGGTTGAACTGGCTGATGGAATCGACGCCCTCTGTCTGCGACAGAAGCTTGTAGTAGGCCTGCAGGCCAGCATCCTTGGTCTTGTTGTTGAGCGTCGTGTTGTTGCGGGAGACGATGCCGGGGGTATTGAAGGTGTTGATATGGCCGGGACCGCCGGACCACGTCATTTCAAAGCCCGCAATGGCAACCATGCTGCCTGCATTTTCCGTATTGAATGCAGCGACCGCGTCCTTATAGGACTTCCAGGTCTGCTGGCTGTATTCCGTTGCTTTGGTCATGTCGTAGAGCGCGCCCTCGGGGTTGGCTGCGCCAGACTTGTCAAAGTAGTTGGAATGGTCAGTGAATGCGACGAAGTCGACGTTCGCATTGTCAGGCAGCGCCTTGATATACGCCAGTGCGCTTTCCAGCGAGCCAGCGCCGTCGGAATACTGCGTGTGGGAGTGCAGCTGGCCGAAGTAGCGCTGGAAGGTCGCCTCGCCGATGGTGAAGGACCAGGTCTTGCTGGTTTCCTTTTCATCCGCACGCTTGACCGTCACAGTTACCGTGACCTTGCCGTCCGCCATAGCGGCAGCCGGGGTGTAGGTGACCTTGCCGTTCGCGTAGGCCGCATTGACCTCCGCGCCGTTGACAGTCATCGTTACGCTGGCGTTCTCGCCAGCGTTCGAGATCTCCGCGGAGATCTCCGGCCGCTTTTCGGCTCCGGTCTGCGCACCCTGCGCAGGCTTCACGTTGGAGATCACAGCCTCGTCGAGGATGTCGACGGTGTAGGACGCTCTGGCCTCGTTGCCCTTGATATCCTTGAACGCAAAGGTCAGGGTCATCGTGCTGCCGGCCTCAGCTGCTTTCGCGATATCCGAATCAAAGACCGTGATATGGACGCGGCCCTTGCCGGTGGTGAAGCCGTCCAGAACCTCCACGTCCGTGTTGCCCTGAAGCTGGCTGATGCCGGGGATGTACGTTCCGTCGGCCTTCTTGACACTGTACTCGATCCACGGATTGTCGATTTCATAGATTGTGTCGATCTCGAGTTCAAATTCGTAATCGTTGCCGACATAGGCCGGGAGCATGGTTTCGGGGAAGGTGATGGTGGGCTGCACGACGAGGCCGCCGTCCACATTCACGCCGTCCGCCACGGGATAGAAGAAGAAGGAGTAGATTGTATAGTCAAGATCGCCGGTCTTGCTGTACATGCTGTAGACCTTGAACGAGTCGGAGAAATACTCCAGCCACTGGCTGTGGCCGCTGAACTTCGCCGTGCGGCTCTCCAGCTCATAGCCGCCCACGCCGCCGGAGCAGATACGGACGAGCCAGTCCGCGTCTTCGGTCGAAACGCCCTCTTCGGAGAAGTCCTTGCTGTAGAACGCGTTGTTGCCGGTGCCGTTGGCACAGAGATAGCCATACGCATCGCTCTTGAAGCGGAGGTATTCGCCGTTCTGCTCGACGGTGAACACGACTGCGCCGTTTGCCGGGATGGCCGCCTTGCCGTCCTCGGTGATTGTAGCCGCAGCCTTGTTGATTGCCGGGCTATCCGTGTTATCGTTCTGCTCCGCCAGAACCGCCTGTGCGTTCTGGTTGTAGATCACGAACTTGTCGCCGGGCTTGGGCAGATCGCCGGAGGGCTGGTCAGCAGATGCAGGGTCGACCCGGTAGAGCGTGAACTCGCACGGATACTGCTGACTTGCAACCGTGTTGTTCTTATAGGCTTTAAACTTGTTAAACCCACCGTATGTAGAATCCGTGCTGGTATTGCTGGCCAGCGTAACAGTATCATCACCGGCACCCATAAATTTGAAGGTCTGATTTTCTGCGCTGAACGACCACGCCCAGCTATAATTACCAGACTGAATGCCATTGCTGTTTCCACCGGAAGGTGCAATGGCCATGCCGTTTTTATCAGTCAGCGTAACAGACTGTCCGCTTACCTTCAGCGTCCAAACCGCGCCTTCCGTCTTCGTCACCTTGTCCTCCGCTACAGTCGGCTGTACAACCGTCAGCCACTTCCCGCTGAGTTCCAGCGGTGCGTAGCCGGTGGAAACAATCATGACATAAGAGCCGTCTGTCAACTGGTCAGCAGAAGTTAGCTTTCCAAGTTTGTCCTCTCCATCTTCTTTCCTGACCGTATAGGTGAACGTCGCTTCGTCGCTGTCGTCCATGCCGGCCTTCGTGGCCTTGACTGTGAAGGTGACGTCTTCATTCACCGTCGCCTCGGTACCCTCGTTAAAGGTCGTGCCGTCCGTGGCAATGAGGATCGTCGCACCCTCCGTCGCGCAGGAGAACGTGACATTCGTGCCCTTTTCTACTTCACCCGTAGCGGGGGAAGCCGTCGGGGTCGCGACCTTCTGGGTCGGGGTGGGAGGAGGCACAAGGCCGCCGATGAAGTTCTTTTCCCGCGTCAGCTTGTAGAACGTCATGCCGAAGTCCTTCTCCGTCAGACGATCCGTGCTGGTGCAGTAGGCACTGAACTCGGTGTACTTGGCATAGTACTCCATGTAGACCTTGCCATACTGGCCGGTCAAGCCATTGCCGGACATATAGTAGGACGCATTTTCTGCATTGCAGGTTTCAACGTCCCACTTTACCGCGCCGTCCCCGGTCAGGTTCAGGTTGAACTTGCCGTTGTTCGTGCCCATCGTGAGGGTGGTATCTGTGCCCTGCTTGAAAGAGTATGTACCGTCCTCGTTCTTCGTGACCGTCCAGACCAGCTTATCAAAGCTGTCCGCCGTCAGGGCATTCTCAGCAACCGTCGCCGCGGCGGGTTTGAGATAGTAGCTGCCCAGCATTTCGCCAGCGACAGCATAGCCGTTGCCAGCATTGTAGATCACGACCTGATCGCCGGTCGCAATCGTATCGGCCTTGACGTATTTGTTGACCCACTCAAAGACATCGACAGAGACGACCAGCTCCTTGCTGTCCTCCATGCCGTCCTTCGTGGCCTTGACGGTATACGTCTCGTTATGCGAAGCCGAGATCGGGCCGGTGTATGCCTGATACTCCGTGCCTGCGGTCTTGTAGTAGATCGTCGCGCCCTCGGTCTTGCACTCGAACTTGATCTCCGTGCCAACCTCGATCTCAGCGCCGTCCGCTACGTTCGCAGTCGGGGTTTCGACCTGCTGCTTGGCTGCGGTTTCAATCTTGTACAGCGAGATCGGCTGCTGATTCTGCGACTTGTAGTAACGGAATCTGGTGCCGTTCTTTGCTGCATTGTTGTATTGCAGTGTTGTTCCGTCGCTGGTAACGATCACCTTACCGCTGGTAAGTTCAATCGTATTGAGGGACTGTGTGGAACCACTGTTCAGCTTGTTGCTTCCGGACTTACCCGAAATATACTTTCCGCTTGCAGACTTGATGGCGTAGCCGCCAGTCATCGGCTCAACGGTAAACGCATATTTCGCATAATCACCGGTGATTTTGCTGTCGGTGATCGTAACATCGACCTTGTTCCCTTCAACGTCAAGCTTGTCAAGGGAACCGTCCATAATCAGTTTGTCACCCTCGGACACGATCAGGTATGTACCAGACCAGTCTGCAGGCGCTTTTGTGACCTTGGTGTAAGTCTGCGTCTGCGTTGTCTCCTCCGCCATGGCGACCGGCATGACCGAAAGGACCATGACGACGGCCAGCAGCAGCGCGAGACACCGCGTTGTGCGTTTTTTCATGCTTGCATTTCCTCCTGATTTCTGTTCAAATTCTGAATGTTCATGTTGTGCGCAGGCTCGTCCTGCGCAAAGCGCCTTTTTGAACCCTCCTTCTGCGGATTGATACAGACACGAAAGCGGCTGCCGGTCAAGGGAGCCGCAGTCGCAGAGTTCTGTATTTCATAGTATAGCAGTTTCACCCGTTAAAATCCAGTGCCTTTACGGAGATTTTACCGATTTTACGTAAATTTTACCGGGGGATTTTTTGTGGATTTTGTCTATATAATCCCTGAACGGCAGACAAAGTCCGCCCTGTAGTCCCCGCCGGACGGGCAGGAACGCTGTCCGGGAAGCCGGCTGATGCTGCGGATCCGGGCGCCGCGGCTGATAAAACTGCCCCGCCGGGGCATTCATACATAAGATATGAATTGTTCACAAATAATTTAAGTCTGTAGGTATTGACAACGCTGGCAGGCGGTGGTACACTGCGTTTAGCACTCAGGGATAAAGAGTGCTAAGGCGAAAGGAGGAACGAACCATGGAGCTTTCAGACCGGAAAAAGAAGATCCTGCGTGTGATCGTGGATCTTTACATCCGCACGGCGGAGCCGGTGGCGTCCAAGACCATTGCGCAGATGCCGGACATGGATTTTTCCTCCGCGACCATCCGCAACGAGATGGCGGAGCTGACGACGCTCGGATATCTGGAGCAGCCGCATACCTCCGCCGGACGCATCCCGTCGCCTGCCGGGTACCGGCTGTACGTCGACGAGCTGATGCAGGACTACCGCCTGTCGACCGATGAAACGAAGTCGATCAATCAGGCGATGGAGCTGAAAATGCAGGAGGTCGACAAGGTCGTCTCGCAGGTCGGCAAGCTTGTCTCGCAGATGACGAATCTGCCCGCCTACGCCATGGCGGCGCGTGCCGCCGGGCTGACAGTCAAGCGGTTCGACCTGATCCTCGCGGACAGCGGCAGCTTTATTCTCGTCGTGATGCTGAGCGACAGCTCCGTCAAGAATAAGCTCATCCGGCTTCCGGTCGAGCTGACGGAGGCAGATCTGAAGCTTCTCGGCGCAGTGCTGAACGCAAGCGTCACGGAACTAACTGCCGAGCAGCTGACGCCCGAACTGCTGTCCCGCGTGACCAGAAGCGCCGGAAATGCGGCCAGCCTCGTGCCCGTCATCATGGATTTCGTCACGTCGCTTCTGCACCAGGAGCACAGCGAGGTCTACATGACCGGGCAGGCCAAGCTTCTCGGCCAGCCGGAGTACCACGACATCGACAAGGCGCAGAAAATGCTCTCCGCGCTCGACGAGGATGTGGTCTCCAATCTTCCCGCCGCGCTTTCCCCGGACAGCCGGACGCAGATCCTGGTCGGCCCGGAAAACGTCTCGAAGGAGCTCAAGGACACCAGCGTCGTCATGACGAAGTTCGACATCGGCGACGGGATGCAGGGCCTGATCGGCGTGGTCGGCCCGACCAGAATGGATTACGCGCAGATCACCGCCCGGCTGAGCTACTTCGCCGAGAACCTGAGCCGGATGTTCCAGAAAAACCAGACCCCGGCGATCGAAGGGCCGGAAAATAAGCACAATGACCCGGAGGCATAGATATGAGTAAGAAAACAAACAGCAATCCGGCTTCGGAGGAAAAGGCACAGGCCGCCTCCGCAGCCGAGCAGACAGAAGAAGCTGCGCAGCAGACCGAAGCCGAAGCCGCGAAGCAGTCCGAGGAAAAAAAGCCCGAGGAAGCCAAGCAGCAGGAGGCAAGCGAGTTTGAAAAGGCGCAGCGGGCGCTGGCACAGGAGCATGACAGCTATCTGCGGCTGGCCGCCGAATACGACAACTACCGCAAGCGCAGCCAGAAGGAAAAGGAAAGCCTCTATACCGACATCCGTTCGGAGACGGTCGAGAAGTTCCTTCCCGTGTACGACAATCTCGAGCGGGCGCTGGCGCAGGAGACGCAGGATGCCGCGTTTAAAAAGGGCGTCGAGATGACGATGAACCAGCTCGTCTCCGTCATGGAAAAGCTGGGCGTCGTGAGCTTCGGCGCGGCAGGCGAGGTCTTTGACCCGCAGCTTCATAACGCGGTCATGCACGTCGAGGACGAAGCGCTTGGCGAAAACGTCATTGCAGAGGTCTTCCAGAAGGGCTTCAAGGTCGGCGAAAAGGTCG
>OLRV01001782.1_pt1 | contig 17763 bp, 15 predicted proteins | sample 1672421 | NCBI WGS metagenome assembly OLRV01 (sample SAMEA3136684, study PRJEB25190) | human gut metagenome | biome: human gut; feature: human-associated habitat; material: faeces | place: Austria | collected 2013
TGAATATCACTCCATGGAGGAAAACCTCCTGAAGCTGGATATGCTGGGTCACGACTCCCTGGAGGAAACTTCTCATTTTATCGCTGATTTCCGCGGAAACCGTCTGACGCACCAGATTCGGCTCATTGCTCTCAACAACGGCTCCTGTGCTGTCCGTGATCGTCTTCATCACATGCGGCTGGTAATAATTGCCTCCGTTGATCAGGGAGGAAAACGCAGCTGCCTGCTGTACCATCGTCACGGTGTAGCCCTGTCCGAATGTACTCGTTGCAAGCTCGGTCGGTCCCATGGTATCCTCCGTGTGAACCAGGCCGTACGCCTCACCCGGCAGGTCAATTCCCGTCAGACTGCCGAAACCGAAAATATCCTGATAGCGGAGAAATTCCGCTGCTCCCATCTTCTGTCCGATCTGCATCATACCAGCGTTGCAGGAGTTTTTCAGTACATCGGCCGGTGTCTGTACGCCATGTGTTCCCGGATAAGCTCCGCAGCGGATCATCTGCCCTGCAATCGTCTCAAACCCCTCACAGTCAAACAGGGTATCATCATCGATTACATCGAGGGAATATGCCGCCGCCACGTTCATCGGTTTTGCCGTGGAACCTGGCTCGTATGCATCGGAAATACAGTAGTTTTTCCAGATGGCACTCAAAGCCTCCATTGTCTCGTTATCGTTCATCGCATCAATTTCTTCCTGCGAATAGAACGGTGTCAGATCTCTTGGATTGTTCAGGTCATACCAGTCGGAAGAATCCATACCAAGAATCTCTCCATTGTTCGGATCCATCACGACAACGCCGATATTCTTTGCTGCTTTTGTCTGACGGTTCGTCCCAGTGTCCGATTCGTCCGCGCCGTTCTGGACATGAATCCGCTCATTGTAATTCTCGATCGCCGTGCGGATGATCTTCTGAATATTTACATCAATCGTCGTAACCACGTTTTTGCCCGGCTGCGCCTCGATGATCGTCTGTTCCATATCCGCATCTTCGTTGTAATAGCCGAACTGGCGGCCATTCACGCCATTTAAGATACTGGAATAATACCCTTCGATTCCCCAGTCTGCCATGTCTCCTGAATACGTAAAGCCGATCAGATCGCAGGCAAGTGAATTTAACGGATACGTTCTGTGGTAGGATTCCTCAAACCAGACGCCGCGGATGTTGGCACGGTATGCTTTTTCCGCCTGCTCGTTCTCATCGAGCTCCTTGTTCTTTTTGTCCGCGTACTCGTCCACATAGGTCTCAAACGCTTTTTTCGCGTCCATCGAGACCTCTCTGGCGAGAACCTGGTACTGGCTTTCTTTTGTCGTTTCGCCGGTCAGACGATCCCGGATATCCGTCTCATCGAGTCCGAAGTATTCGACCAGTGCTGCTACGGTCGGATCGACGTACGGATGGGTATCGTTCTTTTCTTCATCTTTTACCGTCGTATTGGCAAGTTTACAGTCGAGAATAACGTTGTAAACCTTCTCACTCGTTGCCAGAATCGTTCCGTTCCGGTCGGTGATACTTCCCCGCTGGAATGGAATTGTCCTGCTGCCGTAGGACTGCTGCGTCTGGCTTAAAACCTGTCTTTCGTATTTTTCTCCCTTTGTGGCATTCACATACGTAATGTCAATCGCTAAAGCAACAAAAACCAGCATCACTCCCAAAAAGAGTGCTACCAGTTTTCTACTCATACGCCCACTTGTCTTCCGTCTCCGGAATGCCCCGCTTCGTTTTTTATTCTGTTTCTGTTTACTCACGTTTTCACCTATTTCGCATCCGGAACATCCTGATACTGTCTCACATAGCTGTTTTCTGAATCATTGAAATAAATTACCTGGGACTCATCTGCATATTTCATGCCGAGCCGGTTCTGTGCTGCTTCTTTGACTGCCTCAAGATCTTCGGAGGCAACCGTTGTATTGTAATAGGCGTCATTGTCCGCCTTCAGATCGCTCAATTCTTTTTCTTTGCTGGTAATGTCTTCCGCCTGCGTGGTAACCACGGTCTGCAACTTGACATACGCAACACACGCCGCGATACACAGTGTGCAGACAATGGCAAGAAAAACAGCGTAGCCCGCGCTGATCTGTGTCGCCCGTGCCCGGTTTCTTCTTGTCTGGCTGCTCACACCCGATTTCAGAGGCCGTGCTTCTTTTGGTGCTTCCTGCGGCTGTGCTGCAAGACGCCGTACCGCACTTCCGTCCTCAAACGTATCTGGCGTATAACGTTTCGTTCTATCTGTCGAATTTACCCTTCCATCTGCCCGTCTGGCCATAACTTCTCTGTCTCCTTCGTGCCGAGCCGTCACACTTTTCGTTCAAAGACGCGCAGTTTTGCGCTCTTGGAACGGGGATTTGTTTCCATTTCCTCTTCTCCCGGCAAGATCGGTTTCCGAGTTACTACGGTTCCCTTGGACTTCTTTCCGCATACGCAGACCGGAAATTCCGGCGGACACGTACATGGATGCTCGTTTTTTCTGAAAATGTTTTTTACGATACGGTCTTCCAGAGAATGAAAGGTGATGACACAAAGTCTTCCACCGTCATTTAAGAGATCAATCATGCCGTCCAGTGACTCCGACAGAACGGTAAGTTCCTGGTTCACTTCGATACGGATTGCCTGAAAGGTTCTCTTGGCCGGATGGCCGCCCGTCGCCCTTATTTTTGCCGGAATCGAGCGCTTGATGATTTCGATTAACTCCCCAGTTGTTCGAATCGGCGCCTGCTGCCGGCTTACGCATATATTGTGTGCAATTTTTCTTGCAAAACGCTCTTCTCCATATTCATGGAGAATACGCGAAAGATTCTCTTCACTGTAATCGTTCACGACTTCGTACGCGGAAAGAGCATTTCTCTGATCCATCCGCATATCCAGTGGAACATCCTCACGGTATGTGAATCCACGCTCTGCATTATCCAGCTGATAGGATGAAACTCCAAGATCCAGCAGGATTCCGTCTACCCCGGTGACTCCGATTTCGGCAAGACGCGGAACCATATCGCAATAATTGCTGCGGATAATCGTGACCTGGTTCTGAAATGGTTCCAGGCGTTTACCCGCAGCAGCTATCGCAGCTTCGTCCTGATCTATGCCTATTAATCTCCCCGTGGCAGATAAGCGCTCACATATATGACTGGAATGTCCAGCGCCTCCCAACGTCCCGTCCACGTAGATTCCGTCCGGTTTTATCTTAAGGTTTTCAATGGTTTCATTCAGTAATACTGATGTATGCGAAAATTCCATGGTCATCTCCTGTATCCCAACGAAACAGATCAGATCACAATGCCCATCTCTTCCATTGATTCGGCGATGGCATCCATATCATCATAATTGCTGTTTTCGTTCCATTTTTCCTTGCTCCAGATTTCAATCCGGTTGATATTTCCGGTAAGGACTACATCTTTTTCCAGACCAGCAAATTCCCGCAGCGTTGCCGGTACGAGAATCCTCCCCTGCTTGTCCAGTTCACATGACGTAGCACCTGCTACAAAGAAACGGGAAAAAGTTCTGGCGTTTTTGTTTGTAAGTGGTAAGGCTCTCAGCTTCTCTTCAAAGGCAGCCCATTCGTCGTTTGGGTAAATGGAAAGGCATCCGTCCAATCCCTTCGTCAGTACAAACTCTTCTCCCAGCTGTTCTCTGAACTTGGACGGTATGATCAATCTTCCCTTCGCGTCAATCGTATGACTGTACTCTCCCATGAACATAATGAAAACCCTCTTATCACCTGAAATGGCGGTCTCCCCACGCACCACTTCATGTATCGCGCCGCAGCCAGACTGCCACATCCGCTCCACAACGCACCACTTTTCACCACTTTCTACCACTTATATTTTTATTCTATATCAACTCAGGGAAAATAGCAAGGTCTTTTTTCTATTTCATTTTTAAGATTTTCCCCAAAATGCAACATTTTTATGCGCATTTTCCGCCTTTTTTATACCAATTTTGTATCAAAAAAGAGAAAACCTTTTTTGCCGGTTTTCCCCTTTTCTGTATTTTTATTCTGTTTTTTTCACTGGTTTTATCCTTAAGAATGGGCTGTCTCCCCACCGGATGATAATTTTTTTCGTTTCCATACCACCAGGATGGTACATCCCACCACAAGACACCCCGAAAGGAGCTGGGAAACCGGAAGTCCCACCACCGGAAGCAGAAGCTGGTCGGTGCGGAGTCCCTCGATCCAGATTCTTCCAAGGCCATATCCTATCAGATACATCAGGAACACTTCGCCGTTAAATTTTTTTCTTTTCCGAAACCAGAAAAGAAAAAGCAGGACACCCACATTCCATAAACTTTCATATAAAAAGGTGGGATGCACCTGAATATACTCGACGCCGTTTACCGTCACCACATGATCCCACATTTTCTGTGTGATTTCATTGGCACGGACCGCGGAAACCGGAAGCTGCATCGCAAACAGGTTGTTAGTGTAGTCACCGAATGCCTCACGGTTAAAGAAGTTTCCCCACCGTCCCATAATCTGACCGAACACGATGCTCATGCTCGCGGTATCCATCAGAAGGCTGAAGTTCTGTTTCTTCTTTCTGCTGTAAATCACCACCGCAATGCAGGCACCGATGATGCCGCCGTAGATGGCAAGTCCGCCCTGGCGGATGTTGAAAATACTCAAAAGATCATCCTTATAATAGTCCCAGGCAAATATAACGTAGTAAATCCGTGCCCCGAGAATACCGGCTGCGATGCCGATCATCGCAAGATCGAGGTACTGCTCCGGGTTCTGCCCCGTCCGCTTTGCCTCTCTTTGGGCAATCCAGATCGCAATCATCATACCGGTTACGATCACGATGCCGTAATAGGCAATGGAAAATCCGAAAATACTGATGTTTTTTCCCACATGATCGAGATAAATCCCGAGATTGGGGAAATTAATTTCCATATCCATAACTTATATTCTCTCTTATTATTACTTATCAAACGTTGAAACGGAACAGGATGACATCGCCGTCGCGGACAATGTAATCTTTTCCTTCCATACGCACAAGGCCTTTCTCTCTTGCTCCTGCGTAGGAACCGCAGTCGAGCAGATCCTGATAATTGACAACCTCGGCTTTGATGAATCCGCGCTCGAAATCGGTGTGGATTTTTCCGGCTGCCTGCGGTGCTTTTGTTCCGACTTTGATGGTCCATGCACGGGTCTCATCCTCTCCTGCTGTAAGGAAGCTCATGAGGCCGAGCAGACGGTAGCTTGCTGCGATCAGTTTTTCCAGACCGGACTCGGTAAGACCAAGATCCTCGAGGAACATTTTTTTCTCATCCTCTTCGAGTTCGGAGATTTCTGCCTCGATCTCGGCGCAGATGACGAATACTTCGCTGTTGTGCTCTTTTGCATATTCGCGGACGGACTGTACATAGGAGTTGTTTGCACCGTCGTCAGCGAGATCATCCTCTGCTACGTTTGCTGCGTAGATGACCGGTTTACTGGTCAGCAGGTTGTACTCTGCGATCCATTTCTCCTCGTCCTCGTTCTGCAGCTCCATCAGGATGGCATCTTTTCCGTCCTCGAGCAGTTTTTTCAGACGCTCCTGGAATTCGAGCTCTTTTGCTGCCTCTTTGTCCATTCTTGCAGATTTTGCAGTTTTGGAAATACGGCGCTCGAGTACCTCAAGGTCGGCGAAGATCAGCTCAAGGTCGATGGTCTCGATATCACGGAGCGGATCAATGCTGCCGTCTACGTGGATAACGTTCGGATCCTCGAAACATCTGACAACGTGAACGATAGCGTCTACCTCACGGATATTGGCAAGGAACTGGTTTCCAAGTCCCTCTCCTTTGGATGCACCTTTTACAAGACCTGCGATGTCAACGAACTCGATGACAGCCGGTGTTACTTTCTTGGACTGATAGAAATCTCCGAGTTGCTGCAGACGCTTGTCCGGAACCGGCACGATGCCGACATTCGGGTCAATGGTACAGAACGGATAGTTTGCGCTCTCTGCTCCTGCTTTGGTCAGGGAATTGAAAAGTGTACTTTTTCCGACGTTCGGAAGGCCCACGATACCTAATTTCATAGTAATCTATATCTCCTTTGTTTTTATTTTTCGCTTCTTTTTCTGTTCGGGTTCTTTTTATGCACAAAAAGAGCCCAATGCAACTATAAATTATAGCACACGGGCTCTTTGATTTCAATGGATTTTAATCTCTTGACTGTACCATCAGAAGAATGCCGCCCTCGTACGATACATGCGCGGTCTCCTCGACGATCTCATTGCTCACGCACAGACCACCCGAAGTATTCGGCAGATAGTGATGGTCGAGCGGGTAGGCGAAGCCCTCCAGGGTGATGGATGCGACTTCCTTTTCCAGCGGGAAGAACGAAACGTACTTTCCGAACTGCTCTTCTTTCCGGATTTCAAACGAAGTTTCCACCGGAATCGTAATCAGATTGCGGCTGTCCACGATGTAAGCCGGAATTTTCTTCTCCCATGCCGTTTTCAGGTTCTGCACAATACTTAAGAAATGGTCGAGTCTTCCCCCTGTTGCTCCGAGGATCGTGATTTCACTGCTTCCCAGAACAATCGCCTGCTGAAATGCGATGTCCGTGTCCGTATTGTCCTTCATGGGATTAAATTCCCGGATCGGTGCGACATGGTTCTCCTTGTAATAATTTAAAATCTTCGGAGATAAACTGTCAAAATCTCCCAGAATATACGTCGGCATAATCTGGTAATGGTAGCAGAACTCCAGTCCCCGGTCTGCTGCCAGGATAATATCAAACTGCTGTTTCTGAAGATATGGGAAGGCAAAATCCGGTTCGATCATCCCTCCCGAAATAATACATGTTCTCACGTTTCCCTGCCTCTTTTTTCTGTCTTTTTGTATCTTATTCTGCCTTTTTGCTGTATGAAGAAATTTTTTCCTGCAGCTCGCGCACGTTCTGCTCGATGTTGCTGCCAAATACAGCAGAGCCTGCCACGATGATGTTGGCACCTGCCGCAAGGACTTCATCGATGGTCGCGCGGTTGATGCCGCCATCGACCTGAATGTGCACATGCTCCAGTCCTTTTTCATCCAGCATTCTGCGGAGCGTACGGATCCTCTCCGTCGACTCCGGGATATACTTCTGGCCGCCGAAGCCAGGATAAACGCTCATAATCAGAATCATTTCTACCTGATCCATCACGTCCGTAACCGCAGAAAGCGGCGTATCCGGATTTACGGCAACTCCGGCATCTGCGCCTGTTTCATGAATCTTTTTCACGGTTTCTGCCAGATCGCGGCATGCCTCCGCGTGAACCGTGATCATATCCGCCCCGCAGCTTTGAAATTCTTCTACGTACCGCTCCGGGTCCTTTACCATCATATGAACATCAAAATACAGACTGCTTTCTTTTCGGATCGACTTTACCACCGGCATTCCAAACGAAATGGATGGTACAAACATTCCATCCATAATATCGATATGAAGCCACCGGCACTCTGCTTTCTCTACCCTTTGGATCTGTTCTCCGAGACGGTTGAAGTCTGCGGATAAAATAGAAGGTGCCAACTGATATACTCGGCTCATGCTAGTATCTCCTCTTTTCCTGTTCTTTCAGTTCTTCATAGAACATGGTATAGTTTTCAAATCTTTCTTTGCTGATATTTCCCTGTTCCAGTGCCTCTTTGACGGCACAGCCCGGCTCTTTTCCGTGGATGCAGCCGAGGAAACGGCATTTTCCTTCGTACGGATGAAATTCCGGGAAAAAGTTTTTCAGCTCCTCTTTTTCCATATCGGTTGTATAAAGCGAGCTGAACCCCGGCGTATCGCACAGATACGTCTCATGGTCGATCGGGATCATCTGGGAATGGCGCGTCGTGTGTTTTCCTTTTTTCAACTTTTTGCTGATCTCTCCGGTCTCCATCTGGATTTCTTTCTGCATCCGGTTTGTGATCGAAGATTTTCCGACGCCGGACGGACCGGCTACCACCGTTGTTTTCCCTTTCAGGTATGCTTCCACTTCCTGCATGCCCTGCTCTTTCGCTGCACTCACCGTAAAGACACGGTAACCGCAGTTCTCATAGACGCTTCGCAGATGGTCTGTGTAATCTTCCCCCGCAAGATCTCTTTTATTGAAACAGATTGCCGTCGGAACGTTCTGCTGTTCCATCATCACAAGAAAACGGTCCAGAAGCGTCAGGTTCGGGGTCGGATTTTCCAACGCAAAAATCACAAGCGCCTGATCGATATTGGCCACTGCCGGACGGATCAGTTCATTTTTTCGCGGCAGAATCCGGGTCATATTTCCTGTTTTTTCCGCTTCATCCAGAATCTCGATTTCCACAAGATCTCCGACGAGCGGTTTCTGGCCTTCCTTTCGGAAAATTCCTTTTGCTTTGCACTCATAAATGCCGGATTCTTCTACGTCTACGTAGTAGAATCCGGCAATTCCTTTCATAATCTTTCCTGTCATACTCACCCTTCACTCAACGGAACCGATGGGTACTGTGCAATTGCCTGATAACTTCCGCTCGAATCCATCTCATAGAAGACGATTCTTCCGGTAGAAGAAGCAGACGATGAAGCACTCCAGTTGGTGTTGACAGAATACGGCCAGCTCGTAATGGCCTGTCCGTCCATGACGGTGATGGAGGTCTCGTTTCCGTTTCCATCATCCTGGATCAGCTCAATTTTTGCAATACCACCCTGATACTGATCCGGCGCACTTAAGGTCTGGCTGCAGGACCAGGTAACATCCGTAGCGGTATTTGCGCCCGGCTCGGCCGGTGTCGGGGTCGGTGTATTCTCATCCGGCGTCGTTGGCTGTGCACTTGGGCTGTTGACATAAATCGTAACGTCCGAACCTTTCTTCACCTTGGTTCCGACTGCCGGGTCAACCTCCATGACTTCGCCCTCGGCCACCTTGCTGCTGGTTCCTGTTTTCACAATAATATTGAAATCGCTCAGGATTGATTTTGCTGTCTCCTCATCCAGGCCGATTACATCACGGATTGCAATTTCTTCCGCGTCCTTTGATCCCTTGCTGACAACGAGGGTAACGGTGGATTCCGGTGCAACCTGGCTTCCTTCGGCCGGATCAACGGAAATTACGTATCCTTCGGCAACGGTATCGCTGAAATCCTCTGTGGTAGAAACCTGAAGTCCAAGCTGGGTCAGAGCAGCGCTTGCAGCGTCTTTCTGTGTTCCCACAATGCCGGTCGGAATCGTTACGGTTTCTTTTCCGGAGCTTACATAATACGTAATCGTTGCATTTTTATCGACTTTCGTTCCCGGTGTCAGATCCTGGCGGCAGATCTTTCCTGCTTCAATGACATCCGATGCCTCGGTTCCGCCGTTGACTACACCAAGCTTCAGGCTGTTTGCCAGTGCGGTTGCATCTGCCTCGGTTTTGTTGGTCAGATCCGGAACGGTTACTTTTTCCTCTTCTTTGCTGCTGGAAGAAACAACTTCCGTGCTGCTCGAAGATGATGCGGAACTGGAAGAAGCTGCGGTCGGTCCTTTTCCGCCGACAATGCCGGCTGCCTGTGCAATAAAGTAGATCAGCATGCAGATGATGATGGCTGCAATCGCAAAACCGCCGATTGTGATGATCTTTTCGAGTTTGTTTCCGGCTTTGTCATCGTCGTCGTCATCGTCGTAGTAGGAATCGTCGTCATCCTCATCGTAGGAATCGCGGTCATCCTCTTCTTCGTCCTCATCCTCGTCTTCTTCGTCCTCGTAGCTGTAATCTTCGTCCTCTTCCTCATCCTCGATCTTGCTGTAGCGCTTGCGGGCCGGCTCCTCTGCCGTCTGCGCATTTGCCTTTGCTGCTGCGCCGGAACGGATCTGGCTTAACTCCTCTGCGGATACCATAACAGTCTCGGCGTGAGAACTTAACGGAGTTACTTTTACGAAATTGCCCTGCGGCTCCATCAGCGAATGCTTCAAGTCGTCGATCAGCTCCGCCATGTTATTGTAACGGCGGTCCGGGCTCTTCTGGGTACATTTTAAGATAATCTGCTCCAGTGCGAACGGAAGGTTCGGGGTATATTTGGATGGAGATTCAATCTCCTCCTGCAGATGCTTGATTGCGATGGCAACGGTGGTGTCGCCGTCAAACGGCACTCTTCCGGTTACCATCTCGTACATGGTGATGCCAAGGGAATAGATATCACTCTTATAGTCCGAATATCCGCCGCGCACCTGCTCCGGAGAGCTGTAATGTACGCTTCCCATAACGTTCGAACTGATCGTATTGGAAGAAGTTGCCTTTGCAATACCAAAGTCGGAAAGTTTTACTTTTCCGTCTGTGGAAATGATGATGTTCTGCGGTTTGACATCGCGGTGTACAATATTGCGGTTGTGTGCTGCTTCAAGACCAAGGGAAACCTGAATGGCGATGCTGGTTGCCTCTTTTACGCTCAGTTTCCCTTTGCGGTCAATGTAATCCTTCAGAGTAATTCCCTCGACAAGCTCCATGACGATATAGTAAACGCCGCGGTCCTCCCCGACATCGTACACGTTTACAATATTCGGATGGGACAGTCCTGCTGCGGCCTGTGCCTCCGTGCGGAACTTGCGGATAAAGGTTTTATCCTCCCGGAATTCCGGTTTTAAAACCTTGACGGCCACCATGCGGTTCAGCTTGTGGTCTTTTGCTTTGTAGACATCAGCCATACCGCCGGAACCGATCCGGCTTATGATCTCATATCGTTCTCCTAAAATAACGCCCTCTTTTAACATTCTTTCACCTCGTTTGTAAATGGTTCAACGACAATGACTGCGATATTGTCTCTGCCGCCATTTGCATTTGCTTTATCAATTAAACGTTTCGCCTTGTCCTCACCTTCTTCTCGGCAGATGAGTTCGAAAATCTCCTCATCCGTTACCATGTTGGAAAGGCCGTCCGAGCACATCACCAATTGATTGCCCTCTTCAAGCTGAATGTCAAAGAAATCAATCTTTACGGTATCCTGTGTGCCTACTGCTCTGGTAATAATGTTTTTGTCCGGGTGATTCCGCGCCTGCTCGGGAGTGAGTTCTCCAAGGCGCACCATCTCTGCGATCAGGGAATGGTCCTGCGTCACCTGGTCAAACGTGCCATCTGCTGCCAGATACAGCCTGCTGTCTCCTACGTTTGCAACGTAGGCATAGTTGCCGACAACCGTAGCTACTACCATCGTCGTACCCATGCCTTCCATGGATATATCTCGTTTTGCCTGCTCAAAAATCTGGCTGTTTGCTGCTTCAATTCCATGCCGAATGATCCGCACCGGGTTGAAATTCGTATCCCTTTTTACAGATTCCACCAGTACAGAAACACCGTAACGCGAAGCAAAATCGCCCGCGTTATGGCCTCCCATGCCGTCTGCAACGACAAAGAGGTTCGGAAGGTTTCCGACCGGAGAGGCGGAGGCAAACACAAAATCCTGGTTCATCGTCCGTTTCTGTCCGATATCGGTTGCAGAAAATACCTTCATGCTTTTTTCTCCTGTATTGACAGCCGCTTTTTACGGCTGTTCGTTTGATTTATCGATAAAACTTTTTCTTAACTGTCCACAGGCTCCGTCAATATCGGCGCCCATTTCCCTTCTAATAGTAACATTAATTCCGTATTTTTCAAGTTTATTTTTGAAATTCTCTACGACTTTTTTCGTTGATTTCACGTAATCGCGCTCTTTGATCGGGTTGACCGGGATCAGATTTACATGACAGTTGATATCCGAAATCCGCGCAGAAAGCTCTTTTGCATCGGCTTCGCTGTCATTTTTCCCGCCAACGAGAGAGTACTCAAATGTAATCCGACGGCCTGTTTTTGCAAAGTAATTGCGGCATGCATCGAGAATTTCATCAATAGAATATTTATTGGCAATCGGCATCAGCTCGCGGCGCTTTTCATCGTTCGGCGCATGAAGGGAAAGTGCCAGGGTGATCTGGAGTCCCTCATCTGCCAATTTGTACATATTCGGCACGATTCCGCAGGTGGAAACGGTGATGTTTCTCTGACTGATGTTGAGTCCTTCCTGGCTCGAAAGCAGCCGCACGAAGCGCACCAGATTGTCGTAGTTGTCCATCGGCTCACCCGTTCCCATGACAACCAGATTGGAGACCCGCTCCCCGGTGTCCTCCTGAATCCGGTAAATCTGGTCGAGCATCTCCGACGGAGTCAGGCACCGCACGAGTCCGCCGATTGTGGACGCGCAGAAGCGGCAGCCCATCCGGCAGCCGACCTGGGATGAGATGCAGACGGAATTTCCGTGGTGGTACTTCATCCAGACGCTCTCGATCACGTTGCCGTCGCTAAGGCGGAACAGGTATTTTCTCGTTCCGTCGATTTTGGACTCCTGCACCTGCACTTTTTCGAGACAGGTAAGCGGATACTGTTCCTTTAATTTTTCCCGGAAGGCAAGCGAGAGATTCGTCATCTCATCGTAGCTGCCCGCCAGACGATGATGCATCCAGTCGTATAACTGTTTGGCGCGGAACGGCTTTTCTCCCATCTGCTGGCAGGCGTCCTTTAATTCGTCTAAGGTCATTGATTTAATATCCATCTGTTACGCCCGTCCTTTCTCTGTTTTCCGGAATTTTGCAAGGAAAAATCCGTCTGTCTTGTGTACCCCCGGGATCAGCTGCAGCTGTCCTTTGGCCGTTTCTCCGCTTTTCAGCTCATCCGGCAGCAGTTCATCCAGACTGACTGCTTCAAACGGGAACTGTTCCAGAAACCATGCGGCATTCTCGCTGTTTTCTTTTCTGTTGACGGTACATGTGCTGTACAGCAGTGTGCCGCCCGGCTTTACGTACGATGCGGCATTTGCAAGGATTGCCCGCTGAATCCGTACCAGCTCCTCTTCTTTTTCTTTTGAAGCGTAATATTTGATATCCGGCTTTCTGCCGATGACGCCGTATCCGGTGCACGGCAGGTCCGCAATCACAACGTCCGCTTTTCCGATCCATTCCGCATCGATCCATTCCGCATCTTTTACCTTCGGCACGACGCAGGAAACACCTGCTCTCTGCACATTTTCCCGGATCAGATCGACCTTGTATTCAGTGAGATCACGCGCTTCCACGCATCCCTGATTTTTCATTTTATCTGCTGCATGGAGGCTCTTTCCGCCCGGTGCCGCGCAGAGATCCAGCACCTGGTCACCCGGCTTTGGATCCGCCAGATGCGCCGCCATCATGGAGCTCACATCCTGAATCTGGAACCGGCCTTCCTGGAAGGCATTCAGTGATGCGATCGTCTCAAAGTTTTTCAGATAGAACGCCTCGCCAAGATACGGCGCTTTTTCCAGCTCTGCCTCCTGGCTTTCCAGGCTTTTCTTCGTCTCCTCGATCGTATTGTTCCAGCGGTTGATACGGATCGTCACCTGTTTTTCTTTTAGGAAATCCGCCATCATCGTTTCTGCCGTTTCTTTTCCGTACTGGGATACGAACTCCTCAACCAGAAATTCCGGCATGGAGTATTTCACGGAAAGATACTGCGTAGTATTGTTCTCCTTCGGCATCGGCAGATGATCTTTCTCCCGCACGATCGTGCGCAGAACGCCGTTGACAAAGCCCTTTAAGTTGTAAAAATGCTTCTTTTCCGCCAGTTTCACCGCCTCATTGACGACTGCCGAATCCGGTACTGCGTCAAGAAAACGGATCTGGTACACCGACATCCGTAAGATCGCACGAATCACCGGCTTGCATTTGTTGATCTTGATTTTGGAATACTGATTGATGATGTAGTCATTCTGGATGCCGTATTCCACGGTTCCCTCGCAGACCCGCTTGATAAACGCACGGTCCTGCCGCGGCAGGAACTGGTATTTATCGAGGGCGTCCCTTACAGCAAGATGGCAGGGCGTTTTCTCCCTGTCCATCTCAAGCAGAATGTTCATAATCAGCTCTCTTGTATTGATTGTATCAGTCATCATTTCTCCTAAATGCTCCGGATAAAATCAGCAGCCGGAGCAGCTGCAGCAGAGAACCGATCACCGCTGCCACGTATGTCATGGCTGCAGCCCAGAGTACTTTCTTGACTCCGTCGTGTTCCGTCTCTGTCACCATACCGCCCTCACTGAGCATTTTTAATGCTCTTCTCGACGCATCGAACTCGACCGGAAGTGTTACCACCTGGAATGCCAGTGCCAGCACAAACAGCCAGATACCGGCTTTCACCAGCATCGGAAGGCTGAAAATCAGTCCGATCAGGAACAGCGGCCAGAAAAGCTGGGATCCAAGATTCGCTGCCGGAACAATGGCGCTTCTTACTTTCAGCGGCACGTAATCCGTATTGTGCTGTACGGCATGGCCGCACTCATGCGCTGCGACGCCGATCGCTGCGACCGAGGTTGAATCGTAAACCGCATCCGATAAATTCACGGTTTTTGTCCGCGGATCATAGTGATCGGTCAGTTTACCGGATACGTGGCGGACGGTCACATCGTAGATGCCGGCCTGATGCAGAATGCGCATCGCCGCCTCGCGTCCCGTCATGCCGCTGTACGAGCGGACGGTCTGATATTTGCTGAAAATCGTGTTCATGCGGGCGGATACCGCCATGGAAATCAGTGCGGCAAGAATCACCAGCAGATACGTACTGTCATAAAAAAGTCCCATATCGTTTTTCTCCTTTTTTCTCAGGCACAGCAGCCATCACACCGCTGTGCAGTTCCCCGCCTTAACTTCAGGTTGCTTTTTCTCTTTTATTCGCCAAGTCTGGTACCCGGCTCGATCGCATAGCCGCGCAGGAAATCGGCGGTTTTCATCCGTTTCTTTCCTTCGAGCTGCAGCTCCTCGATCACCAGAATGCCGTCTCCCGTCTTTACATGGAGGCCTGTCTCATCTGCCACCCAGACTTTTCCGGCACTCTTCGTCGGATTCTGTCCCGGAATTTTCGAGAACAGATCGCCGCCGAACATGGCAATGACTTTGGCATCCCAGATTTTCAGGTTCTTTCCGTTTACTTTTGTAAAAGCACTCGGCCACGGGCTCATCGCACGGATCTGACGTTCGATCTCAACGGCACTCTTCGTCCAGTCGATCTTTCCGTCTTCTTTTTTGATCATCCGCGCATACTCTGTAGTGCTTATCTCCGGCTGTTTTTCCGGTGTCACTTCGCCTTTTTCAAGTTTTGGAAGTGTCTCCACCAGAAGTTTTGCTCCGGCTGCGGCGAGCTTGTCAAAGAGACTGCCGCCGGTCTCATCTGCTGCAAGCGGAACTTCCACTTTCGTCAGCATATCGCCTGTGTCGAGGCCTTCATCCATCTTCATAATGGTTACGCCGCTCACTTCATCGCCGTTCATGACAGCCCACTGGATCGGCGCTGCTCCGCGGTAAGCCGGAAGCAGGGATGCATGAACGTTGATGCATCCGTATTTCGGCATGTCCAAAATCTCTTTTGGAATAATCTGGCCGAATGCAACGACAACGATCACATCCGGCTCCATTTTCCGGATCTCCTCGATCGCCTCTGCATCCCGCACGCGGCGCGGCTGATAGACCGGAAGGCCGTGTTTTTCGGCTGCCTCTTTCACTGGTGTCGGCATCATCTGTTTTCCGCGGCCCTTCGGTTTGTCCGGCTGGGTCACAACGCCTGTGATCTCATAACCGGCCTCCACGAGTGCCTCAAGTGTTCCCACGGAGAAATCCGGGGTTCCCATAAATACCACTTTCATCTGAAGTCATCTCCTTTATTTTAAGACTTACTCTTCGTCCTCGTACTCCTCATACTCATCGTACGTGTTGTCCCAGAGTTCGCCTTCTACTTTTTCTACATAAAGATGACCGTCCAGATGCTCCAGTTCGTGACAGATTGCTCTTGCCATCAGTCCTTCGCCTTCGATCTCGTATTCTTTCATATCTTCATCAAGTGCTACTGCTTTTACATAATTCGGACGGGTAACAATACCGGATTTACCTGGTACACTAAGGCATCCTTCTTCCCCGGTCTGTTCTCCGCTGCTCTCTACGATGCGTGGGTTGATCATGACAACCGGACCTTCTCCGATATCGATGACAACGATTCTTTTGAGAATTCCAACCTGTGGTGCAGCAAGACCTACCCCCATTGCCTCGTACATGGTCTCTAACATATCATCGATCAGTTCTGTTGTTCTTGGTGTCATCTTTGTTACTTCCTTACACACCTTTGTCAGTACTTCATCGCCTATTTCTCTGATTTTTCTAATTGCCATTTGTTCTTCCTCCTGCCTTTTCTTTTAAAATCCACTCATCGGATCAAAATCAAACTGAATCCGCATCTTTGCAAATCCCCGGTTCAATTCAATATATTGTTCCATTTTATCTTTCATTTCAATCAGGATCTCATAGGATTCCTGCTTCAGATACAAAACTTTCCGGTACACATCCTTGACCTTTCCGACTGCCGGAGCTGCCGGACCGATCACCTGTACCTTGCGGTTCTTCGTGATCCGCATTGCATATAATTTGAGATAGTGCATTCCTTTTTCCAGAAGTGCTTCATCCTCACAGGCTACCAGTACCGCCATCAGATGCTCTGCCGGCGGATACCCCATCAGTTCCCTGTAATTCATCTCTTCTGTATAAAATGCCTGATAATCCTGACGTGCTGCCGTCTGGATACTATAATGCTCCGGGCTGTAGGTCTGAATCACGACCTCTCCTTTTTTTGCCCCTCTTCCGGCCCTTCCCGCTGCCTGCGTCAGAAGCTCGAATGTCCTCTCTGCTGACCGGAAATCATCCGAGTATAAGGACATATCCGCAGCAAGCACGCCAACCAGGGTCACATTTGGAAAATCATGTCCTTTTACGATCATCTGCGTTCCGACAAGAATATCTGCCTCTTCATTTGCAAATGCAGATAGAATCTTTTCATGTCCTTCTTTGGATCTTGTAGTATCCAGATCCATCCGAAGTACCCTTGCCTGCGGAAATTCCTTTTTTACCAGTTCTTCAATCTGCTGTGTTCCTGCGCGGAAACCTCCGATATGAGGGGAGCCGCAGGACGGGCATTTTTTTGCAACCGGTTCTTCGTAGCCACAGTAGTGGCACACCATTTTCCCATTATTGTGCGCTGCCAGTGAAACATCACAATGAGGACATTTTACTACATATCCGCAGGACCTGCAAGAAAGGAATCCGGCATACCCTCTTCGATTCAGAAACAAAATGATCTGTTCTTTCTTTTTCAGACGGTCTTCCATCAGCTCATGGAGCCTGTCACTTAAAATAGAACGGTTCCCTTTTTGCAGTTCTTCAAAACGGCCTTCATCACGGTCTTGGGGTCCTGACCGTCGGCAAATTCCACCGTCATCTTCTGCGTCATGAAGTTGACCACCGCATCCGCGACGCCCTCGGTCTTCTTCGCGGCATCCTCCATCAAATTCGCGCAGTTGGCGCAGTCCACTTCGATCGGATAGGTCTTTTTCATCCTAAAATGCCCCTTTCTTTTTTGTCGCTTAAACAATTAAGCACTTGTTTAATTCTTATGGCTGTACTATACTGAAGATACCCGAAAAAGTCAAGGACTTCGCCGCGTTCTCTGCCGAACGGGCGAAAAGTCCTGCCAAACGGGAGATTCGACACACAGGACTACCGGAAAAGGAGCGGAAATATGGAACCGTTTGAGCTTCCCCATCAGCACGAGGACGCCTCGCATCTGCATGAATTGGAGGAGTACCTCCGCAGGACCGAGTATTTTCAAACCGTCGCGCTGGTCTTTCGCCAGCTCTCCGACGCAAACCGCGTGCGGCTCTTCTGGCTTTTGTGCCACTGCGAGGAGTGCGTGGTCAACCTCGCGGCCATGATGGGCATGAGCCCGCCCGCGCTCTCGCATCACCTGCGCCAGCTGCGTGAGAGCGGACT
>OLRV01001795.1_pt1 | contig 17652 bp, 18 predicted proteins | sample 1672421 | NCBI WGS metagenome assembly OLRV01 (sample SAMEA3136684, study PRJEB25190) | human gut metagenome | biome: human gut; feature: human-associated habitat; material: faeces | place: Austria | collected 2013
CTTATAAATTGATAGTTATCCTATTTTGATACCCGAAAAACCCATAAAGGCCATAGCCAGTAATCCGGCGGCGATGAGTGCGATTGGTGTGCCTTGCATGGCTTTGGGAATATGGGATAAACTCATTTGTTCACGCATCCCGGCAAAGATTACCAAAGCCAATGTGAATCCGATTGCTGTCGATATGGCATAAACGGTAGCTTCGAGAAGCGATAGATTTTTTTGAATAACGATCAATGCGACACCCAATATCGTGCAGTTTGTAGTGATTAATGGCAGGAAAACGCCTAAGGCCTGATAGAGGGAAGGTGCTATTTTTTTGATGATAATTTCGAGTAGCTGGACCAATGCGGCAATAACCAGTATGAAAACAATGGTTTGCATATAGTCCAGTTTCATCGGCATCAATAAATAGGTTTGTAATAAATAGGTAACTATCGTCGCTATGGTCATGACGAAAGTTACCGCCGCACCCATACCCAGTGCCGAGTCGATACGTTTGGAGACCCCGAGAAAGGGGCAGATTCCCAAGAATTGGGATAGAACTATATTGTTTACAAATATGGCGGTAACGAATATAGAGATATAGGTGAGCATAATCAGCGGGTTTTAAGTGTATGGATAATAGCGATTAAAAAGCCTAATGCGATAAATGCACCGGGGGCGAGGATAAAGATGAGAGACCCATATTCTTCGGGATAAACCGAGATACCGAATACGTGTCCTGTTCCTAAAAATTCACGGATACAACCCAGTAAGGTAAGGGCAAATGTAAAACCGAGTCCAATACCGAGCCCGTCGAAAAAGGAGTCCACCGGATTGTGCTTGGCGGCAAAGGCCTCGGCTCGTCCCAATAAAATGCAATTAACGACAATCAAGGGTATAAAAAGTCCGAGTGTTTCATATAAATCGGGTAAATAGGCTTGCATACACAGTTGTAGAATGGTTACGAACGTGGCTATAATAACGATGAAAGCGGGTATTCGCACTTTATCGGGGATAAAGTTTTTGACCATCGAGATTGCGACGTTGGAGCAAATTAGCACAAACAGGGTAGAAAGTCCCATACCCAAACCTCCTATGGCCGAGGTGGTCGTTCCTAAGGTGGGGCACATGCCCAATAGAAGGACGAAAGTCGGATTTTCTTTTATAATTCCGTTTAAAAGTATTTTCGTTTTACTCATGATTGCCTCCTTTCATAGATTCGGCATAAGCCGTATAGGCGGTTTGTATGGCCGCCAAAAAAGCTCTCGATGTAATTGTCGCGTTGTGCTGGCCCTTGCGGCAGCTGGCCATGGCGATGCCGTCACTGATCTGGGCGCCGGCGAGGATGGCGGCCCGGTCCTTGACCGTATCGAAGTCGGAGCTGAAGAGCTCCCGCACGATATCGGGATCGGCACCGCAGCGGCGCAGATACGATGCGGCATCGAAGGTACGGACACCGGTCTGGACGGCAAAATTCTTCGTATCCACGATGATGCCCGCATAAAGGGCCGTCGCTTCGATTTTGCTGAGGTCCACATCTTCCTGGAAATACTGAAGCAGTTCCGTCACCAGTTCGCTCGTCGACGAACTCGACGTTTCCGTATAGGTCAGGAGAGGCTTCTTGATGAAGTCCGAACTGCGGCGGTGATGATCGATGACAACGCGGCGATCCGTCTGTTCCAGGAGGGCCGGCGCTACGGTCATGTCGGGCCGGTGCGTATCGACGATGAAGAGCAGGGTCTGGCTGTTGCAGATATTTTCCGCCATTTCTGCGGAAATGAGGAGGTCCTTGAAATCGGGATTGTCCATGATCTGCGTCTCCAGGCGCTTGATAGCATCTGTCTGGCTGCTGACGACGACGTGGACGGGCTTGCCGGCCAGGCGCGCCATGTGGGCCACGCCAACAGCTGCACCGATGCTGTCATAGTCTTCCCGTTCGTGGCCCATGACCAGGACCATATCGCACGAATCAATGAGTTCGTGGATGGCCTGGGCGACGACGCGGGCGCGGACACGGGTATTCTTTTCGACGCAGCGCGTCTTGCCGCCGTAAAAGTGCGGCGAGCCGTCTTCTTCATAGACGACGACCTGGTCGCCGCCGCGGCCAAGGGCCAGGTCGAGGCCGGCCCGGGCTTTCGTCGCCAGTTCGCTGAAATTGGCCTTGCCCGCTGCGATGACGTCGCTCGGGAAAAGGGCAATACCCATGCTGAGCGTCACCGGAATGCGGTTGACCGTATGGATGGAACGTATCTTTTCCAGGAAGGAAAAGTTTTCTTCCTTATAATATTCCAGCGTATCCCGGCTCATGCAGGCGATGTACTTTTCATTGCCGTAAGCCCAGATGAAGCAGTTGTGCCCGGACAATTCACCAATAAGGCAGTTATTGACGTTGGTCACCAGGGTGGCCCGCTGGACGGCCGTCATGCCTTTAGCGACTTCTTCGAGATTATCGATTTCGATGTCGCAGAAGACCGGGACCGCTGCCAGGGAATTCAGTTTCTGCCGTTCCGTGTCCGTAATATCTTCAAAGTAAAGGATGAGATAATTGTCGTCTTCTGCAGCTTCCGTCTGCAGATATTTATAGACGACGCGATAATAGCGTTCACCGATGTGTTCGAAGAAATATCCTGATTTGCCCCAAAACTTATCGACTTTCAGGTTCGGCATGATGTGGTCCAACTGCTGGTCGTTGTCGATATCTCCGACCCAGTCGCGGAAGACGCTGTTGGCCCAGCAAAGATTGGACTGCATGTCGATGATGGCAATGCCGATAGGCAGATTCTGCACGGCATAGGTCGAAGCCTGATCGACACTTTTCGAGATGGCATCGAAGAACTGACTGATTTCCCTGTTGCGCTCGTTATGATTCTTACGGGTCAGGACATAGGCGCCGCCGATGAGGATCAGCGCCAGCAAGGCAACGATCCAGTTGTAGACGGCAATGATAATAAGCAGCAAGACAGTAATCAGGAAAAAGGGTTCTTCCGACCGCCTTGACAGCAATGTTTTGAACATGGTTCCGCCCCCTGCGTACTAAAGCGTACGCCCTTTTTTTCTATAATTCGTAAGCATGTCGAAGATACCGGCCAAAAAGGCGGCATACGAAAAAACAGGCATGACAAAAAACATGATGAGGATCAGGGCCTGAAGGCCGTTCCCCATGCGGAAACGGCGGCTGAGGAGATAGAAGATGAAGGCAATCCCCTGAATGCAGATGAAGAAGAAGGCAATCTGATTGAGGTTCATGCCGATGATATTGAGCCAGGAAATATCCCGTGTCACTCCCCAGTACTTCATGACCAAGGCCAATATATATAAGTATATCATACTACGGGGTATTTCCCAATAACGGATAGGCAAAAATGCTTTGAGAGAAAAGCCCAGGCGGCGCAGGATGAGCTGCGAGACTTTGATGTTGATGTAGGCGATGATCGCTGTCCCCAGGCAGAGGAACATGGGCAGCAGGGACGGCAGCATTTCCCGGACCTGGTTGAGCTGGGCCCGCGTTTCCGTCAGTTTGACGTCCGACATGCCCTGGGCCTGATACTGTTCCATCATGCTGTCCGAGAACTGGGCGAAGAAATCGTTCATCTGCGTGAAGATATTGACGTCCAGGACGACGTAAGACAATAAGGCGATGGCCGCAAAAACGGCAACCAGTGCCGCCGTGACCGTCCCCAAAAGGCGCACGGCCGACCATTCATAGCGAAAACCCGCACCTAAAGCAAGTCCGACGGCACCAAAGCTCAGGAATTGGACCAGCGCCGTCGCCGGATCGATGAAGAGTCCCATAAGGATACCGACAGTAACGCCCAGGAGTACGGTCTGGCGCAGGCCGTACTTCATGTAAATAATGATCATGGGAATGGGCATGATGAAATAGCCAATAAACGAAAAAATCGGCACGTATGTACTAAGAAGCGCAAAGACCAACATAATGGCGGCAAAACAGCCCGCCGTCGTCAGCGGTGTGGCACGCCTCTGCTCCATAGCGGTTCCCCCTTTCAGAGAAAAAGGACTGTCCATGTTGGCGAAAGCCTTGATGCGACAGTCCCTCATTTGTTTACAATTTATACTTCCATGATGATCGGCAGGATCATCGGGCGGCGCCGTGTCTTTTCGTAGAGATAGCGGCTCAGCGTATCGCGTACCTGGGACTTGATGACAGCCCATTCGCGAATATTGCCGGCTTCACAGCGTTCGAGGACGGCAGCGACGCGGTCATGCGCTTCGCGGATCAGTTCTTCCGAATCGCGGACATAGACGAAGCCGCGGGACACGATATCCGGACCGGCCAAGGGATGGCTCGTCCCTTTGGCCAGGGTCATGACGACGATGACGACGCCTTCCATAGCCAGCTGCTGACGGTCGCGGATGACGATGTTGCCGACGTCGCCGACGCCGAGGCCGTCGACGAAGACGCGGCCTGCGTTGACGTGACCCGTCTTGTGGCCGGAGCGGTTGGAGAATTCAAAGATCTGACCGTTGTCACCGATGAGGACGTGATCCTTGGGCACGCCCATCATGACGGCCAAATCGCCGTGGATTTTGAGCATGCGGTATTCGCCATGGACAGGGATGAAATACTTCGGCTTGATCAGTTCCAGCATCAGTTTCAATTCTTCCTGGCTGGCGTGACCGGAAACGTGGATTTTCTTATCCCGGCCGGCGATGACGTTGGCACCGAGACGCATCAAGTTGTCGATGGTGCGGCTGACACCCGTTTCATTGCCCGGAATCGGCGTGGCCGAAATGACGACCGTATCACCGGGCATGATGCTGACACTGCGGTGATTGTTGGAAGCCATGCGCGACAGCCCGGCCATCGGTTCGCCCTGGCTGCCCGTCGTCAGGATGAGAATCTGATCGTCGGGATAGCGGTTCAGTTCATCCGGTTCGATGAGGACGCCTTCCGGGACGTCGAGATAGCCGAGTTCGATGGCAATCTGGACGTTGTTGACCATGCTGCGGCCGAGGACCGTGACTTTGCGCTTGAACTGCACTGCCGTATTGATAGCCTGTTGGATACGGGAAATATTCGAGGCGAATGTCGCCAGGATAATACGGCCTTTTGCAGCACGGAACGCTTTGCGGAAGGCATGGCCTACGGTCGTTTCCGATTCAGTATAGCCCGGCCGTTCGGCGTTCGTGCTGTCCGACATGAGGAGCAGGACGCCGCGGCGGCCCAATTCTGCAAACTTGTGGATGTCCATCTGTCTCCCGTCGACCGGCGTCAGGTCGACTTTGAAGTCGCCTGTGTGGACGATAGTGCCGACAGGCGTGCGGAAATAGAGGGCACTGGCATCGGGAATCGAATGATTCGTATGGATGAAGCCGACTTTCATACAGCCAATCTGGACTTCATCGCCGTGATGCACTTCGTGGAGTGTATAATTCGTAATGTGGTTTTCTTTCAGTTTCCCTTCGATGAGGCCGCATACGAGTTTCGTTGCGTATACGGGCACATTTACTTCATTGAGCAAGTAAGCCAGGCCGCCAATATGGTCTTCGTGACCGTGCGTGATGACGACGGCCCGTACTTTGTCCCGGTTTTCAATCAAGTAACTCATGTCCGGGATGACGAGGTCGATGCCGAACATGTCGTCATCCGGGAAGGCCAGGCCGGCGTCGATGACGATGATGTCATTGCCGTATTGGATGACCGTCATATTCTTGCCGATTTCGCCTAAACCGCCTAAGGGAATTACCATGAGTTTTTCTTTTTTAGCCAAAATGTACCTCCTAAAATAAAATATAGTTGTATCCGTTCCAACCGAGCCAGCCGCAGCTGACTTCAGGTCTATCCTATATGAAGATATAACGAACAGTAATGGAATTTCTTCCTTCCTTCATATTTTCCGTTATTTCCGGGACTATGTCAATAATTTAGGCACTTTTTTTGTGAAAACTCTTACGTTTTCACAAAAAATTTACAAATTTACTTGGCTGCTTTGATGACTTTTTCCGGTACGGACAGGACTGTCCCCTTGGGCAGGGCTGTGCAGTCGACATTCAGGCTCAGTTCGCTCAGTTTGACGAAAGACTGGGCTGCCGCTTTATCTGTATCATTATTGCCGTATTCGTCGATCAGGGTCAGGGCCAGGCTGCGCAGCTGGTCCGTCAGGGGCAGGGAAATGCGGGTAATGCGCTTCGAAGCCGGATCGATGGTGACGACGGTCTTTACATCGCCGCACTGCTGCAGTCCCTGGAGGAGTCGGGCTGCTACGCGGATCTGTTCATCCGTCATGCCCTCTTTTTTCCAGGTCACCTTATCCGCCGGATGATAGATGCGGGATGCATCGAAGACAACGTTATAATCGTTGCCGCCGGCAGCAGTGACGGATTTGACGCCGGCCAGGACATTGTGATCCCAGGTCAGATAATCGGCGATGGGCGTGCTCTTCTTCAAGTCATAGCTCTTCTTCTGCCATGTCTTTTCCGTGCCGTCTGCATTGTAGTAAGCGTTGAGCTTCTTGCCGTCCTGTACGACATAGGCTTTATTTTCTGCCGTCTTCGGTGCTACGGTCTGGGCAAAGCCCGTCGTCTTGGTCTGAGACTGGACGACAAAAGGCCGTTCCTGTACGTCTGTCGTATTGACGATGGCTCCTTCGCCGACGAAAGGCATCTTCATGCCCAGCTGGATTGTATAGGAACCCTGGGGATGAGCCGCCATATTGCGGGCTGCTTCTTCATAGACGGCCTGCGGCGAAGCGGCCAGGGCCATGCCGCCGATAGAGGCTGCTGCCATGACGAGGCAGCACGTTTTTTTCAGGGAAAGTTTCAGTTTCATCATTGCATGCCTGCTTTCTTATATAATTCGTAAAAATGATTAATCGGGCCGTGACCTTTGCCGATCGGTTCGGCATGGGCAATGCCTTCGAAGACGTATTCCTTTGCTTTGCCTACGGCTTCGGGCAGGCTCAGGCCGTTGGCCAAATTGGAAGCAATGGCACTGGACAGGGAGCAGCCCGTACCGTGGGTACTCGTGCTTTCCAGTCGTTTTCCTTTATAATAATGGAATTCACGGCCGTCGAAGAGGATATCCGTCGCATCGGCAATGCGGTGGCCGCCTTTGACGAGGACTGCTTTAGCCCCCATGGCGGCGATTTTCCGGGCCGCTGCTTCCATATCCTGCAGGCTTTCGATGGTATCACCCGTCAGTACTTCAGCTTCCGGCAGGTTCGGTGTCAGGACGTCGGCCAGGGGCAGGAGGACTTCTTTCAGGGTCTGTTCCGCTTCCGGTACGAGGAGGCGATGGCCGCTGGTAGCGACCATGACCGGATCGATGACCGTAAAGGGCGGCTTGTACTGTTTCAGCTTTTCCGCAATGACGCGGATTGTTTCAGGGACGCTGACCATGCCGATTTTGACAGCATCGACGTCGATATCTTCAAAGACTGCATCGATCTGCGAAGCGATGAGCTCCGGCGTCACATCCATATAGCCGCGCACGCCCTGAGTATTCTGGGAAACGACAGCCGTAATGACGTTCAGGGCAAAACAGCCATGGGCGCAAAAAGTCTTGCAGTCCGCGGCAGCACCGGCGCCGCCGGAAGGATCCGTCCCGGCAATGGATAACACATGTTTCATCATGAGTAAAACCTCCAACTATTGATAGATTAGTCTTTAAAAGAAGGTCCCAGGAATTTCAGGGCCTTCGGATGAGCATAGAAAAGAAGCGACGCCGAACCGATGCGGCCGCCGTGGGGATCGAAATCGAAGAGGGCCATGCTGCCCGTCTTGAAATCAACAGGGGTCCCCGTCCAGGCCTGGGCCCAGCGGTCGAGAAAGGGCGAATGGCCGATAATGCAGACGACATCCGCTTTTTCGCGGCTCAGGATGTCATCGTAGACCGTGACCAAATCGCCGGAAGCAATGGCCTTATGGGTGTGAAAGGCCGCAATGGGCAGACGTTTTTCCAGGTACGACGCAGTCTGACAGGTCCGCACATAGGGGCTGACCCAGAGGGCCGTCTTGCCGTCGGGCCACCATGAGGCCGCCCATTTGGCCATCGATGACGCCTGACTGCAGCCCTTTTCCGTCAGTTCGCGCAGTTTATCGGGCTGGTTGAGATCAAAAGGCTGTGCTTTACCGTGACGCATTAAGCAAACATACATATTGAAGCCCTCCTTTTTATGTGCTGCCTATTCGGCGACGTGTTCCAGGCCTACATCGAGCAGGGTGAAGACATGAGCATCGGCCAGGGAATAATAGACGGTCTTGCCGTCGCGGCGGAACTGGACGAGCCGGGCATCGCGCAGGATGCGCAGCTGGTGGGAAACCGCAGACTGGCCCATGCCGAGATCTTCCGCAATGTCCCGGACGCAGACCTCCCCTTTCATCAGGAGGCGCAGGATACGCAGCCGTGTCGGATCGCCCAGGACCTTAAAGACATCTGCCAAAGGCTGGATATATTCTTTTGAAAGTGCCAGTGCTTGTGGTTTCAATGCTATCGCCCCTACTTGCTTTGTAATCACTGTCTATCTAATCGTTTTATTATAGCATATGTCAGGGTCCTTCGCCAACTATGGCGCCAATCGGGCCGCTGTTTACGGCTTTTTCCTGCGGCATTCCGGGCAGTAGCCGTAGAGTTCCAGGTTGTGGCCGACGATTTCAAAGTCTGTCTTGGCAGCTACTTCTTTTTCATAATCGCTGAGCGGACAGTGCGCCAGGTCCACGACTTTATGGCAGCGTAAACAGATGAGGCGGTGTGTATGGCCGGTACGGCGCAGGGAAAAGCCGTATTTCCCTTCATCGGGGAGAAAAATCTTTTCCGTCAGTTTACGTTCTGTAAACATCTCCAAAATACGGTAGACCGTAGAAAAGTTCACTTTGCAGCCCCGCTCCTGCAGCGTCTGGTAAACGGCATCAACCGTGATGACGCTCGCTTCAGCACTGAGGATCGCCAGGACGCCGTTGCGGGCTTTCGTACTCTTCAGGCCATGGGTCCGCAAACAGTCTTTATAGTCTTCGCTCATGGACGGCGCCTCTTTTCCTGCAGCGAAAAAGCGAATTCTTTATAAGCAATGACCAGAAGCAGCATGGCTACCGACGTCAGGGCCGTGACGCCGCCCGGAGCGGCATCGATATAATAGGAAATAAGGAGCCCCGAAAGGATATCGACGAAGCTGAAGACGACGGAGTAAATCAGGGTCTGCCGGAAACCATGGCGCAGCTGCAGGGCCGTGGCTACGGGCAGAGCGATGAGGGAGCTGATGACCAGGATACCGACGATGCGGATAGAAACGGAAATCGTCGCCGCTACGAGGACGGCGAAGATGTAGTTGATGAGCTTCGCCCGGACGCCGGCAATCTGTGCGCCGTCTTCATCAAAGGTCAGCATGACCAGCTGCGGGTAGAGCTTGACGATGACGGCAATGGAAATCACGCTCAGGGCCACGACAGAGTAGACGTCGCCCCGGGAGACTGTGAGGATGCTGCCGAAGAGGAACGATTCGACGTTCGTATGGACCAGGCCGGCACTGATGATGGTAATCGCAATACCTACGGAAAGGGAAAGGATGATGACCAGGATCAATTCCGCATAGCGGCGAAAACGGCGCCGCAGGACTTCGATAAGGACACCGAAGAAACTCGTCAGGGCAAAGGCACTGAGGACGGGGTTCCAGTCGAAGAGGAGACCGACGGCCACACCGGCCAGAGAGGCATGGGACAGGGCATCGCCGATCATGGAATAGCGCCGCAGGACCAGGAAAATGCCGATGAGCGGGCAGACAATGGAAATGAGCAGGGCCACGATAAAGGCATTCTGCATAAAAGCATATTCAAACATCAGTGATTCCCTCCCACTGTCGCCGCTACGTATTCATCGAGATAGGCCTTCGGCGAGCAGAAATGGCCTCGCCCGCCGACGACGTGGAACATCTTCGTCGAATTGCGGACAGCAAATTTCAAATTATGTTCTACCGTAATGACAGTGACCCCTTTATTTTCATTTAAATCTTTAATAAAGGGATAGAGCTCTTCCTGACTGCGGACATCGATGCCTGTCGACGGTTCATCGAAGATGAGCAGGTCCGGATGGCCCATCAGGGCCCGGGCAATGAGCACTTTCTGGCACTGGCCGCCGGAAAGATTGCCGATGAGCTGGTCTTTCAGGGACCAGACATTCATCTGCTCCAGGCAGATCCGGATGATGCCCTTGTCTTTTAGGTGCAGGACCTGGCGGTAGCAGTTAAGGACTTCCCAGACCGTAATCGGGAACTGGCTGTTCAAGGTCTCAAAGCGCTGCGGCACATAGGCCCGATGGTGATAGGTATTGGAAATCGAGCCCCGGCTCGGCGTCAATAAACCGAGGATGAGCTTGATGAGCGTGCTCTTGCCGCTGCCGTTTTCGCCGACGACGGAGATATAGTCGCCGTCGCGGATGGTCATGTTGACATCTTCCAAAAGATACTGACCGTGTTCATAGGCAAAGTAAACGTGCTGTAAATCAATCATAAATGGCGCCTCCTCATAGTAGAATTATCGAGTTTCTATTATAAGCTTGCAAAAACGAAAATGCAAGGCATTTGCAATTGATTGACAAAAAAAGGCGGCCGTGATACGATGGACGCCATAGGAGGTCTCTTATTATGTTCTTTCGTCTATGCCACCGCCTTGCCCGTCTCGTACTGGTCACGGCGGCTTTCTTATCTATTTTTGCGCTTGCCGGCTGCGGCCCGGCTGCAGATCTGCCCGACGACGGGAAATTAAAAGTTGCCGTCACCTTCGATGCCCTGAAAGAGTTCACCCAGGCCGTCGGCGGCGACAAAGTCGACGTTTACACCCTCATCCCGGACGGCACGGAACCCCATGAATTCCAGCCGACGACGCAGACCATCAAACACCTCGGCAAGTCGCAGCTCTTCGTCTACAGCGGCCTCGGCATGGAACCGTGGGCACCGAAAGTCGTTGACGCCGCCAAGAATACGAGCCTGCACACGGTCGACGCTTCGCAGGGCGTCACGCCCATTGCCCTGACGGACAAGGAGGAAGTCAAGGAGCACGGCGCCTATGATCCGCACATCTGGCTGAGCCTGGTAAACGCCCAGATCGAAGTCTCGAACATCGCTGCCGCCATGGCCGAAGCGGACCCGGCCAATGCCGACTACTACCGCAACAACGCCGCCAATTACAAGAAGCAGCTCCAGGCCCTTCAGGACGAATACGCCCGCAAATTCGCCAGCGTACCGCACCGCGACTTCGTCACGGGCCATGCGGCCTTTGCCTATCTCTGCCGTGACTTCGGCCTGACCCAGCACAGCGTCGAATCCGTCTTTTCCAGCGGCGAACCGAGCGCACGCCAGCTCGCCCGCCTGACTGACTACTGCCGCGCCAACGGCGTACGGACGATTTTCGTCGAAGACATGGTCAGCCCGAAGACCTCTGAAACCCTGGCCCGCGAAGTCGGCGCCCGCGTCGAAACGATCCACACTATAGAAAACAGTGAAGACAATGAATCCTATCTGGACCGCATGCGCGATAATCTGGAAAAGATTTACGCTGCCAGTATTCATTGAATAAACAAAATAACCGCCTGTAGCTCCCAACTATAGCGGTTATTTCATCTTGACTATATTGGGCATAACCGTTTGCCGTGTAATGCCCTTTCTTTATCTATATATAGTAGACGGACACCGGGTTCGTCAACAAAAAATCAGGAGTGATGTTTAATGATTACACATACATACAGCGCCGCCATCTTTGACATGGACGGCACGGTTCTCAATACAGTAGAAGATCTAAAAAATGCCCTGAACGTCATCATGGCAGAAACAGGCCACCGCCATGACTGGTGTTCACAGGACGTCCGCCAGTTCTTCGGCAGCGGCGTCCAAGTCGCCATCAGCCGTGCCCTGGCCATCGAAACAGGCGCTGCCCCTTATGAAGAACTGGAATTCGTCGGCCAGCCCGGCGACACCATCACGCCCCGGATCGACGCCCGGGAAGTGAGCCGCATCCAGGGCCTTTTCCGCCCGTACTACGCGGCACACTGTGCCGTCAAAACCGGCGAATACAGCGGCATCAGCGACCTTCTGCGCCGCCTCCGGAAAAAAGGCATCAAGACAGCCGTCGTCTCCAACAAGCCTGATCCGGCCGTCCAAAAACTGACAGCCGACTACTTCCCGGGCCTCTTCGACCTCGCCCTCGGCGAACAGGCCCAGATACGGCGAAAGCCTGCACCGGACATGGTAATGAAAGCCCTTAAAGACTTAGCACTCACGCCGGCACAGGCCGTTTACCTCGGCGACTCCGAAATCGACATCGAGACTGCAAAAAACGCAGGCCTTGACTGCATCAGCATCACCTGGGGCTTCCGCTCCAAAACCTTCCTGAAAAACCACGGCGCCCAATACCTCGTAGACACGCCGCAGGAAATCGAAGCCTTCTTTTAAACTTCTTCATAATCATGCGTCAGAACACGATGCAGGAATTTCTTTGTCCGTTCTTCTTATTGTAATAGTATTTTCCGGCAATATGTTTCGCAAACCCAGCTTGTATTTTCGCTCATGAAATGTGATAATATTCTAAAAATACGCTCATTTTTTGTAAGAGGAGGTTATACCATGTATCTGCAGCGGCTCGATGCTGGGCATCAACTACCAGAAAATTGAGAGCAACAGCGTGGGATACAAAATGGGACACGCAGCGCCAGTTATTGGCGGACTACAATGAAGATATCCGGAAGTACGCACAAGGCCTCGACTAGGGCCGCATCCTGAACGTCTTCGAACATATCTCTATCCAGCTGGCAAAGGACAACAAAAAATTCCAGATTTCCAAAGTCGCTTCCGGTGCCCGCTTCAAAGAGAAGGCCTGACGAAAAGCGGCTACAGCCTCTACTATTTCAAAAAAGACGCGTCGACGCTGGAAGAAGACTTCTTTGTCCGCACTGCCGATAGTCTGGTCCCGCTTGAAGTCAAAGCGACGAACAACAAGGCAAAATCACTGACGACACTCATCAAGAGCAAGACCTACAGCGACATCCGTTTCGGCATCAAACTTATCGGCGGTAATCTTGGCTTTGAAAACAACATTTATACATTCCCGTACTTCTGCACTTTCCTGCTGCGTGATTTTCTGCGCCAGCTCCCGTCAAATCCTGAGCATATGGTATAATAAAAGCAGAATGACTGCGCTTGGGAGGTACGATATATGACAACGGAAAAACGGATTTTTTACTCGATTTGCCTGATTAGTTTCGTCGGGCCTTTTCTTTCTACTTCGATCAATATCGCCCTCCCTGTCATGGCCGGCCAGTTCGGCGTCGCACCGGACAAGATGAGCTGGGTCGTGACGATTTTCCTGATGACGACGGCAGCGTTTCTCCTGCCCCTGGGCAAGGTTTCCGACGTCCACGGCCGGCGGCGGACGTACTGCTGGTCCCTCATCGTCTTCGCCATCGCCACAGCAGCGGCAGCAGCGGCCCCGACCCTGCCGGTCCTCATCGGCCTGCGGGCACTGCAGGGCATCGCCCTGGCCGGCGTCTATGTCTCCTATATGCCCCTGCTACTGGCGACGACGGATGAAGACCATCAGGGGCACATCCTCGGCAAGGCCGTCGCCCTGACCTACCTCGGCCTCTCTCTAGGGCCGGTCATCGGCGGGGCTCTGACGCAGTTCGTCGGCTGGCGCTGTATCTTCCTCTTTTCGGCAATTGCCATCTTCATTTCCTACAATCTAATCCGCCCTATCAAAGAAGAATGGTATGCCAACGGCGCGCCTTTCGTCAATCTCGTCAGTTCCGCTCTCTGCATCAGCGGCATCATCCTGGCCCTCTACGGGCTCTCGTCCTTCGATGACTACGGCACCTTCTTTTTCGCCGGCCTGGTGATTCTCGGGATTTTCATCATCCACGAAGGGAAATCCTTCCATCCCCTCCTGCCGCTCTATCTCTTCCGCAACCTGACCTTCTCCATGTCCAATCTGGCCGCCCTCATCCAGTACAGCTCGACCTACGCCGTCTCTTTCCTGCTCTCCCTCTACTTCCAGCTCATCCTCGGTCTTTCGCCGGCCCTCTCAGGAGCGATTCTCCTCGTCCAGCCGATCATCATGGCCTTCTTGTCACCAAAGGCCGGAGACTTATCGGATAAATACGGCCCCCGCGGCATCGCCTCTCTGGGCTTGCTTTTGACAGCGATGGGCCTGACGGCCTTCGCCCTCTTCCCACACGTCCCCATCGGCGGCGCAGCGGTCTTCCTCATTTTCATCGGACTCGGCGCAGCCCTCTTTGGTGCGCCCAACAACAGCGCCATCATGGGCTCTGTCAAGAAGATGCATCACGGCATCGCCTCGAGCATCCTGGCCCTCTCGCGCAACCTCGGCCAGGCCCTGAGCATGGCCGTCGTCACCTTCATCATGACGACGGAGACGGCCAAGTACGCGTCCTACGCGGAAGGCGTCGTCGCGGCCCTGCATCTTTCCTTCATCATCCTGGCAGTTCTCTGCTTCCTTGCCGTCGCGGCGTCGCTCGCGCGCGGCAGGAATCATGAAAAAGTATAAATTTAGGAGGCAACCCTCATGAAAAAACAACTCATCGCTGCCGTTACGGTGGCTTCGCTCCTCGGTTTTGCCGGCGGCACAGCCGTCCAGGCCTTTAACCTCGGCTCAATCCTGAAAGTCGGCGGCATTTCCGTTCTCGTCTCGAAATACGGCGATTCCATCAACAGCTTCCTCAACAAGCTGCTCATGAAGAACGGTGTCGGCATGGACTACGCAACGAAAGTCGTGCCGATCATCAGCGTCGGCACAGGGAAATATATCGGTGCCGTCCAGGTCGTCGGCCCGACGGCGCAGGTCGAAAAAGTCAAGGCCGTAGCCCAGCTGGAAGGTGAATTCAACCACATTGCCCGGGCTAACGCGCTCATCCCGATGGCCACGACGGACGTCAGCAATCTGAACCGCGTCCAGGGTGTCGGCGTCTCGGCGACGATTGACTTCAAGTTCTAAGGCTCTTTTCAGACGCATTTTTGCGTGGTAAAATGGAAACACTTAAGTTATATTTGCGGAAAGGGGTCTTTCCTTTGAAAACCTATCAGCCTATTACGCCTGAAATCATCGAAAAATTAAAAGCCATTACCGGCCCGACGTACGTCAAGACCGATAAAGACATGCTTTTGCAGTACCAGACAGACTATGAAACGAACCCGGCCATGTTCCATATGCCGGAAGCAGCCGTTTCGCCGGCCAATGCCGAAGAAATCTCGGCCATCGTGAAATTAGCCAATGAATACGACTTCCCCATCACCGTCCGCAGCGGCGGTACGAGCCTCGCTGACGGTGCCATCCCGGTCTGCGGCGGCCTCGTTCTCTGCATGGACCGCCTCAATAAAATCCTTGAACTGAATGAAGAAGGCATGTACATGACCGTCGAAGCCGGCGTCCGCACAGTTGATCTGCAGAACGCCGCCAAGAAAGTCGGCCTCATGTATGCCGGCGACCCGTCCAGCGCCGAAAGCTGCCTCATCGGCGGCAACCTGGCTACCAATGCCGGCGGCCTGCGCGCCGTCCGCTACGGCGTCACGCGCGACCAGGTCTACTGCCTGGAAGTCGTCACGCCGACAGGTGACATCGTCGAATGCGGCCGTATTCTCAAAAAATGCTCGACCGGCTATGATCTGGAACAGTTGATGATCGGCAGCGAAGGGACGCTGGGCATCATCACGAAAGTCACAGTCAAGCTGATTCCCCTGCCGCCGTACCGTTTCGACGTCCTGGCTATCTACACAGATCCGCGCCAGGCCCTGCACATGGTGCCGAAACTGATGAAAGCCGGCATCGACCCGACGAGCGTCGAATACATGGACAACTCCTACGTCCGCGGCTGTGCCGATTACTGCCACTATAAGGACATGCCTCATTATGAAGACGGCATTTACGTCATCATTACGGTCGAAACGTTCCACGAAGACGAACTGGACACCAAGATGGACAGTGTCTGCACGATCTGTGAAGAATCGGGCGCTGCGGAAGTCCTCGAAGCGGACGACCGCGTCTGGAACATGCGCCGCAACTGCCAGACCTCTGTCGAACTCCAGAGCAAGGTCTTCCTCACGGACGACGTCGTCGTACCGGTCCACAAAATCGCCGGCACCATTGAAAAAATCATGGATATCGGCAAGAATTATCCCTTTGAAGTCAAAATCAACGCCCACATCGGCGACGGCAACCTGCACATCGTCCTCTGCAAGATGGACATGAGCGACGAAGAATGGGAAAAGAACGTCGAAGAATTCCATCAGCAGGTCTACGCTTATGCCTACAGCGTCGGCGGCCGCCTGGCCGGCGAACACGGCATCGGTGCCAAGAAGCTGAAATACATGGAACAGTTCACCCCGAAAGGAGAACTGAAAATCATGAAAACCATTAAACGGGCCATGGACCCGAAAGACATCCTCAATCCTGGAAAAGTGATTGACGCGTAAGAAAAAAGCCTGCCCCTGCGGCAGGCTTTTTTAGTTCCCCAACAGCCTCATCGCCATGAAGTACATGACGATTAACAGCCCTGTCACGAGTGCGAAGGAGGCGTAGAGGCTGACGGCGCGGCCTATGAAGCCAAGGACGGCCGGCGCTAAGAGGATGCCGACGTAACCAATGGTGCTGACGGCGGAGACGGCGTCGGCGACGGGCATGGCTTGCTGCGTGCCCAAGAGGGAGTAGAAGACGGGGACCGTGTTGGCGCAACCCAAACCGATGAGGACGTACGAGACAAAGAGGAAGGGGCCGTCAGGAATGAAGAGGAGGCCCAGGAAGCCGACCAGGCCGATGGGCAGAGAAAATCCCAGAAGGCGCCGCGAGCCGAGGTGCATGGCCATGGAGTCGCCGCCGAGGCGGGCCAGGAAGGCCGTCGCTGTAAACAACGTCAGGCCGAGACCGGATTTAGAAATGTCGATGCCCTTTTCTGTGGTCATGAAGACGCCGCTCCAGTCATTGATGGAGCCTTCGACGAGGAAGGAAATCGTGCAGACCAGGCCGATGAGGAGGATGATGCCCTTAGGCCGTACAAGATGGGTACTGCCCTGCTGTTTCTGGCGTTCACTCTGCAGGTGTGGTGCAAAGAAAAGAGTCAGGACCGCAATCAGCAGGGTCCCGCCAAAGGCGACGCCCTGCCATGGCAGGCCTACGTGCAGACAGGCGGCAAAGAAGGCGGCGCCGGCGAAATTTCCCAGAGACCACATGGCCTGCATGCCGGACATCAGACGTTTACGCACTTTACGTTCAATGTAAATGCCGTTTATATTGACGACAACGTCGAGGAGGCCCAGGGACGAACCGAGGCAGGCAGCCGCAGCGACGGCCAGGGCATAGGACGGCACATAGCAGAGGGCATTGAGGAAGACAACGATGGCCAGGCCGCCCAGGGTCAGGGAACGGCGGCAGCCGAGGCGGGCGGCAATGGTGCCGGCAAAGAACATCATCAGCAGGGCGCCGAAGCCGACGGCCAGAAGCAGGAAGCCGAGCAGGTCATCCGGAATGGAAAGCTGACGCTTCAAAAAAGGAATAAGCGAAGCCCAGGCTGTAAAGCCGAAGCCGCCGAGAAAGTAGAACGTCTTGGCACTGTAAATCTGCCAAAGGACCGCGCGTTTACTGAGCATATTGTTTCACCCCCTAATAATAGTTTATAGTTTCCAGTTTGCAGTGTAGGGGCCCGCACGTGGCGGGCCC
>OLRV01001796.1_pt1 | contig 17647 bp, 19 predicted proteins | sample 1672421 | NCBI WGS metagenome assembly OLRV01 (sample SAMEA3136684, study PRJEB25190) | human gut metagenome | biome: human gut; feature: human-associated habitat; material: faeces | place: Austria | collected 2013
ACAGCCGCCGGCAGGAGGTGAAGGAGCTGCTGGCGGAGCTGGAGCAGCGCTATCCTGATCTGAAGAAAAAGCTCTTCGGCGCCGTGCAGCGGTACCCGCTGTATGGGTGGGATCTGGAGAAAATGGAGAAGTGAGCGGCTTTTGTAAGACGCGCAAATCAAATTTTGAGAGGTGTTGATCAGATGGGAGTATTTGGTTTTTTCAAAAAAAGAAAAAGCGAATTATCATGCGAGCAGAAAAAATGGAATAAAATGTGGGATCTGTGGGCGGAAAACCGTGCGGACACCCCCTATGCAGAGGTGATGACCTATCAAAGCGAGGTCAATAATGGCGGGCACGATCAGTATTTCCTTAATGTTGAGCAAACGGGCGATCTGCAAGCGGAAATTTCGATTTTGGAGAACGTCTTATCCGAAGAACTGCGAAGCAATTTGCTGACCGCGTATGATGCATACCAGATGCTGGCTGATAAGGAGTCAGACGAAGAATGGGAGGCAATACTGGAACGATGCGACGATGTTTTTTTCAAAAACGAAGGGGAGATCAACCGCATTCTAAAAGAGTATGCCTCTAAAATTGAGTTGTAGCTTCGCGTTTTTTTTGGGTGGGATCTGGAAACGATGGAGAAGTAAGCGGCTCTTGTAAGACTCGTAAATCAGGTTTGGAGGAATTCCGATGATAAAGAATTTAATGTATATTGAGTTAAAATCCGGATATTCCGATGATGGCCCGGCATGGATCGGCTATGTAAAGACCTCAAAAACTGGAAAAACGATCTACTTTAACGACCACGCCTTTCAAAAGGCCATAGGCGGCAGTTCAAACTACATAGACGTTGAAAATGGCGATAGGTATTGGATCTCCGGTTTGAAAAAAGGAGAAAGCAATCGTCATTGGGCAGGGCACGGAAAAATCACGATCGACCGCAGAGCTGTTGAGGAATACCTTGCTTTGGTCGGGGAAAAAGAATTGCCATCGAGCTTGTTTGAGGTGGCCGACATGGAAGATAAATTTCCTGTTGAAAGAGCAAATAAGCTATTGAACGGAATAAAGTGAAGCCTTCCTCCCTATGTAACTACACCAGCACCCACTTCACCAGAAGCAGCAGCCCCAGCCCCGGCAGGCCCAGAACACCCACCGTCAGTGCGTTGAACCAGTTGACGCCCAGCGTCAGCCCGGTGACGGGGGCGGTGCTGTTCAGCAGCCACAGGACACCCAGGCCCAGGGCACTGTTCAGCACCACCCGCAGCGCCAGCTTCAGCGGCTTGCGGAACAGCCGCACCACCGCTACCAACAGGAACAGGCCCACCAGGGCCAGGGATACGATCTCTATGACGGACATACCTCTCCCCCCTTTATCGCGCCGGCAGCCACACAGGGCGGCGCGGACGGCTCTGTCTTCAGCACCGGCACCGCGTGCGGGATGCCGGAGGGCACACTTTGGCCATTCTGCTCCTTGATACGGCGCAACAGGTAGTTACTGCGGGCTTTCAGGGCGTTGATCTCGAAGATACAGGCGTCGATGAGCTCGCTGTCGCAGACATAGTCAAAGCGGATATAGGCCTCCTTCAACGCCTGGGTGGTGCTGTACAGTTCACGCTCCAGTTCACGGAGCGTCGGGTCTGTGCTGTGCTTCTTTGCCATAGGGTTCCCCTCCACATCAATATTGTACGTCCAGTTTACGCATTTATGCCCGGTTTCAAACAGGGGCGGCCTGTCCGCCCGGAAAGGACAGCTATGGAACAGGAATATTTCATGCAGCAGGCCCTCGCTCTGGCACAGGAGGCCGCTGTCCACGGCGAGGTGCCGGTGGGCTGCGTCATCGTCCGCAATGGTGAGATCGTGGGCCGCGGCCGCAACCAGCGGGAGGAAAAGCAGGCCGCCGTCTCTCACGCGGAGATGGAGGCCATCGCCCAGGCCAATGCGGCGCTGGGCAGTTGGCGGCTGGACGAGTGCGACCTGTATGTGACGCTGGAGCCCTGCCCCATGTGCGCTGGGGCCATTCTTAACGCCCGCATCCGGCGGGTGTACTATGGCGCCCGGGATGAGGTGATGGGCGCCTGCGGCGGCGTGCTGAATTTGTTTATGGAGGGCTTTCCCCGTCCGCCACAGCTGGTGGGCAATGTGTGCGGCGACGAATGCCGCGACGTTTTGCAGGCCTTTTTCCGGGAAGTTCGGGAGAAAAACGCCGAGAATACGAATCGTTCGGCAGACATTGTTGAAGATTTCACAGAATTTTAATATTTGTAACCGAATTTTTTTCACATCTCCGCGATATCCTAATAGTGCAAGAAACAAAAAACTTTTTTCATCTTCTCTTCCTGCCATATCTGCGGAGCGCCAAGCGGCACTCCGCTTTATGGTGTCCGGAGATATTTGCCCGCGCAAGCGGGTTTTTTGCTGCCCTATGGGGCTTTTCTTTTTGCGGGACTCATGCTATAATACCCCGCAGAACGACAAAAGGAGCGCGGAACATGGCCTCACCCCTGCTGCAAGGAAAACTGCATATCTCCGGCATGGACAGCCGGGCGGCGGCGCTGGCCCGACAGTGGCAGTTGGGACTGGAGACCATCGCCTTCTCCTATGCGCCTCTGCTGGATGATTCCGCCGCCCTGCCCCGGACGCGGGAGGAAATACACGGTATCAGCAGTCTGTGGCTCCACGGCCCCTTCGCCGAGCTGATCCCCTGCGCCATCGATCCGTTGGCCCGGGATGTAGCCATGCGGCGGTTCCGGCAGGCGCTGGACGCGGCGCAGGCGCTGGGTATACGACGCATGGTATTCCACGGAGGCTTTATTCCCCATGTCTACTTTCCGGAGTGGTATGTGGAGCAGTCGGTGTGGTTCTGGCGGGAATTCCTGCGGGACGTACCGGCCGACATGACACTGGCACTGGAAAATGTCATGGAGCCGTCGCCGGAGACACTGGTGTCCATCGCCGCCCAGATAGACGATCCCCGATTGGGGCTGTGCTTGGATGTGGGCCACGCCAACACCTGCGTCAGCGAAACGCCGCCCATGGATTGGATCGTGCCTATGGCCCCATGGCTGCGGCACGTTCACCTGCACAACAACCAGGGCGATACGGACCTGCACGCCTCGCTGGGAGAGGGAAACATCCCCATGCGGCAGATCATCGACACGGTGCTGCAAGCCGCGCCGGAGGCCACATTCACCATTGAAAATCAGGACGCCCTGCCGTCGCTGCACTGGCTGGCGGCGCAGGGATCTATCGAGGAACCGATATGACAGAAGCAGCATTGCAGCAGTATATACAGGCCATCCGCCCGGCAGACCGGGCGGCGATGGACGCGGCCCGGAAACGACAGGCAGAGCTTGCCAAACCGCCGGGGAGCTTGGGCGCACTGGAGGATATGTCCATCCGTCTGGCAGGCATCACCGGCCAGGTGTGCCCGAAAATGGACAGCTGCCGCGTGGCGGTGTTTGCCGCCGACAACGGCGTGGTGGACGAGGGCGTGTCCTGCGCGCCCCGGTCCGTGACCTTGCAGCAGGCCATCAACATGACCCGGCGCAGGACCGGGATGTCCGCTATGGCCGCCGCCTTCGGCGACGATGTGGCCGTCGTGGACGTGGGTATTGCCGCCGACGTGCCGGGCGTGGACATTCTGGACCGGAAGATCCGGTGGGGCACCGGAAACATCGCCGTAGAGGACGCTATGACCCGGCCGGAGGCGCTTGCCGCCATGGCCGCCGGCATGGAGCAGGCGGCGCGTGCCAGAGCCGACAGCATCACCGCCCTGGGCATCGGCGAGATGGGTATCGGCAACACCAGCACCTCCGCCGCGGTGCTGTCCGTGCTGACCGGTGCGGACATCGAGGCCGTCACCGGCCGGGGTGGCGGACTGACAGACGAGGGCTTCGCCCGCAAGAAGGACGTGCTGCGCCGTGCGCTGACGCATCGGGCTGTTGACAAGGATGATGTATTGGATGTGCTGTGCGCCGTGGGCGGACTGGATATCGCCGCCATGGCCGGGGCTTTCCTGGGCTGTGCCCATGAGCGCATACCGGCAGCGGTGGACGGCTTCATCTCCGTTGTGGCCGCACTGTGTGCCGTTACGCTGTGCCCCGAAGTGCGGAACTATCTGTTTCTGTCCCACGACTCCTATGAGGTGGGCTACCGCCTGGCAGCAGACCGGCTGGGTCTGGAGCCCTGCCTGCATCTGGGAATGCGGCTGGGTGAGGGCAGCGGGTGTCCCCTGCTGTTCCGGGTGTTAGAGGGTGCCTGCGGCGTAATGGCCGGTATGGCCACCTTTGCCCAGGCGGCCATACAGGATGACTACCTGGACGAAATACGCGCAGGCGACAGCTTTACGGTGGACAAGCCATGAGGATACTGCTGATCGGCGGCGGAAAAAGTGGAAAGAGCACCATGGCCCAACGCCTGGCCGCCGCACTGTCCGGGGACGCACCTCGGTATTATTGGGCCACCATGACCCCCCATGACGATGAGGACCTGGCACGTATCCACCGCCATGTGGCGGATCGGGCAGGTATGGATTTTATTACCGTCGAGCGCAGCTTCGATCTGCCCGCCGCTCTGCCGGCACTGGACAGGCACGGTACGGTGCTGTTCGACAGCGTCACTGCCTGTCTGTCGGAGCAGATGTTCCCCGGTCCCGCGCCGGACGCCGGCGCAGCAAATCGGGTACTGCGGGAGCTGCTGGATATCAGCCGTTACCCCGCCCACTTCATCGCCGTGTGCGACGATATCTGGCACGGCGGCGAGGACTACCGGGACTGGACGGAAGTTTATGTTCGGGGCCTGGCGGATATCTGTCAAGGGCTGGCAGCGGAATTTGACGTAGTATGTGAGATGACGGCGGGGCTGCCCCGTCTGTGGAAAGGAGCACTGCCCCGTGTCTGACTGGATATACGGCTTTTTCATGGCGTGGGGTATGTTCCTGACCATTCCCTGCCCTAAAAAAATATGGCGGGAGAGCGCCCGGCGAAAAATGCTGGCTTGTCTGCCCCTGATAGGGCTGATCGTCGGCGGCATATGGGCGTTGTGCGCGTGGCTGGGCAGCTTTTTGCCGCAGCCGCTGGCTGCTCTGCTGTGCGCAGCAGCTCCCTGGCTGATCACAGGTTTTATGCATCTGGACGGCTATATGGACGTGTGCGACGCTGTATTGAGCCGCCGGGACCTGGAGACACGGCAGCGAATACTGAAGGATTCCCACTGCGGGGCCTTCGCGGTGATCTGTCTGATGCTGCTGACCCTATGCCAATGGGCGGTATTTCTGTCGGCGGAGGCGCTGCCCCTTTGGCCGCTGACGCTGATACCTGCGGCATCACGAGCCTGTGCAGCACTGGCCGTTCTGACACTGCGGCCCATGTCCACCAGCCAGTACAGCGCCATGACCCGCGGCGGCGCACCTGTGGTATTTGCCGCCATTGTGCTGGCGGCGGTGTGCGGGCTCTCCGTACTGCTGTGGGACAGCTTTGCTCCGTTGGCTGCGGCGGCGTGCTATTGGCTGGCGGCATGGTACGCTTTCCGGCAGTTGGATGGTATGTCCGGCGATGTGTCAGGCTTCGCCCTGACCATTGCGGAGTTAGGTGGTGCAGCGGTACTGGTGTTGTGGAGGTAAATATGATCCTGATCATTGGAGGCGCGTTCCAGGGAAAACTGGCATACGCGCTGAAAGCATATAACTTAACAGAAAATGACGTATGCGATCTGGCAGTCAGCGACCCCGAGCCGGGATACAAATGCTATCGGCATTTGGAGGCGCTGAGCCGCAGAAATAACGATATCACAAGGCTTTTGCCGCTGTTCGAGGACGCAGTCGTCATCGCCAGACAGGTCAACGGGGGCATTGTGCCCATGGCCGGTGCGGAGCGGGCATGGCGGGAAAACTACGGCGTGCTCTTACAGCAGCTGGCGAAAAAAGCGGAACATGTGACGCGCGTTTTCTGCGGGATAGCGGAGGAATTGAAATGAAACTGACACTTTTGCGGCACGGGGAGACCGAGGGCAGCCAGAAAAATCTGTATTATGGCGCGGCGGATATCCCGGCGCTGCCGAAATCGCTGGAGGCCTTGCAGCAGAAAGCTTTGACCGGCGTATATCCCACGGCGGAGCACTACTACGTCAGCGGAATGACGCGGACGATACAGACGCTGCGGGCCATATACGGCGACGTGGCATACACGGTGCTGCCGGGGCTGCGGGAGATGGATTTCGGCGATTTCGAGATGCGGGCCTACGCCGGCGATCTGGAGCACGATCCACAATTTATTGTGTGGTGTGAGGACTCAGAGCACAATATGTGTCCCAACGGAGAGAGTGCGCCGCAGGTGCTGGCACGAAATCTGGCCGCGATACAGCCCGTTATCGACGCGGGGGAGGACGCGGTGTGCGTGATCCACGGCGGAGTGACGTCGGGACTGATGATGCACTGGTTCGGCGGAACGCGGTACGACTATCTGCTGGCACCCGGCGAGGGATATCAGGTTAGTTTTAACGAGAAAAAACCTGTAAGCTATTCGAAAATAATGTAATCTTTCTGCAAAGGAGTGGCAAAATGGAGCATATATACAGAACGAAGGGCACTTGCTCGCGGGAGATCTCCTTCGAGTTGGACGGAGACAAGGTGCGGAATGTGCACTTTGTGGGCGGCTGCGACGGCAACCTGAAGGCCGTGAGCAAGCTGGTGGACGGCATGAGCGTGGCGCAGATCGAGGCGCTGCTGCGGGGCAACACCTGCGGGCCGCGGAGCACCTCCTGCGCCGACCAGCTGGCGGTGGCGGTACAGCAGGCCTATGAACAGGAGCAGGCGCAGAAGTGACAAATATGTGCACGCGGAGAAAAGCGGCCCTTGCGGGCCGCTTTTACGTTTATCTTACCAGACCGCGGGAGGCGGAATATTCGGCGTTTATCTCCGCCAACTCCTTCTCGCCGTCGATATAGGGTTGGTAGATACTGTCTACCCGGCCGCCGCCGGCGTTGCCGCAGCCATTGCAGCCGTCACAGGGGCTGCCGCAGGCGCTGAGGGCGCGGCGGACGATCTCCTCCCGCTGGGCGCGGGTGGTGTCCTTAATGAGCAGGGACTGCATGAAAAACGCTCCTCTCGTTTTTATAGGAAAGGCCGGACGGGGAGGGCTTCCCGGCCCTCCCCGCCGGGTCTGTCAGCCGGCCATGTCGAGCATATTCTCAATGAATATGCCGTAGCCGCGGGTGGGGTCGTTGAGCAGGACGTGGGTGACCGCGCCGACGATGCGGCCGTTCTGGAGGATGGGGCTGCCGCTCATGCCCTGGACGATGCCGCCGGTGGCGGAGAGCAGGGCGGGGTCGGTGATGCGGAGGAGCAGGTTGCGGGTGGGCTCGTCCGCGCCGTAGAGGCGGACAAGCTCCACACGATACTCCCGCACATCGCTGCCGGAGACGGTGGCGAGGATGGTGGCGGGGCCGGTGGTGATCTGGCCGGCAGCGGCCACGGGGACAGGCGTGCCGCCGGAGAGGAAGTCCGGGTCGGCCACGGTGCCGAAAATGCCGCCGCTGCTGTTGACGGTGACGGTGCCCACATCGCGCTGGACGGAGAAGTCGCCCTTGAGCTCACCGGGATCGCCCTTGGCACCCTTTTTCACCGCTTTGACGGTGGTCTCCATGATGGCGCCGGAGGCCAGAGGCATGAGCTGGGCGGTATCCACATCGGTGATGCCGTGGCCGAGGGCACCGTACTGACCGGTGGCGGGGTCGTAGTAGGTCAGGGTGCCGATGCCGGCCATGCTGTCGCGTATCCAGGCACCCAGCTGCCAGACACCGTTATTTTCGCGGGCACAGGCGGTGAGGGCCAGAGCGTCTGCGCCGCGGCGGACGGAGAGGACAATGGGCGCGCCGGCCGTATCGGCCAGAAGGTCCTGGACCTGCTCGGTGGAGCCGACAGCGGCGCCGTCCATGGCGGTGATGATATCGCCCTGACGAAGGCCGCAGGCGCGGGCAGGCGTGGGGCCATCGGCCAGAGCCACCACCAGGACGCCGTCCGCAAAGAGTTTGATGCCCACCGCCTGACCCAGGGGGATCACGGTGCGCTCCGCCGGGGCGGCCCAAGCCTGCTGCACGCAGAGGGAGAGGGCAAACAGCGCCGAGAGCAGCCAGGCGGAGAGACGATGGGAGGCGGGGATATGCCGTGGTTCATACAAGCGTCTCACCCCTTATTTTATTGTGATGTTTCCCGTTTTTGCCGTTGAACGGGCGAAAACGGGGTTTGTTTTGTCGCCGGCGACAGGGTTACTTTGTGTCAAAAGGGCGCAGAACATGAGGTGCAAATTCAGGGGGAACTGTGTAATTTTTTCTTTTGTTTTTTTGTTAGTTTATTTCCAAATTCATCCTCAATCTTACTTCTGACTGCTCCTGATCCATTTCTTATAATATGACTGAATTTCTCATATTCTCCGTGGACATCAGACAGGTAATGTTCTGTTCCTTTTGGCAAATGTAAGATTGCCTGAAGATTAATGATCTCCGTTGAAGCAGCTGCGACATTTGGATAACGCACTGCCAGTTCCTTTAGATACTTCATCTGGTCCATGAGAAGAATCCCCTTTCGTTTACGCTTATTTTATTGTTCTGTAATATTATATCATTATTTTTCATACTTTCCCAATAACTTTCTTTCATTTTCCTTAATTATGATGCTTTTATGAAAATAATGTCATTTCTTGTGTTATACTGTAGTCAGTCTTTGCAAAATCTATGTAAATTTTCTGATTTTTGATCGTAGATTTGAAAGGCTGCATACAATAAGGAGGAGATTATGTTAAAAAAGAACAAAAGCATTGCACTGGTGATGATCTTAACTTTATTGATCGTTACTTCTTCTTGTGCACCAAAAAACACGCAGACAGAACTTAACCAGCCTGCAAAAACAAACACCTCTTGGGAACGGAAACTTTGCAGATCAAAACTTAATATCATCAGTTCTTATGGTGATGATCAGGCATTTCACCCAAAAGTCTTGAATTTTGACAAACCTTGGAACGGCTACCGCTACTGGATGGCTTATACACCATACCCAGGTGCTGACCAGCGAAAAGAAAATCCCCATGTCTGCGTATCCAATGATAAAATTCACTGGAAACCATTTGAAGGAGAAGGAAAAGCTGTTGCATTGGATCCACTAACTCCATTTGAAAATCCTGACAAGCAATATAATTCTGATACACATCTTGTATATAGAAAGGATATCAATACTTTGGAATGCTACTGGCGCCAGGTTGATAATCGTACCCAGATCGATAAGATCATGAAACGCACAACAACTGATGGTATCCATTGGAGTAAAGCTCAGAATGTATTGGTTTCTGATGCACACACTGACCGCATTCTAAGTCCATCGATCATCTATGAAAATGGACGATATAAGATGTGGACCGTTAATTGCAAAGGAAAATATCCGATTCTATACCGTGAAAGCAAAGACGGATTCCATTGGAGTAATCCACGCAAGATTCAGTTAAAATATCCATCAAATAATCTTCGCAGCTGGCATCTCGATGTCATTCATACGAACAAAGGATATGAGATAATCGTTGTTGCTTTCATTAATGGTCATAAGCACAGAGAAATGAATCTTTACTATACTTCTTCTAAAAATGAACATGATTTTAAGAAATGTATCACGATCTTAAAACCATCCCAAAAGAAGAAAACATGGGATAACCGTGGTATTTACCGCAGCAGCTTCTTTGTAGAAAATGGCACCTATTATATCTATTACAGCGGCATCGGTTATCCAAAGGGACCAAAAAGTTCTCAAGGTGTTGGTCTTACCTATGGGCCATCGGTGAAAAACATTCATGGTTATGATGTATAAAATATCTTGACGTCATAAATATTCGGGTGTAAACTGTTAGCAATAAGAATTTTTAGCCAACCATCCATAGACTGGCTAACGACTCTACAATAAGATTAGAAGGAAGTGCATTAATATTATGGAAAAGAAAAATATCGACTGGGCTAACATCGGTTTTGGTTATATGCCAACAGATTACCGTTTTGTTGCAAATTATAAAGATGGAGCATGGGATGAAGGAGCATTAACTACAGATGCTACGATCACACTCTCTGAATGTGCCGGTGTATTACAGTACGCTCAGACATGTTTTGAAGGAATGAAAGCTTACACAACTGAAGATGGACATATTGTTGTATTCCGTCCTGACTTAAATGCAAGCCGTATGGCAGATTCTTGTAGAAGACTTGAAATGCCTGTATTCCCTGAAGACAAATTTGTAGAAGCCATTGAGAAAGTTGTTGCAGCTAACGAAGCATTCGTACCACCTTTTGGTTCTGGTGCTACATTATATATCCGTCCATATATGTTTGGAAGTGACGCCGTTATCGGTGTTAAACCTGCAAACGAATACCAGTTCCGTGTATTCACTACACCTGTAGGACCTTACTTCAAAGAAGGTGCAAAACCTATTACTATCCGTGTCAGTGATTACGATCGTGCTGCACCTCACGGAACAGGAAACATCAAAGCTGGATTAAACTATGCAATGAGCCTTTACCCAATCATGGAAGCTCATCGTCAGGGATTTGATGAAAATATGTATCTTGACCCAGCAACAAGAACAAAAGTAGAAGAAACAGGTGGAGCTAACTTTATCTTCGTTACAAAAGATGGTAAAGTCGTAACACCTAAATCTGACAGCATTCTTCCATCTATCACTCGCCGTTCTTTAGTTTATGTAGCAAAAGAATATCTTGGACTTGAAGTTGAAGAACGTGAAGTATTATTTGATGAAGTAAAAGATTTCGCTGAATGTGGATTATGCGGAACAGCCGCAGTTATCTCTCCTGTAGGAAAGATTTATGATCATGGTAACGAAATCTGTTTCCCAAGCGGAATGGAAAAAATGGGACCAGTCATCCAGAAATTATATGATACTTTAACAGGAATCCAGATGGGACATATCGAAGCACCTGAAGGATGGATTAAGGTTATTAAATAATCTTTCGTAATCAATAGAATATAGAAAATAAAATAGTAGTCAAATTGACTACTATTTTATTTTCTATATTCTTTTATACGGAAGGTTATTGAATCACATAAAAATGCAGACGGAAAGCTATTGGTTAATAATTCCGTCTGCATTGTGTTTAGATATATCGTGGATTATCTGGATTGTATTTATTGGTCTCTTAGATGAATTTCTGGATTTCCGTGGTTTTCAATGTAGTCTCTTGTGATCGTTACACTTCCGATCGTGTCATCTTTTGGTATTTCGTACATGATGTCCAGCATAAATTTCTCGATGATCGCACGTAATGCTCTGGCTCCTGTTTTCTTTTTCAGGGCTTGTTCTGCGATGGCTTCTAATGCTCCTTCATCGAATTCTAATTTGACTTCATCTAGTTCTAATAACTTCTGGTATTGTTTCAGGATCGCATTCTTTGGTTCTTTTAAGATCTTGACTAACATTTCTTTTGTTAATCCGTCTAATGTAAATACCATTGGAAGTCTTCCGATAAATTCTGGGATCATTCCATATTCTCTCAGATCGTCGTTTGTGACTTTGGAGATGATGTTCTCTTCGTTATCAAAGTGATCTTTAAGATCTGCTCCGAATCCGATAGATGTTTTCTTCATCAGTCGTTTTTTGATGATTCCTTCGAGTCTTGGGAAAGCTCCTCCGCAAATAAAAAGGATATTTCTTGTATTGATCGTTGTCAGTGGTACCATGGCGTTTTTGCTTGTAGCTCCGACTGGTACTTCGACTTCTGCTCCTTCTAAAAGTTTTAACAGTCCCTGCTGTACGGATTCTCCGCTGACATCTCTGCTGTTTGTGTTTTGTTTCTTAGCGATCTTATCGATCTCATCGATAAATACGATTCCGTGTTCTGCACGATCTACATCGTTGTCTGCAGCCTGTAGAAGCTTTGATAAGACACTTTCTACGTCATCTCCAATATATCCGGCCTCCGTTAATGATGTGGCGTCTGTGATTGCAAGGGGCACTTTTAACAGTCTTGCCAGTGTTTTGACAAGATATGTTTTACCACTTCCTGTTGGTCCGATCATCAGCATATTGGATTTGTCGATTTCAATCTCATCCATTGTATTTGTAACCACTCGTTTGTAATGGTTATATACTGCAACAGACATGACTTTCTTTGCATAATCTTGTCCAATGACATATTCATCTAACATTGCCTTGATCTGATGTGGTGCTGGAATGTCTTTTAATGTAAGTTCTGGCGTTTCTTTTTTGTCTTTCTTTTTCTTCTTTACTTCTGCTTTTGGCTGCATACTTTGCATATCGTTCATCATCTTTGTGATGTCCATGCTGTCAAGATCCATATTTCTTGCATCAATGAAACCAAACTGGCCATTGCTCATAGAATTTAATGTTCTTTGCATGCAGTCTGTACAAATGTAAATATTATTAGGAAGTTCTAACATCTTACCGGCTACAGATTCCGGACGTCTGCAAAGATAGCAGTAATGTTCTACATCTTTGTGTTCGTCTTCATTTGTTACTTCCTCAATCTCGTTTTGATTCTTCTCTTCTGACATATGATTGTCCTCCACTGTTTATTTTGAATAGAGTACTTCTCTTATAATTTCAATCCCTATTATCATATCTTCTTTTTTCATTCTAGTAAACCCTAAAATATATTCTTCTGTCGATGGCTTTCCTTCAATATAATACCATGAAAGCGGATAGATCATCACACCTCTTTGTTTTAATTCTTTCTGGAACTTGTAAGGATCATTTACCGGGAAGCTTACAATGATATGTGCACCAGCTCCATGTCCATATATTTTGATCTTTGAATCCAATTTTTTAAGACTTATGATAAGCTGATCATGTTTTTCCTTATAAATGTTTCTCATGCGATTTAAATGCCGCTCAAAATGTCCTTCTGTCAGAAACATAGTTAATACTTTCTGATCAATTCTTGATACTGCACATGAAAATGTCCGCCCAATCTTCTGGTATTGTTTTACCAGCTTTTGAGGTAATACCATATAACATACACGAATGGCCGGTGCGATCGCTTTTGAAAATGTTCCAGTATAGATTACATTTTCTCCATCGTCTAATCCCTGCATTGCTGGAATTGGCTTTCCTTGATATCTGAATTCACTGTCATAGTCATCTTCAATAATATAACGGTCTGGGTCTTTTTTGGCCCATCTTAGTAACTGGCTTCTACGACCAACTGGCATGATCACTCCAGTTGGATACTGATGTGCTGGTGTCACATAGGCCAGATTAGCATCTGTTTGTTCTAGCTGCTCCACACACATTCCCGATTCATCCATAGTGATCGGATGAATCTTAAAATTTAGTTCTTTTAAGATTGCATAAGCATTTTTGTATACTGGGTTCTCAATTCCGATAGAAACTTTCTCTCCAAGAATCTGATGAATCAAAAACAATAGATTCTCCATTCCTGCTGCCACTACAATCTGGCTAGTGTGAACATGCACACCTCTTGACTGTCTCAAATAATACATGATTGCCTTACGAAGTTCTAAATCTCCCTGAAAATTTCCCTTCTGGAACAATTCACTATTATCATTGATCATGATCTCTTTTAAAAGTTTTCTCCAAATATGATATGGAAACTGCGTCATATCAACTCCTACCGGAGAAAAATCATAAGGAACTTCTTCCTTCTTGATTTCTTCTTCCTCGTCCTCAATTTTAACTGGAATATGTAATTCTGCGAGTTCTTCAACCTGACAGACAAAAAATCCCCTTTTGGGCTTTGACTCTATATAGCCTTCTGCACACAACTGTGCATAAGCTGTATCCACTGTATTGCGGCTTACATCCAGATGTTTTGCAAGTCTTCTTGCAGAAGGAAGCCTTGCCCCGAAAGGTAAAGCTCCTGTTACAATTTCTTCTTTTATAGAATTATAAATCTGCTCATATAAAGGTTCTTTCCTTGATGCATCAAGTGCAACGATCAGCATATCATCACCTATTTCCCCTTTTATTTATTTTGCATTTGAAACCGCCATTTTCTCAATCACAACTTTCTTCACCGGCTGGCTTTGTTCCCCACTTCCACTATCCTTTGTCTCACATGCTGCAATCTTATCTAACACATCATATCCTTCGATCATCTGTCCGAATACCGTATAGCTTCCTGTCAAGGATGGGTATCCACCCTGATCTAAAAATAATTGTTTTTGTTTCTTGGTAAAATCCATAGTTCCTTCTTCCAGACCTTTTTTTGCTGTATCTGATTTGGCCTGAACGATGAAGAACTGGCTTCCATTTGTATCAGCTCCAGAATTTGCCATACATAACGCCCCTCTTAAAGGTAAAAGTTCATCACAGACTTCATTCTTAAATTCTTCTCCCCAGATACTTTCGCCTCCAGTACCTGTTCCTGTTGGATCTCCACCCTGGATCATAAAATCATTAATGACTCTGTGAAAGATCTGTCCGTCAAAATATCCATTTGATGCAAGTGTTACGAAGTTTTTCACTGCCAATGGTGCTTTTTTCATAAAAAATTTAAACTTCATCTCTCCATAACCTTTGACTTGCATCGTAACAATTGTTTCACCCTTTTGTGCTTCAGCCAGCTGATCCGTTTTCTTTGCTGCTGTGATCTTTGGTACTTTATATTTGGACTGTACTTTCATTTTGGCTTCCGTTGTTGCTGTTGTTGTTTCTTTGCTGCCCTCTTTCTTTGATGAGCATCCCACACATAGTGACATTGCCATCATCAAACATCCTGCTGCTATGATCTTTCTCATGTTTTTGATTTCCCTTCTTGTTTATTAGTCTTATTTTAAAATCTCTTATTTAGAATCATTGTTCTCTGATCTTATCTGCTGGAAATGATTCCTGTCTGTCTTCGTACTTCATCTGTGATATCCATCTCAATCTCTGATGATCTTAAAAATTCATGATCGACTTTATGTTTTTTGATCAGTTCTATAAAATCTTTTGTCTCGTAGAGCATTGGATTGTCTCTTTTTTCAAATTGTAATTCTTCTTTCTCCCCATTACGATAAAGAATCGTAATCTTCTTAATGATCGGACATTCTTCAATGATCATACAGCCCTTTTCTCCCTGAATCTGTGTTGGCAGTTTAGAATCTGTGATCTTGGAATAAATAATCTCTGCCTGCTTATCTCCATAAGATGCGATCACACTTCCTGCTCCATCAACTCCATTTTCAAGAAAAATGCTGTCCGCCAAGATCTTTTCTGGTTTGCCAAATAAACTTGCGAGGAAATGGATGCAATAAGATCCAATATCCATTAATGCCCCATTAGAAAGCTTTGGATTGAACGCATTCTCTATGATACCATTTTTGAATTTGTCATATCTAGAAGAATACTGACAATACTGGATCGTTGCTCTCCTTATCGTTCCGATCTTATGAAGATTATCCATCATTGCATAAAATCCTGGTGAATGAACATTCTTCATAGCTTCCATAAATACAACACCTTGTTCTTTCGCTGCTTGGGTAAGTATATCTAATTCTTCACGATTTGAACAGACTGGTTTCTCGCACAAAACATGTTTTCCATAATTGATCATTGTAATGGAATGTGCGTAATGCATATAAGTCGGACTTGCTACATAAACAGCATCAATCTCTGGATCTTGTGCCATTTCTTCGTAATTGTTATATACTTTCTCTACACCATATTTTGCTGCAAACTGCTTTCCTTTTTCTAAATTTCTTGAATATACCGCAGTTAATTTAATCTCTTCTAATTCCTGAACTCCTTCCATGAACCAGTCTGTGATAAAGTTGGTTCCGATCGTTGCTAATCTGATCATTCGTTCTCCTTCCTGATCCACTCTTCCATCTCTTCTTTTACATCTTCTAAGGTTATCTTAGCAAGTTCTTGTTCCATCGCCCTTTGTACTTTATCTAATTTACTATCCAGCACATGATGGATATTACGGCCTACCGGACATTTCTGGTTTGGCTTCTCATGGAAATGGAATAATTCTTCCTGTGGTGTGCATTCCACAGCCTGATAAATATCTAAAAATGTGATCTCATTAAATGGACGTTTCACTTTCACGCCGCCAGTTCCTCTTAATACTTCAACCAGGTCTGCTGCTTTGAGCTGTTGCAAAAGTTTCCTTATGATCACGGGATTCGTTCCGATGCTTGCTGCCATAAAATCACTGGTCATTTTCATATCTTTAAATACATCTATACATGCAAACATATGAATCGCCATTGTAAATCTGCTTGATATCTGCATTTTCTTTCCTCCTGTATACCTTATATTTTATAGTGGCAGTGGTGTAATGTCAATGATTACGACTAGCGCATAATGATGTATGCACTATAGCATAAATACAAGCAGATCATTATGATTCCTTCTGTTCTTGAAATCTCTTTTTTTGTTGCTCCAAAAAACCATACAACGATAGAAAATACGACTAATACAACAATATCGATAATATTTTCACCGATCAATTGTAATGGACTGATTGCGGATGCAATTCCAAGTACCATAAGAATATTAAAGATATTCGAACCAATTGCATTTCCAACTGCCATATCAACTTCATTTTTTCTTGCGGCTACGATGGATGTGACCAGTTCTGGAAGAGACGTTCCGATCGAAACAATCGTTAATCCTACAAGATTCTGGCTCATTCCAAAATCTATGGCAATCCTGCTTGCGGCATCAACTGTAAGATCTCCACCAAATGCAATGGCTGCTGCACCTCCAACGATACATAACAGACTCTTTGGATAAGACATGATCATCAATTCTTCATTTTCCATTGTTTCAAGTTGTACGACTTCCTGATTATTTCTGGCACGCATTGCCTGAAAAACCATCATAAGAACATATACGGCAAATATAATAAGGAAAATGATTCCATCAAAACGTCCAAGGATCATATGTGATCTATCTCCGAATGCAAGATAACCAAATATGAGAAGTAATGTCGCACATACAAGAGATAATGGAATATCTCTTATAATTGTTTCTCTTTTTACACCAATTGTTGCCAAAATAGAACAAACTCCTATCACAAACATCATATTGAAGATATTAGAACCTACAACATTGCTGATTGCTAATGCATTATTGTTAGCAAGAGAAGCCGTTACACTGACCGCAGTTTCTGGAAGTGATGTTCCCATTGCTACAATTGTAAGTCCTACCAATGTTTCAGACATTCCTGCTGCAAGAGCCAGACTCTTTGCGCTGTCTACAACAACCTGTCCTCCTACCGCTATGGCAATTGCACCACCAACTATGAAAATTGCACTTTTTCTTTTTGAAAGCATTATAACTTCATCGGTACCATCTTCTTCTGTTCTTTCTTTTAAAGCATAACTTACAGTCCAGGCTATAAATCCTACGAAAAGTACAAGCAATAATATACCATCAATTCTGTTAACATTTCCTACCATTGTTGATCCATTTTCAAATAGGAAAATGTTGTTTTTCTTAATTATTCCTCCAAACCATAAAATATCTCCTGCCAAAAATATTAACAGTACTGATATTATAAGCAAAAGTGGCATTTCTCTTTTTAGTATGGATTTTTTTACTAACATATCTTTAAATAATGCAGTAATACCAATTACCATCAAAAGATTAAATATGTTAGAACCTACCACGTTTCCAAGTGCTATGGCATTAGAATGTTTAACTGCTGC
>OLRV01001799.1_pt1 | contig 17620 bp, 14 predicted proteins | sample 1672421 | NCBI WGS metagenome assembly OLRV01 (sample SAMEA3136684, study PRJEB25190) | human gut metagenome | biome: human gut; feature: human-associated habitat; material: faeces | place: Austria | collected 2013
CGACCGCGCGGCGCTCGCCGCGCGCGCGGAGCGCGGCGAGCGCGTGAAGCTGAGCCTGTGACCCGCTTCGCGTACATCCGCCGGGACGGGCGGTGCGTGCTGCGCGCGGACGGCCACGCGGACTTCTGCCCGGGCAGAGACATCGTGTGCGCCGGGGCGTCGGCGCTCGTGTGCGCGCTGGCTGGCGCGCTCGATGCGCTGGGCGCGCAGGGCGTGCAGCGCACGCTCTGCGCCGGGCACGCAGCCATCGCAGCGGACGACCGGGCCGATGTGCGCGCGGCGTTTACCGTGGCCGTGACGGGCCTGCGGCAGCTTGCCGAGGCCTACCCCGGCCACGTTGCGGAGGACACCGGCCGCACCCCCGCACAGGAGGAACCCAACGGCAGCGCAGCGGCCGGGCGCTGCCCCGGCGCTGTCCCCGGAAGCGGACAGCAGAGAAAAAAGGAGACATGAGTATGGAAAACATCCACATGGACCTGCGCCTGTTTGACGCAAACACGCAGGTGACTACCCAGCAGAGCCTGACCGAAGAAATGAAGACGTTCTACTCGGACTACCTCATCGACGCGGCCGAGCCCGAGCTCGTGCACGACCAGTTCGCGCAGAAGCACCCCATCCCCGCAAACGGCGGCAAGACGATCCAGTTCCGCCGCTTCGCCCCGCTCGGCAAGGCGCTGACCGCCCTGACCGAGGGCGTGACCCCCGACGGCCAGAGCCTGAGCATGACCACCGTCGAGGCGGCCGTGCGCCAGTACGGCGGCTACATCCAGATGAGCGACCTGCTGCTGCTGACCGCCATCGACAACAACCTCACCATGGCCACGAAGCTGCTCGGCGCGCAGGCCGGCCGCACGCTCGACACGATCACCCGCGAGGTGCTCGTCGGCGGCGACAACGTGCAGTATGCCGACGAGTCCGTGTCCGCGCGCTACCTGCTGCAGGGCGGCAACGCCAGCGCCGCCGACAACAACTACCTGACCGTCGACTGCATCCGCCGCGCCGTGCGCGCGCTCAAAAACGCCAACTGCCGCCGCATCGACGGCGCGTTCCCGGTCATCATCCACCCCGACGTGGCCTATGACCTCATGAACGACCCGAAGTGGCTCGCCCCCCACCAGTACGTCGACACCGAGCACATGTACGAGGGCGAGATCGGCAAGATCGAGGGCTGCCGCTTCGTCGAGAGCACGGAGGCAAAGATCTTCCACGCGGCCGATCTTGCCGGCGACAGCCGCACCCTGCTCACGGCCGGCGCGGTGAGCGGCAAGACCACCTTCCCGTTCGACGGCGGCACGGTCCAGGCCGGCGCACTCGTCGGCCGCCAGGTGCTCATCGGCAATGCGTGCGTGACCGTCACGGCCAACACCGCAAGCTCCATGACCGTCGACGCCGCCGTCACGGCCGAGGACAACGCCATCATCTACCCCGGCGAGGCCGGCGCGCAGGGCCGCGACGTGTACGTCACGCTCGTGCTCGGCGCCGACGGCTACGGCACGACCGAGATCACCGGCGGCGGTCTGGAGCACATCGTCAAGCAGCTCGGCTCTGCCGGCACGGGCGACCCGCTCAACCAGCGCGCAAGCGTCGGCTGGAAGGCCACGAAGGTCGCCGTGCGTCTCGACGACAGCGCTATCCGCCGCATCGAGACCTGCAGCACCTACACCGAGTAAAGAAATCCACCCCATGCCTCCCGCCCGCGCGGCGGGAGGCGCACCTACAACAAGGAGGAAACAACTATGGCAACCAGAAAAAAGACCGACCGCGCCGCCGCTGAGGCCTGGCTGAGCGAACCCGTGACCGTGCGTCTGTTCCGCGACAACGGCAGCTACAAGGAGGACAAGGTCGTGACCGTCAACGGCGAGACCGTGCGCATCCCGCGCGGCGAGGACGTGATCATCCCGCGCCGCTTCGCGCTCGTGCTCGCCCAGGGTGAGGCGCAGGACGCGCGCACCGGCGCGCTCATCGAGCGCGAGACCGCCCGCTTTGCCGCCGAGAGCGGCGCGCTGGGGCTCTGACCATGGCGACGCTTCAGCAGGCGCTCACGCGCATCGACACGATCTGCCCCAACGCATGGGACGACGCGGCAAAGCTGCTGTGGCTCAACGAATGCGAGAGCATGATCCAGACGCGCATCCTCGGCACTGCGCCCGAGGCGTGCATCACCTATGACGCGGACACCGCGCGCAGCACCGTGCTGCTTGTGCCCGCGCCGTTCGACCGGCTGTACGTGTACTACGTCATCGCCATGTGCGACTACGCCGCGCACGAGACGGCGCACTACGCCGACAGCATGATGCTCTTTAACGCGGCGCTCGACGAGTACGCCAAGTGGTATCAGCGCACGAACGGTACCGCGGCCGTGACCCCCGGCGCGGCGGCGCAGATCGCCGCAAACACCGCCGCCCGGCACATGCACGAAAACAAGGGCGTGCTCGACGGCATCACGGCCGCGCGGGCCGCCGCGTGGGACGCGAAGGTCTCCCCCGCCGCGCTCGGCCCGGCCGTGAACACGGCGCTGCAGGCGGCAAAGGACTCCGGTGCGTTCCGCGGGGACAAGGGCGACCCCGGCGCAAAGGGTGACCCCGGCACGCCCGGCAAGACCCCTGTCAGAGGCACGGACTATTGGACGGCAGCTGATAAGCAGGAGATTGTCAACAGCGTCATAGCCGCCCTGCCTGATGGCACGGAGGTGAGCTACTGAGATGAAAAAGCTCTACGAAGAAACCGCCGTACAGGACATTGCAGCAGCTATCCGCGAGAAAAATGGCACTGCAACGAAATACAAAGTCGCGGAGATGGGCGATGCTGTGAGGCGCTGCTTGTACACCGGAGTGGAAACCGAAGTGTACACATTTGACCAGTGCCGCGCAGAGGTAGACAGGTATCTGAAAAACGTCACTTACAACCCCTCGGACTACGCTGTCTCGCAGATACCCGAATATGTGACGACAGTGAGCGCAAACCGACCTGTTGGCGTAGACATTGTGATGAAGTCCGCCGGAACGCTGACAATCGTGGACGGGTACACAGGTAACAGTGTTTCGCAGCCGGTCAGCGCAGGAGCAATCACAATCTATAACTGCACACCGGGCTCGATATCAACTTTTGCGCTGCTTGTTGACGGAAAAGTTATCCAGCAGGGCGTCATTAAACCGACCGGAGCGTGCCGCATGATTCATTTGCTGAACGTGGGCAACGTGCGCGATCTTGGAGGCTGGGATTGCGATGGTGGCATGGTAAAGTACGGGCTGCTCTTCAGGGGCGGCGAGATGTATGGATATCTGACCGATGACGGCAGACAACAGGCGATTGATATGCTCGGAATCCTCAAGGAAATTGACCTGCGTTTTGCGTCTGAACTGAACGGCAGGACAGAAAGTGGCTTTGGACCGACCGTAGATATGCTGTGGGTTGATATGACATGGAACGACCTTTCGTATCAGAAGTCAAGCGGGAATATCAAGGCGATCTTCGACCCGCTCTTCGATTATGTCATCGCAAACAAGCCGACATACTTCCACTGCTCTGCGGGCGCAGATCGAACGGGCGTGGTCGCTCTGCTGTGCGAAGCGATACTTGGGGTATCACAATCCGACTGTGATAAGGATTACGAACTTTCGAGTTTTAATTCTGGCGTCAGCACAGATGCGGAAGCCCGTCGCAGGAACGAAACGCCGTGGACGCGCGAGATTAACTACTTGAATGCCTATCCTGGTGCGACCTTCCGCGATAAGGTGGTTAATTTTATGGTGTCGTGCGGCATTACAATCGAAAAAATCAACGCTTTTCGAGCAGCTATGATCGACGGGACGCCGGAGACAGTGACGGCAGATATCGCAACGTACAGCATCACAAAAACACTCACTGATGTCACAGTCAGCAACGGAGCGGCATCTGTGCAGCAGTACCAGCCGTTCGTAGCAAGCATCACTCCCACGAACGGCAAATTGATTGAATCCATCAAAGTGACGATGGGCGGGAAGGACGTGACTGCTGCTGTATTGCGTGGCAGCACGGACGTGCTGAGGCGAGCTGTACGGGTCGCTTTGACAAAATGCACAAGTAGCAACCCACGCGCGTATGTCATCGACGGGCAGTCTTATTGTACTGCGATAACTGCCGACACGGGGTGCGAAGTCAGTAATGTAAAAATCATGATGGGAGGTGAGGACGTGTCCACATTTTACAAAGATGGGGTCATAGCTATTCCAGAGGTGATCGGCGATATTGTTATCACGGCAACCGCTGTAGCCCAAGCCCCAGCATATACAAACCTGCTTGATGCCGCGATTGACATGGATGGAAACGTCATCGGGCATACGCCTATGTATAAAAATATGCGATACAATAGCAGCAGCGGTGCACCTGTTGCACACTCAGGGACGAATATCACGGGCTTGCTCCCGGTCAAAAAGGGTGATGTCGTGCGTATTCGATGGAAAGGGAACACTGATATATCATATCAATCTATCAAGTTTTTCAAGTCTGACCGAACCCAAGTCAAAGTCGGATATACATCTTTGGCCAATATCGAAAAAGGCCAAGCAGGGCCTGTTATAAACTTTAATGCTGCCAATGGAGTTGCCGATTTTAAATTCGACAGTTCAAATGGCGCAGCCTATTTTTCAATCGTGCTCTACGACACGCTGGAAAATGTAATTGTTACTACAAACGAAGAAATCATATAAGTCTCAAAAGAGCCTCTTGTTGATTTTACAGGATGCCCTACAGCATCGGATTGATGAGATGCAGAGATGAAGGAGGTAACAGCTGATGGAATTTGTTTCTTGCGATCCGTCAAATTACCGCGCCGGGCGCACGCAGCCGGTGCGGTACATCGTGATGCACTACACGGCAAACAACGGCGACACGGCAAAAAACAACTGCGACTACTACCACCGTGTGGGCGGCCTGCAGGCCAGCGCGCACTATTTTTGCGACGAGCACGGCGCGATGCAGTCCGTGCGCGAGTGCGACACGGCGTGGCACTGCGGCGCGCGGGCGTACTGGCACCCCGAGTGCCGCAATGCCAACAGCATCGGCATTGAGATGTGCAGCCGCAAGCGCGCCGACGGCAGCTACTACATCAAGCCGGAGACCGTGGCCAACGCCGCGGCGCTGGCGCGGGAGATCATGCAGCGCTATGGCATCGACACCGACCACGTGCTGCGGCACTACGACGTGACGGGCAAGCGCTGCCCCATGCCGTGGGTGGATGACCCGGCGCAGTGGACGGCATTTCTGGCCATGCTGACGCCGGAACACCCGAACGAAGAGGAGGAAGAACCCATGACACGATACAACAAAATCGACGACGTGCCCGCGTGGGCGCGCAGCGATGCGCAGCGGCTCATCGACCGCGGCGCACTGCGGGGCAATGAACGCGGCGAGCTGGATCTCTCGCCGGACATGCTGCGCACGCTGATCGTGTGCCAGCGGATGGTCGATCAGGCAAAGGAGACATAAATGGACTGACTCACAACGATCAAAGCGGCCGCCTGCACGGCGGCCGCAGCGCTGACGGCCTTCTGGGGCTGGACGGGCTGGCTGGCGGCGGCATGGTTTCTGGCCATGCTGCTCGACTATGCCACCGGCAGCGCCGCCGCCCTGCGCGCCGGAACGTGGAGCAGCCGCGCCGCCCGCGAGGGCCTGTGGCACAAGGCGGGCAGCGTGGCGGGCGTGCTCGTGGCGGCGCTGCTGGACTTTGCCCTGCGCGTGCTGCTCGGCAGCGTGCCGGGGCTGGGCATCGACTACGACGTGCTGCTGTGCCCGCTCGTAACAGCGTGGTATCTGCTGACGGAGCTGGGCAGCATCGCCGAAAACGCGGGCGCGCTCGGCGCGCCGATGCCGCAGTTTCTCATGCGGGCGATCGCCGCGCTGCGCGCCGGCATTTCCGACCGCGGCGGCGGAGACGGGGATGGAGGCGGCGCGGCATGACGGACTTTTCCCCGCTGAATTTCCCGCTGCCGGAGCGCACCGGCGCTGAGGGGCTCGACGCGCGCGTGACGGCGCTGGAGGAGACGATCGTCCGGCTGCTGGAGGCGCTGCAGTACACACTGACGAACCTCGGGCGCGAGAACTTCAACCCCGCCGCGCTCGAACGGCTGCGCGCCGAGCTGCGCAGCGGGCAGACCACGAACCAGTAAGGAGGCAGGCAATGCATCTACCCACATTTCCACGCGCCATGCCCGTGACGCGACGCGTACAGACCGACTTTCGCGGCTACGACCACCGGCCGGGCTGCCCGGAGGGCGGCATCTACGAGATGACGAACGGCTCGGCAGCCGACGCGCCGCTGTTTTCCACGCGGCCGGGCCGCACGCTGACCTATCCGACCGGCGGCGGCAGCGCGAACGGACTGTTCGCCGTCGACGGCGGACTGCTCTGGTGCACGGGCCAGACGCTGTATTTTAACGGCACGCCCGTCGACGGCTGCACGCTCGTCAACGGGCCGAAGGTGTTCGCCGAGCTCGGCGGCACGGTGCTCATCTGGCCGGACAAGGTCTGGTACCGGCCGGATATGGGCACGTTCGGCAGCGCCGAGCCGAGCTGGAGCGGCACGGTGGCGCTCCAGCGCTCGGACGACAGCAGCGGCGCGCGCGCCGATTCCGTCGCCGCCAGCGGCATCGACACGCCCTTTCGCGTGGGCGACGCCGTGACGTTCAGCGGCTTTTCCACGCCGGAGGACAACGGCACCTACATCATCCGCGCCATCGCGGGCGCGGTGCTCGTGTTCGACCCCGACACGTTCTCTGCCGTCGGAGCGGTCGAGCACATCACGGTCACGCGGCGCATGCCCCTGGCGCTGCACGCATGCACATACGCCAACCGCATCTGGGCCTGCGCGCAGGACACCGTCTGGTGCACAAAGCTCGGCGACCCGCTGAGCTGGTACTGGTACGAGGCGGACGACAACGGCACGATCGCCACGGCGGCATGGAGCGTGGACGTCGGCACGCCGGGCAACTTTTCCGGCTGCGCAGCGACGGGCAGCGGCGTGGTGTTTCTCAAGCCGGACGGGCTCTGGCGGCTCTACGGCACGAAGCCGGACAACTTCCAGCTCATCGCCTCGGCGGCGCTCGGCACGGAGAAAAACTCCGGCCGCTCGCTCGTGACGGCGGCGGAGACGCTCTACTACCTCTCCCCCGCCGGGCCGGCGCGCACCTCCGGCGGACGGCCGGTGCGCATCGGCGACGCGCTCGGGCGCACGCTCACGGCCGGTGCGGCGGGCACGGACGGCACGCGCTGGTATCTCTCGGCGCACGATCCGCAAAACGCCTGGCACCTGTTCGTATACGACACGCGCAGCGGCCTGTGGAGCCGCGAGGACGCATTTCACGCATCCGGGTTCGCCCGGCACGACGGCGCGCTCTACGCGCAGGATCCGAGCGGCGTCTGGCGCTTCGGCACGGGCAGCACGGCGCAGCTGGAGAGCATGCTGGAGACGGGCGATTTCGTCAGCGGCAGCCCGGACTGCAAGCGCCTGCTGCGCGTGCAGCTGCGGCTGGAGGCGGACGCGGGCGCAAGTGTCACGGCGGCGGTGCAGTATGACTCCGACGGCGTGTGGCACACGCTGGCGACCGTGGCGGCAGGCGCGAAGCGCTCCGTCACGCTGCCGGTGCTGCCGCGCCGGTGCGACCACTTTCGCCTGCGGCTGACGGGCACGGGGGCGTGGCGGCTGCTGTCGCTCGCGCGCACGGAGACCGCCGCCGGACCGCAGCACTGAAGAAAGGAGACCTTATGGCCACAAAATACAAATACGACAAGGACACCGACTACGCCGCGCTCATGGAGCGGGCGGCGCAGCGCGGCGACAACGCGGCCGCCGCGATCTATGAGCAGCAGCGCAACGCGAAGATCCGCGGCGAGGGCATGACCGATGTGACGCAGTCGAACGACTACGCGCAGTATCTGCCGCTCGAGGACGTGCCGGACTACGACGACACGCACCGCCGCCAGGCAGAGTCCCTGCTGACCGAGCGCGACACGACCGGGCAGCGCGCGCGCATCGACCAGATGCTCGACGCGCTGCTCGGCGAGGAATTCGACTACGACCCGGCATCGGACAAGCTCTACGCCGCCTACCGCCAGCAGTATGAGCGGCAGGCGGATCTCGCGTCGGCCAACGCCCTCGGCGCGGCGGCCGCGCTGACGGGCGGACGGGCCTCGACGGCGGCCGTGGCGGCGGCGCAGCAGGCGGGCGGATACTACCGCGCGATGCTCGCGGGCAAGCTGCCGGAGCTGGCGCAGCTCGCCTACGAGCGCTACAACGGCGAACGCAAGACGCGCCTGAGCGCGATCGACGCGATGCTCGACGCGGCCGACAGCCGCGATGGCGTGACGAAGGCGCAGATCGCCGCGCTGCTCGACATGGACGACGCGGACTACGACCGCGCGGACAGCAAGCTGCAGCAGCAGGCCAAAGACGCGGCCGACCGCAAGGCCGCCGCCGACAAGAAGGCCAAGGAGGAAAAGGCCGCGCAGGAAGCAGCGGACAAGGCCGCGCGCAGTGAGGCGCGGCGGCAGATCACGCTCATCCTGCGCAACGGCGGCACCGTGCCCAACGACCTCTGGGAGCAGAGCGGCTACAGCGCTGTGACGATCGCGGCCATGCTGCGCGGGCGGAAGGGTTAAGCGTTATGTAAACTTAGCGCCGGTTTCGCTGCAATCAGTCGCTGTCGTGCCTTTCACTGAAAAATAGTTATGTAAACCGCGTGAAGGAAAGAAGTCCCGGAAGCGAAAACGCTTCCGGGACTTTTGCGTGCTGTGTCTGCGCTCAGGCCGTGGCCTGCTTATAGCGCATGAGGATGGTTGCGACCTGCGCGCGCGTGGTGCTGCCGCCGGGTTCGAGATAGTCCGTCTTGTCGTGCGGAAGGCCCTTGATAAGGCCGTTGCCGACGGCCCAGGCCATCGCGTCGCGGGCATAGGCCGACACGCTGCCGGCGTCGGGGTAGGCGGCGAGCGAGGCGGCGTTGCCGGTGGCGTCCGGCGCGTACTTGGCCGTGTACCGGTACAGGATGGCGGCGAGCTGCTCGCGCGTGATCTGGCCGCTGGGGTCAAACGTCGTGGCGCTCGTGCCGTTGACAATGCCCGTGAGCTTCGCCCACAAGATGGCGTTGGTATACCACTGGCCGCGCGGCACATCGTCAAACGGGGCACGGAGCTTGGCCAGCTCATAGCCCTCGACGACCTTCGGCTCGCCCTGGATGCGGTAGAGGATGCACACGAGCTGTGCGCGCGTGCACGTGCCGCTCGGGTCGACAGTCGTGGCCGAAAGGCCGTTGATATAGCCGCTGTAGATGCAGTAATCCAGCCCCGCGTGCGCCCAGGAGTCCGGCGCGGGCATATCGCGGAAGGCGTAGCCCGGGCAGGTCGGCCCGCCGGGGCAGACAGACGGCAAACCGGTAGCCGGAATGGTTTCTGCCTTTGTCTCTCCACAGACGGAACAAGTATAAACTCGAACCCCGGATGTTGTTGCAGTCGGCTTAATAACGACCTCTCCTGCATTCATCTTATGGCCAAACGCCGCCACTTCATTGCGGTGTTCTACAGCTCCGCATTTTGCACATGTATACAGGTCATAACCATCTTCCGTGCAAGTTGCAGGAGCACGCTTTGTCAGCTGCCAAGTATGCATATGCACACCGGTCGCCGGAATCGTCTCCGTTTTGGTATCCCCGCACACAGTACAGGTATAGGTGCGGACACCTGCCATATCTTCTGTCGGCTTCGTTGTCACTGTCCCGCTGTTCCATTTGTGTCCCAGCGGTTCTGAAGCGTCATATCGCTGTGTCGTGCCGCAGACACTACATGTGCACAGGATATAACCGCCCGTCGTGCAAGTGGCCGGAATCTCCTTGGCAACAAACGTATGTTCACCCGTTGCAGGGATTGTCTCCGTCTTCGTCGCGCCGCAGTCCGTGCAAGTATAGGTGCGGACACCAGCATGAATGCAGTCCGGTTTCGTGGTCACGATGCCGGAATCCCAGGTATGGTCCCGCAGCTTCGGGATGTCCTCGCCCACGCGCGTGTTGCAGCGCGCGCAGATGTGATAGCGGTAGCCGGTGGTCGTGTACGTCGGCTCCTGCGTGACGACCCACTCGCCCCAGTCGTGGCCGAGGGCGGGGATGGTATCGTTATAATCTTTGCCGCAGCGCGGGCACGTGCCCTTGTAGTGGCCGGGCTCGGTGCAGGTCGGGTCGGTGTGCACGTCGGCATAGCTGTAGTCATGGCCCTTGGCGGGGATGACCTCGTCGATCTTCACGCCGCAGCGCGCGCACGTGCCGACGACGCGGCCGGGCTTCGTGCAGGTGGCGTCCGGGAGCAGATCGCAGCGGCTCAGGTCATGGCCGAGCGCGGCGATCTTCTCGGTGCGGGTCGCGCCGCAGGCCGAGCACTTGTAAAACACCGTACCCTGCTCGGTGCAGGAGGCCGGGTAGGTCTGCGTCACCCAGGTGTGGTCGGTGGCGGCGACATAGGTGTCGTCCACAGGGGCATAGGTGCAGCCCTTCACCGTGCAGGCGTGGTGCGTGTAGCCCTGCTTGGTGCAGGTGGGGGCGACGACCGTGTCGGCGAACTGGGCGATGTGGTCGCCGTGCCAGAGACCGGTCTTGTAGCCCTGCCACGTGCCGTCGTTCTTGAGCTCGGCGGCCCAGGTGTAGCTGCCCTGCGTGTAATAGACCACGCAGTCATCCGGGAAGGAACGGTTGGAGTCCGCCGCGCCGTAGATGCTCTTGGCGGGGTTGTTTTTGAAGACGGCGCGCTTGAGCTGCGTGACCTTTGCGATCTGGGTCAGGCCGGAGCTGATGTCGCCCGCAATCTCTTCGTTCCCATCCGGATCGTCCGGGGCGATGACACTCTTGAGTACCAACTCGATGGCGCGCTGCAGCGCGGCGTCCACACTGGTGAAGGCGCGGGCCTGAATCGTGTCGATCTTGTCGCCGAAGTAAGCCTCCTCGAGCAGCTCGCAGCCGGCAAAGGCGCAGCGGTCGATCTGCGCGACGCGGTTGGAGAGATCGACGGACTTCATGTGGTTATCGCCGGCAAACGCGGCCTTGCCGATCGTGAGCTTCTTGTCTCCGGGACTGAAGGTGAGCTCCTCCATATAATAGTCGCACATGAAGGCGTAGTCACCGATGCTCGTGACCTGCGAGGGGATGTTGAGCTTCTTGTGGTGGTTGACGAACGCGAACGCGCCCGTGTCGATGACCTGCAGGCTCGACGGCAGGCCGAGCGTCGTGTCCTCCTGACCAAGGATGCGGTCCCACGCGAAGGCCCACGGGCCGATATACGTCAGGCAGTTCGGCAGGCGCAGCTCGGCAAGCATGGTGCAGCTGTAAAACGCATGATCCTCGATGCGCTTGAGGCGGCTGCAGGCGCCCGCGCGCACGAAGGTGAGCGTGTCGCAGCCGTAGAAGGCGTACTGATCGATGAGCTCGAGCTTGCGCGGCATGTTGATGGCCGAGAGGTACTCGTCCGCATAAAACGCATGGTCGCCGATGGTGGCGATGCCGTCGTCGAGGAACATGCACGTCAGGTACTGGCAGTCCTTGAAGGCGCGGTCGCCGACGTTCGTGACGCCGGTGAACGACTGTTTTTTTCCATCCCACTCCTCGGTGGTCGCACCGGCGATATAGGCCAGAGCCAGATACTCCTCGCCGAGGTTTTCCACGACGGTCGCGCCGAGCTTCTGCCCCTTGTCGTTATACTCCGTGACCTCCACGTTGCCCATCCACGGGGCTTTCTGACCCTTGACCGCGTAGTCCGCCATCGGGCCGTCGCCGAAGATGTACACGCCGTAATACTGCGCGTCCTCGCGATAGTCGTGGATCTGCCAGACCTGCTGCAGGAAGGGGTTGTCCTGCACGACCGTGGGGTTCGTGACCTCGTAAATTTTATAATGTACGCTGGCCTCGTTCCCGGCGGGGCCGCAGTCGCCGTGGGCGACTTCGTTGCCGAAGAGCTTTTTGATCTGATCCGGCTGCTTGATGAAGTCCTCGAACGCACCCGCGATCGTGCCCGCCTGCGCCGGCGGGGCGCACACGCTCAGCAGTCCGGCCGCGAGCACAAAGCACAGCAGCAGCGACAACACTCGTTTTTTCATATGGTTCCTCCCTCCGAAATGGACATTCCGGTAACAATGTCTACACGGCCAGTATACAGGACGTACCCCGCTTTTGCAACGGGTCGTGCGCGCATGGGCGCGAAAAAATGCACATTTCATTTACACAAATGCAACAAAATGTAACGCTTAAAACGTTTTTTCGGCGATCACCATTGCACGCTTTCCCAGGCATATGGTATATTTTCGACAGATAGGTATTACGGTTGTACACATGCATCACAACAAAGGAGGACAAAGGATGAAAAAGCGCGTGCTCTCGCTGGCGCTGTGTCTCGTTTTGGTCGTGGGGCTGTTCTCCGGCCTGACCGTGAACGCATCGGCCGGCAGACTCGACGATCTGAAAAAGGAGATCGCCGAGAAGCTCATCAAGGAGAAGATCGAGAAGATCAAAGAGGAACTTGAGATCCCGGATCTCGACACGGAGGCCATCATCAGCAGCTTTACGACCGCAGCCACAGAGGGCGACTTCGGTGTGAACAACTGCCTGCACTGGGAGGTCTCCACGGGCGTTCTCAGCGGCAAGACGCTGACCATCTCCGGCACCGGCGCCATGCCCGACTTTGATTTTCCCAACGGCAACCTCGCACCGTGGTGGAACTATGAAGCGCTGGGTATGCTCACGAGCTTCGGCAACTTCAAGCTGGAGGGCGAGCTGAAGAAGGTCGTCATCAAAGACGGCGTCACGAACGTGAGCGACTACGCGCTGTTCTTCCTGCCGGCCGCCACGCAGGTCACGCTGCCGGACAGCGTAACGAGCATCGGCCGCTACGGCATCGCCATGTGCTCCAAGCTCACGGGTCTGTCCATCCCCAAGGGCGTGACCGGGATCGGCGACTTCGGTCTCGCGGGCAACGGGCTGACCGCCGTCACGCTGCCCGACGGGCTGCAGAGCCTCGGCCGCGGCGCGTTCGACTCCTGCGCCAGCCTCACGAACACCACCCTGCCCGCCGCCATCACGGCCGTGCCCGGCAAGTGCTTTGCCGACTGCACGAAGCTGCTGAACGTCAAATACGCCGGCACCGTGACCGCCATCGGCGACCTCGCATTTGAAAGCTGCAAGGCGCTCACCGCAGCGCCCATCCCCGAGACGGTGACCGAGATCGGCGCGTCCGCCTTCACCGGCTGCACCGCGCTGACGGATGTGACCATCCCCGCGGGCGTGAGCACCATCCCCGAGGACTGCTTCCGCGGCTGCACCGCGCTGGCCGACATGAAACTGCCCGGTACGGTGACGCACGTCGGCTACAACGCCTTCACCGGCTGCACCGCGCTTAAGGACGTGCGCTGCTACGGCGCGGCCCCGGCGGTCGAGCCGGGCAACTCGGAAGCGCACAGCTTTGAACCCGCCACCGTCACCATCCACTACAACCCCGCCATGAACTGGACGCTCGACGCCGACGGCAAGTGGCAGGGCTACACCGTCAGCGACAAGGGCGCGTGCACGCACACCGACTACGGCACGACGGAGCGCACCGTGCCCGCCACCTGCGGCAAGGCCGGCCGCGTCGACACCATCTGTGACAACTGCGGTGAGGTCGTCTCGACCAGAGAGCTCCCGCCCACCGGCGCGCACGTCTGGGGCAACGGCGTTGTGACCACCGCCCCGACCGAGACCACGCCCGGCGTACGCACCTTCACCTGCAGCGGCTGCGACCAGACCCGGACGGAGACCATCCCCGCCACGGGCGCGAGCACCTGCACCGGCGGCCCGAGCTGCCCGAGCTACGGCCTGCACGATGTGGCCGGGCCGGGCTACTGGGCGCACGAGGGCATCGACTACTGCGTGCGCAACAGGCTGATGAGCGGCGTCGGCGCGGGCACGTTCTCGCCGGACACGGCCTGCACGCGCGCACAGATCGTGAAGATTCTCTATAACCGCTCCGGCAATCAGACCGACTACAGCTACTACTACCTGCCGTTCACCGACGTCGCCCCCGGCGCGTGGTACTACAATGCCGTCGCCTGGGCGTACTACAACGACGTCACTTCCGGCACGAGCGCGACTATGTTCACGCCCAACGCCGCCATCACGCGCCAGCAGCTGGTCACGTTCCTGTACCGGTACACGGTCAAGTACGCGCCGGAATTCACCGGGAACGCCGCGCCGATCAGCGCCTTCCCCGATGCCGGCAGTGTGGCCAACTGGGCCTACGCCGCGATGTCCTGGGCCGTCGGCAACGGCCTCATCCAGGGCAATGCGCACGACAACGGCCTGGACTACCTCGACCCGAATGGCAGCGCCACGCGCGCGCAGACGGCCACCATCATCATGCGCTACTGCCAGCTCATCGGCGCGTGAGCCGGCACTGCCGCCCCATAGCACCCCGCCCCGGGAGCGAACGCTCCCGGGGCTTTTTGCGCGCGGCGCGGGATGGTGCGGGGGGCGCGGTGCGGTGCAGGGCGGGACGGTGCAGGATGGTGCGATGCGGGCGGCGCGGGCAGACGGCGCGGGCGGAGCGCACGGTGCGGGACGGCGCGGACAGGCAAAAATGTGCGGCTGCGGCGGACAGGTGTGCCCGGCCGGCAGAGCCGCCGCGGAGAGCCGGGAAAGGCCATGGGAAACGGCGGCTTGTTTACATAACATCGTTAATTGCACCGCATTTATGTTGAAAAGTCTGTTGGCAATGTGGAAAAATGGTTTCCATAACGCCGATTTTGGCCGCGAAACCCGGCAACCGGCGCGCAGGTATCCATATCGGAGTCGAAAAAGCGAGCAGCAGAACGGCAATTGCATTTGACAACAATTTGACATCAAAGTTCATGACAAATTCAATCAATTTGTTACACACCGTTGGTATGTGTCCATTGAGTTTTGGCCGTTTCTTGCATATAATGCACTTGTAACCGGCAATACCAACCATCCGATGTCGTCTATTGTGTGGGACGGCGTTGGAAATCTTACGAAAGGGGTAAAGTAACATGGGTCTTATTCAGACTGGTCTTGGCATCGCTTCCGATATCCTCGGCAAGTGCGGTGAGGACAAGGCGAAGGCGATCGTTGATGCGATCTCCGATGCTCTGCCGAACTGGCTCGCCATGTAATTTGCGAACATATGAAAACCCCGGAGCTTCGGCTCCGGGGTTTTTCTGTCAGAAAAACGGATGCTTCCCGCGTGCCCTACGCAGTCCGCAGCATCGAAGCGCACAGAAAACGGCTGCAGCCGCCGGTGGTACGTGAAAAATGACAAACGGTTGCGAATTTCAGCTAAACGTTACATTCTTCGTTATTTGTCCGTTGCGTTTTTCCTGTTTTTCGGGTATTGCGGCCTTGTAACCGGTAATATCAACCATCCGGTGTCGCCGAATGTGTGCGGCGACATTGGAAATCTGACGAAAGGGGTAAACGGACTATGTTGTATGGCGCTCTGGAACTGACTGCGAAAATTCTCGGCATCTGCAAGGAGTACGAAGCACAGGAAATCGTGCAGGAGATCGCAAACTCTCTGACCATGCCGATCGACTGATCTGGTTTGCAGCAGCCCCGGAGCAGCAATGCTCCGGGGCTTTCTGCCGCGGCCCTTACACCGGGGAGACCCCGTCAGGATCCTATGACTTCCTTCTGCTCGGGCACGCCGGTATATTCGAACACGTAGTCCACGGCGCGGTTGCTCACGCGCTCGAGCGACTCATACGTGCTGCCGCCGATGTGGAACGTGGCGATGAAATTATCCAGGTGGATGAGCGGGTCATCACACGCCGGGGGCTCGTGCACGAACACGTCGCTCGCCGCGGCGCGGATCTGCCCCGTGGTGAGGGCGATATAGAGATCGTGCTCGTTGACGATGCCGCCGCGCGAAGTATTGACGAGCAGCAGGTCCGGATTCGCGGCGGCAAACACCGGCGCGTTGATGAGATCGCGCGTGGCGTCGCAGAGCGTGATGCTCACGTTCACGAAGTCCGAACGATGGAAGAGCTCCGGCAGCGTCGCCACCTGCTCATAGCCCCAGGCGGCGCACTCGGCGGCCGTGCGCCGCGGATTCCAGCACAGGACGCGCACGTCGAACGCCGCGCGCAGGATGTCCGCCACGCGGTGGGCGATGTTGCCCGTGCCGACGAGGCCGAGCGTGCGGCCGGTCATCTCGTGGCACACAAACTCCTCCGCGCCGAAGTGGTCGAAGCGGCCGGCGCACAGGCCGTTGTTGACAAATTTCAGCTGCCGGTTGAGCGCCAGCAGATCCGCCACGGCCAGCTCCGCGACGGCCGGCGCGCCGAGGCCCGGCACATTCGGCACGGGCACGCCGTACTCGGCGGCGGCAGCGGTGTCGATCGTGTCGCGGCTGACGCCGTGCATGGCGATGACCTTCAGGTTCGGCGCGCGCGCGATGACCGTGCGCGGCACGACCGCGCGGCGGATGATCATGGCGGCGAGCTGCTCGGGGTGGTCGAAATTGTCCACGATCTCAAAATGGCGCGCGAGCCGGGCATAGGCCGACGGCGCGATGTGTTCACTCAAGTAGACCTGCATGATGGGCTCCTTCCTCCGGAAAAAGGCCCCACTGCAAACGCAGTGGGGCCTGATGCCGTCTTTGGTTTTATCCGCGGCCGCTGCCGCGGCGGCGGCCGCGCGTGCGGTCGCCAGTGAAACCGCCAAGATCGCGTTTGCGCCCAGCTTGGACTTGTCCTTGGTGCCGTCGGCGTCGATCATAGCCTTGTCGATGGCGTAGATGTCGGAAGCATCCATGCCGATGACAGCATCAGCGATGACGGTGTTGATGTTCTCCACAGCCTTGGTGACGCCCTTGCCCAGATAGCGGCCCTTGTCGCCGTCGCGCAGCTCCAGCGCTTCGAACTCGCCGGTGGATGCGCCGGACGGTGCGCAGCCCCGGGCCACGGTGCCGTCGGCGAGGGTGATCTCAGCCTCGACAGTGGGGTTGCCGCGGGAGTCCAAGATCTCACGGCCCTGAACGTCTACAATCTCAAGATAGTTCATGATTTGTACCTCCATATATAATAGGAATGGATGCGCTCTTCTCACTTGGATAGTATATGCTAACTAACCGACATTATCCTACCATGATTCGGCCCGGGATGCAAGAGGATACATGGATGTTAGCAGTAGCAAACTTCAGGAGAGAAAAGTTGTGTCATCTTTTTGTTACTTGTGAATTGCTTTCATGTTCTGTTTTTATCAGGTGAACAATTTGAAAAAGTGACCAAAAAGCGGCGCTTGATTTTGTGAAAAATAGCGAGTTTTACCCGAAACCCCTCCAAAACTATGGACGATTTGTGAATTGCGGACTTGCACCGAAGTGCTTATAATAAGACTCAAGGAAGCAGAGCTGCTTTGAGGGAAGGGAGCGCTGCTTCCTTAACAGCTTTTCGGGACACTGGCTCATGGGCCGTGAGCGAGGGCTGCAAATAACACGAACGCTTCCAAATATCAGGAGGATATAGACTTATGAAAAATATGATCTCTCGTCGTAACTTTCTGGCTGCTGCCGGTGTCGTGGCTGCTGCCGGTGTTCTGACTGCCTGCGGCGGCTCTTCCAGCACCGC